>ENA-OFCD01000544-OFCD01000544.1-metagenomes-genome-assembly--contig:-NODE-544-length-23567-cov-3.868493_pt1 | contig 23567 bp, 29 predicted proteins | sample MGYA00153392_OFCD01 | MGnify analysis MGYA00153392
GAGTCTGGACCGTGTCTCAGTTCCAGTGTGGCTGATCATCCTCTCAGACCAGCTACCCGTCTTAGGCTTGGTAGGCCGTTACCCTACCAACTACCTGATGGGCCGCGGGCTCATCCTCAAGTGCTAGCTTATAGATAGAGGCCAGCTTTGACCGCAGCTCCTTTCGAAGCCGTGGTCTTATGCGGTATTAGCACTCCTTTCGGAATGTTATCCCCCGCTCGAGGGAAGATTACCCACGTGTTACTCACCCGTGCGCCACTGTACCGGGGCCGAAGCCCTTTCTCGTGCGACTTGCATGTGTTAGGCGCGCCGCGAACGTTCGTTCTGAGCCAGGATCAAACTCTCCAATAAAAATCTGGGAGCTGATTGAGGTGTTGTTAAGGCACCTCGGCTCTAACTTTGTTCGATTGCCCAATCTTCTTCGCGTGCCTCTCTAGGTGGGAGACATGCCAGATCGATTGAGCGGAGCATCACTTCGGCAATCGGCCACCTTGTTTAGGAAGTGGACGCGAAGCCTCGTGTGCTCATGAAGCCCACTGCGCAGACCGAAGTCTGCCTCAATGAGCGTACGATTCAGTTTTCAAGGACCGAGCGAGAGAAGCTCTCTCAAACTTGGGATGCGAATCTTAGTTGCCGCCGACTGGTTCGTCAACGGAAACTTGTTGGGCCTTCGGTTTTTTTTTCGAAGGCCGCGTTTCCTGGGTGCAAGCAGACCAGTGACGGTGGAGTTTGGCCTGCCTGACGCTTGCCCGGCGAACCCAGCGGGGTTCGTCGTTCTCCACACATCTCCAGTTGGGTCTTGTCGGACGGCCATAACGAGGTTTCGCGCTAAGAAACACGCGAGTCGGTATGGTCGAGCTCCGAGAGCCGCACCTAGAGTTATCCACAGGTTTCCCCCACAAGTGTGCGAGATGACGCGGATAACTTGATGCCGTGAGGAACATCCTCGTCGGCGTCAGGGCGGCGGAATCTACTCGCAGCGCGCAGGTTGTCAAAGAATTATTGTCGCTTTTTGGTGTCTGAATCGACGATTGCATCGTGCAGGCAATTTGGCGGCGTAAAGGCCTGGCTTCGCGTGCTTGGGCTGGAGATGCCGCGCGATCAGTTTTCGTCGGCGTACCAACGGTTGCCGGGCTCCCGAACGAGGTTGAGCTCGGCGCCGGTCTCCAGACGCACCCGGAATCCGCGTTCTCGCGGACCTAGGCCCATGAGCGTGCCGAGCACCTCCAGAGACTGCTGTTTGTCCCGTAGAGCGATTCGATGGGGGCGGCGCCTGGGGTCGACGGTGACATCGACAAAGACCCAGCGGTGGCCCTTCTGGAGCGGCCACGAGGCCTCTCGCGCCAGAGCGGTGGTGCAGGCTTCGAGAGCTCGCGTGGTCGAGGCGAAGCCCGCACGCCTCGAGAGCAAGATGACCAGCGCGTAGTTCTCGGGCAATCGCCGTACGATATAGCTGCCTTTCGTGCTGCGAATGATGAGCTGTTGCGTGCGGACCACGACCAGCGGGGCGATCTCGCAAAGGACGATCTGCCAGTGCGCGGCGGCCACTTTGAGGTCGAACGGCTCCGTGTAGCCGAAGTAGTCCACGGTCTCCCCGAGGTCGTCCACGAGGACGGCGCCACGGCCGCCAGGGATTCGGCGCACGAGCTCGGTCAAAATGGCCGTGAATGGCGTCGCGTCCATGTCGCGCGAGCCCACGCGGCGGCGCTCCGCGCTCGGCTTGCCCGTCTTGGTCATGGCACCGATACGGACGCCATCAGACCTTCCGCCGCCGGATCGATGACGCGTTGCTCGCCGCCAGCGAGGCGCGCCAGTGTCGCTTCGTACATGCTCCTCGCTCGCAACTTGAGCGAGAGGTCGGCGAGCGCCACCCGTCGCTCTTCGGTCGGGACGCGATGCGCGGGGAGCCTCTCGAGCAGCCTGATCACGTGCCACCCGAAGCTCGTCTCGAGGACGGTTGATGTGTCACCGACGTGCGCAAGCGCGAACGAAGTGGCCGCGAACGTGGGGTCCATGTTGCCCTCCTGCTCGACGATGCGGCCGTCTTCTGTGAACGTCGGGAGCTGCTCGACCCGGAGCTCGTTGCCCCTCCCGTCCACCGCCTTCGCGGCGCTCTCGAACGTGTTCGCATCTGGCGTGGTCCTCACGGCGGCGAGGAGGGCGTCGGCGACCGTCGCGGCGATCTTGGGGTCGGTGCCCTTCTTCTTCATCACGATCGCGTGAACGACCCGGACGTGCTCCGGCAGATCGAATTCGCGCCACCTTCGAGCCGTCACGACCGCCAACTCTGCGTCGGTGGGTGGCCCCTTCGCGCGCGCGTTGGCCGCGATTCGGTCTGCGGCGACTCGGCCGAGCGCGGCCGTGGATTGCCACGCGACGTTGGGGTCGTGGTCGAGACCTCGCTGTCGCGCGGACTGCGCGGCGATGGCGTCGTCCGTGAGGGAACCAAGCGCCTGGCGCGTCGAGAGGTGCTGCGCGGCAGCGACACGCGACACGAGATCGCGCGATATTTTGACGTCTCCGACCACGGCGACAGCGTCTCCGGAGAGCGTGATGTGCGCCGCGGGCGGCGGTGACGGCGAGCACGCGAGCGCCAGCACCAAGAGGGCGCGCGGCTTCACGCACGACTCCCTGCGGCGGCGAGGCGTGGCGCGCATCGAACGCAAATCGCGCCGACTGCGAGCCAAAACATCGCCACCACGTCCCGACTCTCTGAGAGCGCGTAGGTGCCGAACGCGAAGGCGACGAGCGCTGCGCCCAAGAACACGTACGACAGCGAGCTCATGCGGAGCACTCTACCGCAACCACGCCCACGCAGCTCCCCCGACGGCCATCAGCGTCAACAGGCCCAGCCAGAAGAACGGGGCCTTGGCCGACCGGCTGCGTCGAACGCGGTGCTGCTCGGTCGCCACGGAAGCGGACGCCGTGACGAGCGCGAGGGCGCACGCGAGCGAGACCACACGCACGAGCACTCCGCGCTCCGGCACCGTGACGCCCCAACCGATGCCTTGGAGCGCGAGCGCACCGATGGCCGCGACCACGATCGCCGCACCGCCTCGCTTGGACAGCGGAGCGCGACCGGCGAGGCCTGCTTCGGTGCGCGCCTCGGGTGCGCGCGCGACGGCCGGAGCTGCGCACGCGTGCGCAAAGAGCGCCCAACCGAGCACCGAAGCGAGGCCACGCGCGACGGTCATCCGCGTGGGCGTGAGGGTCTCAGGAGTGGCTAGCCACGTGACGGCGCAGGCGAGCACGAAGGTCCAGAGGATGATCGGTCGCACGCGCGCGCTGCCCGCTTCTGGCGGAGACAGTCGCTCGAGCACGACCCCGCCAACCAACGACGACAACGCGACGATCGCGGCTAATTTAGGCCCAATCGACCCTCCGCGTGCCCAAGCCGACGGCGCCACCGACACGGCCCACGCGTAACCACCGGTGACCGCGGCTTGCCCCATGGCACCGATGTCGACGAACCAACCGAGGCGACTCCGAGCAACAGGCGCTGACTCCTCCTCGCTCACGAGGCGTCACCGCGCACCAGCCGTGATGGCGGAACCACTCGCTCACCCTCGTCGTCTTCACGAGCCGCGGCCAGCCCGAGCCTGCGCCACAGGTCGCGATCGACGAGCTGGCTCGGTCTCACATTTTGCAACGCCGCCAGCATGATCGATTTGGTCCCGGGTCGATCGGCCTCGAGCGCGTCGAGCGTTCGCCCCACGATCTTGCGTTGGAGGTTCTCTTGCGATCCGCATAGATCGCACGGCAAAATGGGGAATTTATGGCTCACCGCGAACTCGCGGATGTCCTCTTCGGCGGCGTACACGAGCGGACGAATGACGATGTTCGCGCCGTCGTTCGACACGAGCTTGGGCGGCATCGCCGCGAGCTGTCCGGCGAACTGGAGGTTGAGCATGAACGTCTGGAGGATGTCGTCGCGGTGATGCCCGAGCGCGATCTTGGTGCAGCCCATCTCCTTGGCGACGCGATAGAGAATCCCGCGGCGCAGCCGAGAGCAGAGCGAGCAGTAGGTCTTGGCCTCGGGGATCTTCTCTTTGACGATCGAGTAGGTGTCCTGCTCGATCATCGTAAAGTCGTAGCCCTCGGCCGCCATCCAATCGCGGAGCGTCTGGGCCGGGTAGCCTGGATGGCCTTGGTCGACGTTGACGACCTTGAGCTCGAAGTCGATCGGCGCCTTCTTCTGAAGCGCTCGCAGGAGGTGAAGCAGCGTGTAGCTATCTTTACCGCCGCTCACGGCGACCATGACGCGGTCTCCCTGCTCGATCATGGAAAAGTCCGCGATCGCCCTGGAAATGGCCTTCGTGAGCCTTTGCGGCGCAGTCGACATCGATCGCCGGTCTAGCACGCCAACGGCGCGTCACCGATCGGAGCTACTTTCCCGTGCGCTCGACCAACGAGAGGAACGTGAGCACGCCGTGCCCTGTCGCTCCCTTGACGTGCCACGCGTAGGGGCGCTCGGTGGACGCGGGGCCCGCGATGTCACAGTGGACCCAGTTCTTCGTCTTGCCGATGAACTCCTTCAGAAATAGGCCCGCCGTGATGGAGCCGCCCCAGCGCTCGCCGGTGTGCTTCAGATCCGCGCAGTCGCTCTTGAGCTGATCTTTGTAGGCGTCGACGAGCGGCATATGCCACATCTGCTCGCCGGACTGCTTGAGCGCGGCGGCGAACTTGCTGCGGGTGTCGTCGTTGGTCGTGTAGAAAGCGGACCAGGCGGTGCCGAGCGCGACGACGCAGGCTCCGGTGAGCGTCGCGTTGTCGATCATCATGTCGGGCTCGAGCGCTGCACCGTAGGCGAGCGCGTCGGCGAGGACGAGTCGGCCCTCGGCGTCCGTGTTGATGATCTCGACCGTCTTGCCGTCGAGCGAGCCCCAGATGTCGCCGGGGCGGTACGCGTTGCCGTCGGGCATGTTCTCCGCGCACGCCATCAACGCGTGCACTTCGACTTGCGGTTTGAGAGCCGCGACGCCGACCATGAGGCCGACCATGTTGGCGGCGCCGGACATGTCGTGCTTCATCTCGCCCATGCCTTGCGCGGGCTTGATCGAGATGCCGCCCGTGTCGAACGTTATGCCCTTGCCGACGAACACGAGCTTCTTCTTCGCCTTCTTAGCGGGCGTATAGCTCATGTGAACGAGGCGGGGTCCGTGCGTGCTGCCGCGGCCCACTGCGTGGAGCAGGAGCATGCCGCGCTTTTCGATCTCTTTCTCGTCGAACACGACCACCTTGAAGCCGTGCTTCTTGCCCTCGTGCACCGCGGCGTCCGCGAGAGTCTTCGGGTAGATCACGTTCGGCGGCTCGTTCGAGAGATCGCGCGAGACCTTCACGCCGTGCGCGATGAGCTGGCCGAGATCGATCTGCTTCTTCGCGTCCGGCAGGAACCGCTTCTCGGCGGTGAACGTGACCTCGGCGACCTCGGACTTCGGCTTGCGCTCGCCCGTCAGGTATTTCGCGAAGCGATACGCTCCGAGCTCGAAGCCCTCGACGAGCGTTCGGACCTTGGTCTCCCAGCCCTCGGGGACCGCGACGACGACCGTCTTGGCCTTCTCCGCGTTTGCACAGCGTGCGGCGCGCGCGGCGAAGGCGCGGATCGCGGCGGCGTCATTGACGTCGCGCTCGCCCAAGCCGAGGACGATGACTACGGGCGCGGGCACCTTGCCGCTCGTCGGCATGGAGAGCTGCTGCTCCCCCTTGCCGGTGAACTCCTGGCGTGCGGCGAGCTTACCGAGAGCGCCATCCAAGGCGGCGTCTGCAGAAGCGAATGCGCCCTTCGCTTTCTTGGCGGCAGATTGGGCCCAAACCCCAATCACGACGAGGTCAGCTGCGATCTCGTGGGGTTTGTCGGTGGACCGTACGGTGATCTCGATGGGCATGAACGCGTGCTCCTCCAGGTCGCCCATGGGTCGTGAGCGAAGCCGAAACGACGCGGACTATGGCAGACCGGCGGGTCCTCGCACAAGAGAAGCTGCGCTAGAGGCGGGATTTTGACCAGGTCAATGCTTGATCCGGCAACTATGTGAGCCGGTGCGTTCGGTCAGTGGCTACCGGCGACGGCTGCGCGCTTGCCGGCTTCGCCGCTGCGCATGAGCGCGCTGCGGAAGGCGACGGGCCCGATGAGCTCGTTGAGCATCACCGCGCCGAGCAGACACGCGCTCGCTCCTTCGCCCCAGCCCTTGAACTGCTTGGCGACGAGCACGGCCAACCCGATCGCGATGCCCGATTGCGAGAAGAGGCCGTACGGGATGATACCTCGCTGCTCCTTCGGGGTGCGACCGAGCGACATGCCGAATCGCGCGCCCGTCCAGATCGCCGCAGCGCGCACCGCCGCCAGGGCAAGGGCGACCGGCGCGACCTTCTTGAAGATCGCCCAGTGAAGCCCAGCACCAGCGACGGCGAAGAACACCGCGAAGGTCGGCACCGCGGCACTCTCCAGGTCGTGCACCAGTTTCGCACCCTCGATGTCCGTCGCGTTCTCGAGGAAGAGTCCCGCCGTGAGGCACATCAGCAGGGGATCGAGGTGCAGGCGCGTTCCTGCCTCGGCGCACAAGAAGCAAACGCCGAAGACGAAGAGCGCGACCCTCTGATTGACCTTCTTCAAGTACACGGTGAAGACGACGCCGAGGATCAAGCCGACGCCGATCGAGCCGAAGATGTGGACCAGCAGCTCGGTCATGCCACCCCCTTCGCCGGAGGAGAAGGTCGCGCCCGCGAGCGCGTTCACTCCTGCGAAGAGGAAGATGATGAAGAGGTCTCCCATGACGACGAGGCCGAGCACCGTGTCGCAGATGGGCCCGGCCGAGCCGGTCTCGCTGATGAGCGCGAGCGCAACGGTCGGCGAGACGGCGGCGAGCACGGTGCCGATCAGGAGCGCGACGACTGCGCGCTGCGTGAAGGTCATGCCGTCCATGAACGGGAGAAAGTTGGTGATGACGAACGAGATCGATGAGAGAGCGAGCAGGGCCAGCGCGATGAAGAAGACCGCGCCGATGAGGGAGAATCCACCGATCGCGAGGATCGAGAGGTACTTGCCTCTGAGGCGCTTGAAGTTGAGCTCACCTCCCGCAGAGAGTGCGATGAGCCCGATCGCGACGCCGTTGACGAGCTTGAGATCGCTCAGCATGCGATCGGTCACGAGGTTGAGCACGCTCGGGCCTGCGACGAACCCGGAGACGAGATAGCCGGTGAGCCGCGGGAGCTTGACGCCCGCGAAGATGGTTCCGGACTGGATCGCCGCGAGCAGCACGAAGCCGAACGCGAGCGCCGCACCGGAGCCGACGATCGACGTCTCTTCGGGCAAGAAGCTGCGTGCCGCGGCGATCAGCACCACCGTGATGGCGAGCAGGAAGATCGCGCGAGTCAATATCCTTCTCCTTGATCGGAGGATGGATCGGCGATCTTCGGCAAGGCGGCGGGCGTCGGGATCGCGGGCTCGTGACCGGGGTCGTTGACCATCGCCACGGGCCTCACCGAGGGCGGAGGAATCGAGAGCGACCCCAATTCGAAGCGCAGCCCGCCGCGCATGCGCACGAGGATCTGCACGGTGAGCTCGGTGAGAACGGCACCGCCGATGGTCGCGGTCATGAGCCACGGCAGGTTCGCCGCGTTCTCGGTCTGCGTGCGATAGATCGCGTAGTAGCTGACGATGGTGGCGATCGCGACGGGCGACTGCGGCGAGAGCGCAAGACCGAGTGTCGTCGCGTCCGGGAGCTCCTTGGGGCCAACCCGCTTGGCGACACGCGCACCCATGATCTTGCCGGCGACGCGCGCCGCGACGAAGATCGGCACGAGCGCCCAACCTTGCCACGCGGTGGGATCCCAGAGCGCGCCCGCGATGACGAGCAGGATCATGTAGAGCGGTCGCTCGACCTGCGCGAGCGTGGCCTTGAGGCGCTCCACGTTCTGGTACGGCAAGTTGATCAGGAGCGCCCCGGCGATGGCGCACACGACCAGCGGAGAGAGCCCGAGGTAGCCGGCCATGCCCGCGGAGAGCGCGATGGATCCGAGCAGCGACGCGATCTCTTCGCCTCCTGACTTCGCGCTGCGAATCAGGATGTACGTGAGGATGCCGAGCACTCCGCCGAGACCGAGCTCGATGAAGATCCACGCGATGTGCGGGAGACTCCACGTAGCGATCGCGTCCGTGGGCCTGTAAAATGCCCCGATCAGCGCGAGCACGACGATACCCGCGATGTCGTCGAGGCGCGTGATGTGCTCGACGATGCGCGCGGCCATCGAGCCCGAGCTGCGCGCGATCGCGACGGCGGCGACCGGCGCGGCCATCGTCGCGCACGCACCGAGCGCGAGAGCGTCACGCAACGGGGCGCGCGCCACGAGATCGTTCTTCACACTTCCCCAATCCGAGAAGCTCCACGTCGGGTCGAGCGCCATGAGGAACAGCACCGAGGCCGCAACGGTGGTCAGGAACGGGATCGCGCTCTCCGCGACGACGGCGGCGCTCGTCTCCTCCGGCATGAGATCGAGCTCGCGAACGTCGAACTGGATGCCGACGACGAAGCCGAGCCACCCGAGCCCGAACTCCAGCGCGGGGCGCAAGTCGGCCACGATCTCGTCGCTCAAAATGCCGACGCTCGGCATGCGGAAGATGACGCCCATCGCGATGAACGGGATGCCGCTGGAGAGCAGGACGGTGAGCCCGAGGCGCCTCTCGAGCGTACGGACGAACGGGTGCGCGGCGAGAACGGCAAGGATCAGCGCGGCGCCGAGACCGAGCACGATGCGCAGGATGTTGACCTGAGGCGCACCCGGCACTGGCTCGGGCGCGTGCCCGCCTGCCGGATCCGCGAAAGCGATCGCTGGCAGGAGAAACACGCATGCTGCGAGCACGGCGCTGGACGTCGGGCGACGCATCGAACGCGGGAGTATCTACGACGCCCGCGCGAGTGTCGATGATGTCGTCGCGCGACGCGTAGGATGTGGCGCGTGCGCTTGCCTCGACCCGATCCGCAGCACGCGCTGACGCTCGCGGCGCTGCGGATCGTTATGCCTCTCGTGATCGTAGCGTCGCCGGAGCTCCGCGAGGGTCCCGCGTGGGCGGCGTTGCCGGCGGCCGTGCGCGCGGCGCCCGAGGGTCTCGGGTGGTTCGTGAAGTACGCGCCGATCGATCCAACACTCGCTCACGTGATTCAGGCGGCGTGTGTGTGTGTGTTCGCGGCGCTGCTCTCGATCGCAGGCGTCTGCACCCATGTCGACGCCGCCGTCGGCGGTTGATGCCGATGAGGTTACCGGAGGTCTCACTCAGGCACGCGTACGCGAGCGCGGCCGTGCCCGCGGCGACCACGAGGAGCGGGCGACCGATCTAGCGACCACTCATCCGAAAAACGTATCAGGCGATCGGCTTGCCGTCCGCCGCATGCTCCATCAACGACGAGCGGGCGCCCGCCCGATCCACCACACGAAAACCGATTCCGTGCGTGGCGTCCCCGGGGTTCCACGCGAGCGGCTCGCGCTTCGGCACGGAGCCAGGCGCGGGCAGCGGGAACATCAGCGAGCGCGCCGCGTGGTGCGAGACGTTGCCGATCACGTGGTGGTGCTCTTGGTGAATGTGCCCGTAGAAGACCGTCGTCGCAGGTCGCTTGTCGAACAGCGCGGTCGCCTTCTGCGCGTCGGGCGTGGCCCAGTCCCACTGCGGAAAGAGATCGAAGAGCGGGCGGTGCGCGAACACGACGAGCGGCGTATCGATCGCGATGGAGGCTAGATCTTGCTGCAACCAGGCGATCTGCTCGTCGCCCATCTTCGCCTCTGCGCGCGACACGTTGTCGAGCCCGACGAAGTGAACGCCCTCGTGATCGAACGACCACGTGAGCGGGCCGAGGAGCTCTCGGAACACGTCTCCGCCGTCTTGGTCGGCGTCGTGCTCGCCGGCGAGCAAGCGCACGTCCTTGCACTTGAGCGTCGCGATCATCGCCTTCACCTCGCTCATGCGCGCGCGCCGAACGGCGATGTCGGTGGTCCTGTGCGTGAGGTCGCCGGTGAACACGATGAAGTCCGGTTGCTTCTCGATCGCGTTGATCGCGTCGATCGTCCTGGGAAGCGTGAGCTTCGCCTCGGGGTTGGGCGCGCCTTCGAAGCCCCAGTGGGTGTCCGAGATCTGCAAGAACAAGAAGTCCTTCGCGGCCGCTCGTTCGGCCATGTGCGCGCGAGAGCCGCAACCTGAAAGGCTCGACGCGAACGTCGCGCCGATGCCTAAACCGAACAACTTCAAGAAATCTCGCCTGTGCGTTTCATCCATCGCTGACCTCCGCGACGAACTACACCGCGCGAGCGACTTCGGATTTCCGCTTTACGGATCTCGAGGACGACTGGGCTCGTGGGCGCATCTCCGCGCGTGACGATCACGCGATCGGGCGTGTCCGTGAGGCGCGGATCTTCTGCCACCACGAGCGCCTTGCGGGTCGGGTACGGCGAGGCCCAGCGGGATCCACGCTCCGTCGTGCTGCGCCCACGCTCGATAACCGTCGCCGCTGAGCACGGGCCGATTCGAGCACGTGAGCACCGCGAGGCCCGTACCGCGACGCGCGCGGTAGTTGCCGTGTTGATCCGCGGGGACGACTGGCGCAGCCGAAAGGTGCATCGTCTCCACGTCGCTCGCTGTGACGACCAAGAGCGCGCGCGCCTCGAGTGCTGCGCGATCGCGCTCACGCCGAAGGTCGCGGAAGAGCAGCACGAGCCCGAGCGCGACACCTGCGATGATCAGCACGGGACGCAGCCGCTCGAGCGCGGCTCGAATGCGCGACTTGGCCGTGCCGATCGGAATCTTCAAGAAACGCGCGACCTCGTCGTGACTCAGCTCGTCGAGGAACGCGAGCGACAGCGCACGTCGTTCGGAGGGCGGCAGCGCGCTCATCGCAAGGCCGAGCGCGCGCTCGCGACGCCTCTGCCACGCACCCTCGTCAGCTGAGATCGCGTCGTCGCGGAGGTCGTCGCTGGCGGATGCGTCGCCGTGTGGGCGGCGCTTGTCGTCTCGCAGTTCGTTGATCACGCGGCGCCGCACGATGCCCGTCCACCAAGGTCGAAACTCGCCGCGGCTCGCCTCGAACGTCGCGGCCTTCTGCCATACGGTGAGCCATATCTCCTGCACGATCTCGTCCGCGCGCGCGCCGAGCGAACGCGAACACGAGCCCCGCGGGGAGCGCACGAAACGCATCCTCGTGCCTGTCCACCACGCGCGCGAGCAGGGCCTCATCCGAGAGCGCTTTGACCACTTCTGGAAGTACTACACCAACCGAACCCAATCGGATTTCGGACTCAATGCGGGACGTGAAAGCCCTCGTGCTCGAGCATTTTTTCGAGGAGCGGCTTGACGAAGTGCAGTGCGACGAGGCCAAACAGATCGATCGCGGCGTGTGCAATGATCGAGGGCCACAGACTCTTGCGAACCGCGGCCACGGTCGCGAGGCACGCGCCCGCGACGAACGTCTGTACGACGCCGATCATCCCTTGGTAGCCGTGTCCCGCGCTGAAGAGCGCGGCCGAGACGATGACGCCGATGACGAGTCCGCGCCGGGTGTCTCCGAAGATCACGCGGAAGCGCGAGAGCAAGAACCCGCGAAAGAGGATCTCCTCGTTGAAGCCCGCGAAGAGCGCGACCGGTAGGAGCGACCACAGCGGAAATGCGCTCAGAGTCTCCATCGCGCGCGCCTTGTCGACGACGTCGATGCTGCTACCGAACAGCGCCATCGCGCTGACGGTGACCACCGCACTCACCACGTAAGTGCCGCCCGCGGCGATCAGCGTCGCGACCGCGGTAGCGAATTTGTCCGTGGGATTCGAGAGTCCAAGGCTGACGACGCGACTCTCGTCGCCGGCGGTCGCGACGAAGACCGCGAGGAGCCCGACCAACCCCGTCAGCCCGACGTGCGCGACGAGCATATTGGGGCTCGAGCCGATGATCCCCGCGCCGAGCGTAGTCGAGCCGAACACCCATGCGAACAACGTCGCGAGCACGGCCAGGACCTGAACGGCTGCCCAAGTCCGGCTGAGTGGCTTGATCGGTAACGGCACGAAGAGCGCGCCATGATGACAGGGGTTGGCAAAGAACGGTGTCGGGAATAGTTTCCGCGGCGAGTTTGTCGGCCTGAGCCGAGTAGCTCGCCGAACGCCAAACGATGATCCCCAAAGAGCTCCTCGCTGCCCTCCGCACGATAGAGATTCACACGGCGCGATTCGCCAACGAGAATCTGTCGGGCACCTACGCGTCGAGCTTCAAGGGACAGGGCTTGGCGTTCCGAGAGGTGCGCCCATACCAGCCCGGGGACGACGTGCGGACGATCGACTGGAACGTGTCGGCGCGCATGAACGAGACGTTCGTGAAGGTGTTCGTGGAGGAGCGCGAGATGACGGTCAACCTGGTGGTTGACTTGTCACCGTCTCAGCGCTTCGGCACCAGGCGCGCCCCCAAGGCGCGTGTCGCTTCCGAGGTCGGTGCGCTCTTGGCGTTCAGCGCGATCCGCAACAACGATCGCGTCGGGTTGATCGTGTCGACGAGCCGCGTCGAGCGTATGGTGCCGCCGAAGAAAGGGGAGAAGCACGTGATGCGTGTGGTGCGCGAGATCCTCGGCTTCGAGCCGAAGTACCGCGAAATCGCGCCGCGCCCTCCACATCTGCCTCCGCTGCTCGGGCCCTCCACCGATCTTCGCGGCGCGCTCGAGGCTCTCGTCGGTGTCGCCAAGCGCCGGAGCATCGCGTTCGTCGTGAGCGACTTCCTCGCGCAGGGCTACGAGCGCGCGCTCGCGCTGGCATCCCGCCGGCACGATGTCATCTGCGTGGTGCTCAACGACCCACGCGATCTCAATCTCCCCGACGTCGGCGTGGTGACGTTCGAAGATTTGGAGAGCGGCGAGACGCTTGTCGTGGACACGGGCGACAAGCGAGTCCGCGCGCATCACGCACGCGCGATGGAGCAGCTCGCGCTCTCACGAAAACAGCTATTTACGAAGCTCGGTATCGATCAGGTGGACATCCGTACGGACGGCTCGTTCGTCAAGCCGCTGCGCGATCTGTTCGCGCGGCGCGGCAAGAGGATCCACTCGCGATGAGGTCGTGGATCTCCATCGCGTTCGTTTCTCTCGCGAGCGCCACAGCGATGGCGGACGTGGACGCGAGCGTGCCCGAAACCGTGCACGGGTGCGTGGAGACTCTGCCGCCCGGCGCCGTACGACCGACGATGACGGACGCGTTCCCCGAGAAGGGAATGTCCGGGTATGCGAGCTCGCTGGTCGTCACGATCGATCACGGCAAGGGCGAGCGCGTCTTGGCCAACGGCCTCGAGCTACAACAAGCGTCGGACGCTGCGAAGGCGCTCACGGATCAAGGCTGGGTGATCCCCAATCAAGACGGCGGCGCGGCCGCGCGAGTCACGATCCAGCCGATGGGCGAGCGCACGAAGACGACGCTAGAGCTCCCGCTCCTCGCCCTCCCGAAAGAGCCGGGGCGCCATCAGTTGACGTTGCCGCCGATGCCGATCGCCGTTTCGCGCGCGAGCGGTGACATCTCCGTGCTGTGCACGCACGCGCACGCGATCACCATCGACGACCCCATCGCGTCGACGGACGATCCGAAGCCGAAGAACAACCCCCCCCCGCAAAACCAGCGCGAGGAGTGGACGTCGCTCAAGAATACGATCGAGGCTCTGGGTGCCGGAGTCGTGCTCGGTGCGCTGCTCCTCTATCTCGTACGCCGCTGGATGCGTCGGCCGAAGGCGGTCCTACCGCCGCCTCCGCCGCGCCCGCCGTGGGAGCTTGCGCTCGAGCGCCTCGACGAGGTTCGCCACGCGGGCCTGCTCGAGACTGCGCGCTTCGGCGACTACTTCGATCGCGTGAACGACGCGCTGCGCGCTTACTTGGGGGCGCGCTACGGCTTCGACGGCATCGAGTCCACAACGGACGAGATCCTCGGCCTCATGAAGGATGCGCCGCTCGCGGGCGTTCCGCTGCCCGTCATCGCGGAGTTCTTGAAGACGTGTGACCTCGTGAAATTCGCGAACATGACGCCGAGCGAAGACGAGTGCAAAGACGCGCTGGGCGCCGGTGAGCGCATCGTGCGTGACACCATCCCCGCCCCGCAGCGAATCGACGAACCCAGCCCAGCGGAGGCGACGTCGTGAGCCGCGGTTACAAACTCGGCGGGCTCGTCGCGGCGGCTTACTTGGCGCTGCTCGCGCTCGTGCTGCTCGCATGGGACCGCGCGAGCGGGCTCTCCCCCGAGGAGAGGCGCGAGATCGCCGTGCTGAAGGCCGTCGGTTTCCGAACCGGCGACGTGCTCTGGGCGCGCATGTTCGAGTCGTTCGCTGTCGCCGCGGTCGCGACGGCGGTCGGGCTTCTGCTCGCCTACGCTTGGGTTTTTTGGGTCGGCGCGCCTGGCTTGCGACCCGTGCTGGTGGGTTGGAGCGTCCTGTATCCCGAGGCCGCGCTCACTCCCGAGGTCGATGTCGCGCAACTCCTTGGCATCGCGCTCACCGTCGTCGCGCCGTTCGTCGGCTTGTCCATAGTTCCGGCGTGGCGAGCGGCTACGCTCGATCCTATGGAAGCGATGCGAGGCTGACTTCAATATGGCAGAATCCAGCCCCGTGCAGCAGCCCAAGAAGACACTCGAGGAGGCGAACGCGCTCGTGCCCGAGCTCGCTCGAATCGTCGGGGGACAGATGCAGCGTCGCGGCGAGATCGAGCGCAAGCTGAGCGAGCTCGCCATCGAGCAAGGCTCTCCGGCGGACGATCTCTCGCCCAAACCCGAGGACAGCCGCGGCGTGCGCGATCGCAAGGTGGAGCTCGAGCAGCTCATCACGGAGTACCAAGGGAAGTGGACCGAGCTCGAGGACATCGGCGGCGTCCTCAAAGACCCGCGGCAGGGCCTCGTGGATTTCTACGGCGAGGTGGACGGCGAGCTCGTGTGGCTCTGTTGGAAGTTCGGCGAGCGATCGATCGCGCACTATCACAAGCTCCGTGAGGGTTTCTCGAGTCGCAAGCCCATCGATGCGGGCGCCAAGCGGAAGTTGCTCAACTGATGTCCGAGTTCGATCGTCAACGTGCTGCGCGCGCCGTCGACGAGCTGCTCCGCGCGATCGGCCGAGACCCCGCCGTGGAGACGGACCTCGTCGGCACGGGCGAGCGTGTCGCCGATGCGTACGCAGAGCTCTGCGCCGGCTACGCGGTCGACGTGGACGCGCTCATCGCCCAGAACCTGATCGACCAGAAGGGCGATGGCGTGGTCGCACTCGACGGTATCGCGCTCGCGACCATGTGCCCGCATCACCTGATGCCCGCGCTCGGCACGGCCACCGTCGCGTACGCCAGCCGTGATCGCATCATCGGCGTCGGTGCGATCGCCCGCGTGGTGGACGCGTTCTCGCGAAGGCTCACCTTGCAAGAGACGATCGGGACGGAGGTCACGCGTGCACTCTACAAACACCTCGCGCCACGCTGGATTTCTTGCCGGATTTCGATGCAACACTCCTGCATGAGCGCTCGCGGAGAGCGCAGGCACGACGCCAAGCTCGTCACGCTCACGATCCTCGGCGATCGAGAGGAGGCGCAGAGGGCGCTCGGGGGCGTGACGTGAGCGTCGCGGTCGTGACGGGCGCTGGCCGTGGCATCGGACACGCTGTCGCGATCGCGCTCGCGCATCGAGGACTCGACGTCGCGCTCTTGGGCCGCACCGCCGAAGAGGTCGAGCGAACGGCGGGAGAGATCGTCGCATTGGGCCGCGCGGCGCTCGCGCTTCGTTGTGACGTGTCGCACTCGCAAGAGGTCGCACACGCCAGCGCGCGCGTGGTCGCCGAGCTCGGCGTGCCGACCGTCGTCGTTGCCAACGCCGGCATCGTGCGGCGCGCGCGAGTCGCGTACATGAGCGACGAAGACTGGGGCGCGGTGATCGACACCAACCTCACTGGCGTCTTCTTGACCGCACGCGCATTCTTACCAAAGATGATCGAGCACAAACGCGGCAGGGTGATCGCCATCGGGAGCATTTCGGGCACGCTTGGCACGGCCGGGCAGAGCGCGTATTGCGCGTCGAAGTGGGGAGTCATCGGCTTCATGAAGGCGCTGGCAGAAGAGCTGCGAGCCACGGGCGTGCAAGCGATCACGGTGATGCCCGGCTCCGTGGACACGCCCATGCTGGACGGCAGCGGCTTTCGGCCCCAAATGAGCCCCGAAGACGTCGCCAAGCTCGTTGTCTACTCCGCGCTCGACGCGCCGAGCGCGATGAACGGGAGCGCCGTGGAGATGTTCGGACCATGAAGGAAGACAAGCCGCAGCCAAAACGCGTGGACCTCGAGGCCGCTCTGGAGGAGCTGCCGATCTTTCCCCTGTCGCAGGTGGCGCTGTTCCCGCACGCGCGCCTTCAGCTACACGTATTCGAGCAACGCTATCGACGGATGCTCGCGGACTGCCTCGCGGGTCACGGCGTGATGGCGATCACGATGGTGCCGGATCCCGCCGACATCATCGACGACGAAGGCAATCCCCGAATCGCGGCCGTCGCGGGCGTCGGGTACATCGCCGAGCACGAACAGATGGCGGACGGTCGATCGAACATCGTGCTCGTCGGACTGAAGCGAGTGCGTATAGAGGAGCTGCCGTACAAGGGTACATATCGGCGCGTACGCGCGACGGTGCTGCGCCCGCTGGAGACCCGCGTGTCGGAGGTCGAGCGCGCCGCGCTGATCGCCGCCGCCACAGCGTTCCTCCGAGAGGTGAAGAAGCGCAACCTCGACTTCAAGCTCGAGCTGGACAGCAACGACGCGAGCGTGCTCGCAGACGCGTGCGCGCAACACCTCGTGTTGAATCCCGACGTGAGACAACGAGCGCTCGAGGAGCTCGACCCCGTGGCGCGCGTCGCTCTCGTGACCCGCGAGCTCGCGATGCAGAGAGCGACGCTCACCGCCGGCGAAGCACGCGATCTCAACTGAGTCATTGATGAAGCTCGTCGCGAAGGTCCTCCTCGAGAAGCTCAAGAGCGAGCCGCTCGTCCGCTTGGAGTATCCGCCGTTCGACGTGGTCGTCGCGTGGGTGGGCGGCAAGGCGCTCGCGATCGAGGACGCGTGCAACCACGCCGGCGCGAGCCTCACGGAGGGCGGCCTCTCTGATGATAGACCCGGCTGCATCGTGTGCCCGATGCACGGCTACGTGTTCAGCATGAAGACCGGCGAGCTGATCGCGCCGCGCGGGCTGTGCGGTGATCAGCGGACGTTCGTCACCAAGATCGTCGGCGAAGAGGTCGAGGTCTGGGACACGTTCGAGGTCCACCTGACCCACGGTTGACGACTGATGCGGAAGAACATCGAGATGAGAACAAGTGCGCTGGCAGTCGTGTGGATCCTCTGCGCTTGCAGCACGAGCACGCCCATGAGCGCGCCCGCGGGTGGACCCGCAACCGGGCCCGCCGACACGCACTGCACCACCGCTTCCCCCGTGAAGATCTCGAGCTGCGCGGGGGCCGGGGATGGCGGCGCGCCAGGCTCGTACGGAGCGCCGATGTACGGCACGAGCGGAGCGGATGACGACTGCAAGTACGACGTCACGTGGAGCAGCACGCCCATAAGACTCGCCCAAGATGCAACGTTCACGATCACGCTAAAGGCGCGCGCCGCGGGGAACGCAGTTCCTGGAGCACAGACGCGCATCGAGGCGTTCCTCAACGAGGTGCATCCCGCGCCGGCGACGCTCCCGACCGTCACCGAGACCTCACCCGGCGTCTACCGCATCGACCCGATTCGCTTCGATCGCCCGGGCCGATGGACCGTGCGATTCCACTTCTTCGACACGTGCTCCGAGGCCCAGGCGGACTCACCACACGGCCACGCCTCGTTCTACGTGGAAGTGCCGTGACCTCGATCTTTGTCGAAGTTCACCCTATACCGAGGCGGTGGTGAAAGTCGCTTGCACGCTCGCAGCGCTCCTCGTCGTCGCTTGCTCCACGAGCAACGGCAACACTCCGGACGCGTCGGTGACATGCGCTTCGCCTGGCGGGCCCGTCTCGGGCACCGCGGACTCGCACTGCGGCACGACCGTACAGATGACGAGTCAAGCGTCATGCCATGTGGACGCAGGCGCGCCCGTGGACTCCGGACCGGTGGACGCAGCGCCCGGCGACGCCGCGGCACCTACGCCCTTCGGAGTGACGATGAACAACGCAGAGGGCGACGACGACGACTGCAAGTACCGCGTGAAGTGGACCGCAACGTCGGTGTGCCAAGGCAAAGGCGGCGTCACCTTCACCGTCACAACGACCAAGAAGAATGACAAGTCACCTGCCGCTACGGCGAGCCCTTATATCGAGGCGTTTCTGACGGACACGCACCCGTCGGCGAGCGCGGGCAAGGCGACCGAAACGAGCCCTGGTGTCTACACGATCGGGCCGGTCGTCTTCGACGCGAGCGGCAAGTGGACCGTGCGATTCCACTTCTACGGCGACTGCGGAGACGACCCCGCGGACTCGCCGCACGCACACGCCGCGTTCTTCGTGCAGGTGCCGTGATGCGATCGATCGCCGCGATGCTGCTCGTCGGTGCGTGCGCGAGCGCGGCCGCCAGCAACAGCGCGGCGCCATATCTTGTCACCGACAGTGCCATGGGCTCGTTTCACATCGAAGCGCGCACCTCTCCCGATCAACCGCCGACGCACGGCGTGTTGGTCGTCGACCTCATGATCACCGACAAGGCCAAGGCGCCGGTCGTCGGCGCGCAGGTGCAGGTGACGCCTTGGATGCCCTCGCACGCACACGGCACCTCGGTGACCCCGACCGTGACCGATCTCGGCCAAGGTCACTACCGCGCCACCAACGTCGACCTTTACATGCCAGGCTCGTGGCAACTTCGGACCACCATCGGAGCGGCCGTGACCGACAATGCGACCCTCTCGATCGACGTTCGTTAGTCTCGTGCTCTCCGCGATCGTTGCGCTGACAAGCGACGCGCGCGCACAGTCATGTTGCGCTGGAGGTGGAGCCATCACGCCAGCCCGCCTCGCGCCGCACGAGCTCGCGCTGGTGGGCCTGCAGACGAAATCGAGCCTGGTGTACGGGGATTTCGACGCGCACGGGAGCTGGGGAGGCGCCGCGCCTGGGTCGAGCGAGCTGGACCTCGAGCAAAACTTGTTCGCAGCCGCGCGCCTGTTGAAGCGGCTTCAGCTCTCCTTGTTGGCGCCTCTCGTGGAGACGCGGCGAACGACGCGCTCGACGGGCGCGGACTTCGGCGGAGGCGTCGGCGACATCAACGCGAGCGCGCGCCTCGACTTCACGATGGCGGGGCAGGCCCGCTTCGTCCCCGGCATCGCGCTGCTCGCAGGCTTGACCCTCCCGACGGGTAGACCGCCAGACGCCGCGACCAACACACTGGCGACGGACGCCACTGGGATCGGCGCGTTCCAGGGTAACTTCGGGCTCGCGGTCGAACAGACGTTCGGTCCCTGGCTCGTCAACTTGAGCGGCCTCGTCGCGCTACGCACGGCGCGATCGGTCGGGCCCGTCAACGAGGTGCTCGGCGCGCAGTTCACGGCGCTGGGAGCAGTCGGATATTCCTTTCGCAACGACGCCGCGATCGCGTTCGTCGTGTCTTACACGGGTGAGGGTGACGCCACCATCAACGGACAAGCGGCATCCGGGTCCTCGCGACGCAGTTTGGTGCTGAGCGTCGCGTCGGTGCTTCCGATCACCGACACGTGGCGCGTGCAAGGCAGCTTGTTCGCGCATCCGCCGCTCGAGCCGTTCGGGCGCAACCAAGCCACGGCGGTCGGCCTCACGCTCGGTGTGATCAAGGCATGGAACTGAAGTCTCTCACTCTCCTCTTGTCGTTGGTCGCTTGCGCCGGGGCCCCGCGTACGAGCGTCGCGCCAAGCCTCACGTTGATGGGCACGGACCATCGCGCGCATGCACTGTCGCCGGAGGCCTCGCGCGCGGCGGCGACGGTCTATGTATTTTACAACCCCCACTGCCCGTGCGTTTCGGCTCACGTGGCGCGGCTGCGTGAGCTTCACGACGCCTATGCGCCGCGCGGGGTACAATGGTTCATGGTGGACTCCGAGGTGGGCGCTTCGACCGAACGTGACGCGACGTTCGAATCCGAGCGGACCTTCGGCTTCCCGATGCTCGTGGACATAGGCGGCAAGCTCGCGCGAGCGACCGGCGCGGAGTTCGCGACGTTCGCGGTGATCGTCGATCGCGCTGGAAACCTGCGGTATACGGGCGGCGTCGACGATGATCGCTCGCATCTACGCGACGAGGCGACGCCGTACTTGAAGGACGCCCTCGAGGACGTCTTGGCGGGACGCGCCGTTCGCCGTCCGGAAGGCAAAGCGCTCGGATGCGCGCTGCAGCTCTGGTGATGGCGCTCGCGTGGATCTCTGCGGCGTGCTCCCCCACGCCGACGGAGGCCGACGCAGGCGCGTGCCCGAATGATCTCCCGCAGGCGTGCCCCAGCAATGTGCCGAGCTACAAGAACAACGTGAGCTCCATCATCGGGGACAAATGCAACGCGTGTCACGGCGATGGAGGCGTTGCCGCGAGCAAGTTCGAGTTCACCTCCTACGCGAACGTGTACGCCGGCCGCAGCAGCATGCTCGACCAAGTCTACGCGTGCCGGATGCCGCCCGCGGACGCGAGTGCTCTCACCCCAGACGAGCGAGCCGCGATGCTCGCGTGGTTCGTGTGCCATGCGCCGCAGAACTGAGCTTAGGCGGCTGCGTGGAGCGAGTGGACTGCTCGCAGTCGCGGTGATCATCGCGGCGTGCTCGACGCCTAGCGCGCCGGCGCCGGTCTATCCGACGCGCGCGGCGCTGCTCGATCCGGAGACGTGCAAGACGTGTCACGTCGATCACTACACGGACTGGTCGGGCAGCATGCACGCGTACGCGGCGGAGGACCCTGTGTTCCTCGCGATGAACGCGCGCGGCCAGCGTGAGACCCATGGCGCGATGGGAGACTTCTGCATCAAGTGCCACGCGCCGATGGCGTTGCGTGAGGGGCTCACGAAGGACGGCCTGAACCTCGCGACGATCGACCGCAAATACAAGGGGGTCACGTGCTTCTTCTGCCACACGGTGGACGACGTCACGGGCGCGCACGACGCCCCGCTCCACCTCGCGAACGACCTCGTGATGCGTGGACCTTACACGGACCCGATGGCCACGCACGGTCACCCCTCGGCGTACTCGTCGTTGCATGATCGCGACAAAGCAGACTCCGCCAAGCTCTGCGGCGCCTGTCACGACATCACCAACGACCACGGCGTCGCACTCGAGCGAACGTTCGACGAGTGGAAGAAGACCGTGTTCGCGACCCAGCTCGGCGCCTCTTGCGGCCAGTGCCACATGGACCAAAGCGCGGACCTACGACCCATCGCGCAGGCGCCGAACGCTCCGTTGCGGCGCTATCACACGCACGCTCAGCCCGGCGTCGATCTGGCGCTGACGCCCTTCCCCGAGACGGACTCCCAGAAGAAGAAGGTGCAGGCGCTGCTCGACACCACGCTGCAGACGGCTGTGTGCGTGGGCGACGGCACCGCGGGCATCAACGTCATCGCCGACAATGTCGCGGCGGGTCACTCGTGGCCGAGCGGAGCCGGTCAAGATCGCCGCGCGTGGGTCGAGGTGATCGCCTACTCGGGCGCGAACGTCGTCTACCAGAGCGGAGTGGTAGCCCAAGGAGGGGACGTCACGAGCGCCGCGAATGACCCCGATTTGTGGCTGTTGCGCGATTGCATGTTCGACGCGTCGAGCAAGCAGGTACCGATGTTCTGGCAGGCGGAGAGCAACGAGAGCTATCTCTTGCCCGGTCAAGCGACGTTCGATCAGAAGGACCCGCGCTACTACCAGACGCACGTGCTCCAGACATTTCCGCGCGTAGGCGCGCTCCCGTCCGTCCCCGATCGAGTGACCATGCGTGTGCGTCTTCAGCCGGTCGGAGCGGACGTGCTCGCCGATCTCGTCAAGAGCGGGGACCTCGACAGCAAGACCCAAGACGCGATGACGACCTTCGACATCGGCGCGTCTCCGATCGTCGAGTGGACGCCGGCGAAGGCCAAGCTCGGGTACACCGTCGGCCCGGTGAAGTATTCGTGTGTCACCAACACGAACCTGAATTTCCAGGCGCAGACCTTCCCGGCCCGCGCGCGCGGTAAATGCAAACCGTGATGCTAGGCTCAAGGCGTGCGTAGCGTCATCGCCTTGTTTGTTGCCTGTCTCAGCGCTTGTACGTCGAGCTCTCCGTCATCGCCTGACTCGGGAGCCAGCGACTCCAACGCGATCACTTGTGAGCACGACTCACGCGCGATGACCTACGCGGCCAATCTCTCCGCTTCGTCGAAGACCGCGAAGGTCGTGCTGGTGGACGCGTCGCCCTCACCGCCCGCGCGCGGCAGCGACACCTGGAAGATCAAGGTCACCGACTCCCAAGGCAACGCGCTCTCGAACGCGACGGTGACCGCCAAACCCTTCATGCCCGATCACGGCCACGGCTCGAGCGTCGAGCCCGTCGTCACGGCAAACCCCGACGGCACGTACACCGTCACGCCGCTCTACCTCTTCATGCCCGGCCTTTGGCAGGTCACGTTCACAATCAAGACAGCCTCGACGAGCGACGACGTCGTGTTCTCGTTCTGCGTCGCCGGCTAACTCCTCGGAGAGAATTCACAGGAAGGCGGGAAGGGTCGCTCGTTCACCCCCATGACCCCTGTCAACAGGGCTTTGGTGACGTAAGTCTTCCGGTCTTCCGCCTTCCTGTGAATCTCCTCTCAAGTGAGGACGAAGTTGTTCAACGCCGCGACGATGACGCCCATGATGCTCTCGCCCGCGATGATTCCGCTGGCGATGGGGACGGTGTAACGCTCGGCGCGTTCGGCGTTGAGGCGCTTTCCGATTTCTGCGATGAGCGAGAGAGCTTGCTCGCTTCGATCTCTTCGGGAGTGCTCGGAACGCGCTGAAACAGGGCCATCGGCGGCCGACGCTACTGCGCGAGGATGCAGTCGTACAGTTGTCTGGAGGCGTTGATCGCAGGCGCGCCCGCGTCGGACGAATACAGGACTGATGTGACCCGCAGCCACGCGAGCGACTTCTGTCCGATGGAGACGAGCTTTCCGTCCACGTCGACGCCCGTCCACACCGTGATGTCGGGTCCGCTGATGGTCGCGAGCTGCACCTGCGGCGCGCCGTCGAGGCCCGACTGCGTGGCCGCAGACTGCGCGCGGAGCGTGATCGCGGACCCCGCCGGCGTATGTGTTTGAAAATCGAAGTAGTGCCAAACCGGCAGTTTTCCCTGGTCGCAGAGGCCGTGAAAGTCGCGCGCGTTCGCAACGCCGCCGTCCACGGGCAACCCAGGCGAGCCCGCGTCGAGCTCGGGCGCGACGACCTCGTACGTGCCCGCTTCGGGGAACTTCAGAGGGACCGCGGAGTCTCCGTCCCCAGCCGAGGGCGGCTTCGACTCCGAGCAAAACATCAACGACGCCGGCAGCGCAGCCAAGCAGACGGCAGCCCATCGCGCGCGCATTGGTAGACCCCCTTTCAAACCGTGCGTGCGGATTTCCCGCACACGGCTTACCGGCGGTCTCT
>ENA-OFCD01000545-OFCD01000545.1-metagenomes-genome-assembly--contig:-NODE-545-length-23558-cov-2.904523_pt1 | contig 23558 bp, 18 predicted proteins | sample MGYA00153392_OFCD01 | MGnify analysis MGYA00153392
CGGCGTTGTTGCGGCGTTGTTGCGGCGTTGTTGCGGCGTTGTTGCGGCGTTGTTGCGGCGTTGTGAGAATACGCATCATTTTAAAGATTTAAAGAATGGATTAAAAAAATTTTGAAATAAAGTATTATTAATCCAAATGGCGTACCAATTTTTATATTTTTTGCAAATTTAACATTCTGATATCAGTAGAAAAAATATTACACAACATCACAAAAGAATGAGCTAAACACACTTGTTTAAAATTAAATTCATTTTCTTTTTTTAAAAAACGAATTTTGATTTCAATTTACAGTTTATTTTTTTAAAATTTTACTTTTAATTTTTTCACGATGCCCAATTTTCTCTATCCAAACTCCTAAACTGTATGGCTTCTGCTAAATGGTTGAGTAAGATGTTTTCGCTATTTTCCATGTCGGCAATGGTGCGCGCCACTTTTAAAATTCTATCGTACGCACGCGCCGAAAGTTGTTGTTTATCCATCGCAATTTTGAGTTTTGAAACGCTTTCGCTATCGAGTACGCACACTTTGCGTACCATTTTACTACTCATTTGCGCATTAGCATACACGCCTGGCATATCTTTAAAACGCTCTGCTTGTATAGCGCGTGCGCGCACCACGCGCTCGGCAATCTCAACGCTGCGCTCGGCGGTTGAATTTTCGGCGGTTAACTCATCCAGTTTAACAGGCACAACTTCAACGTGCAGATCTATTCTATCGAGCAACGGACCCGATATTTTACTCAGATATTTTTTTACAACTGTTGGTCCGCAGACACACTCTTTTTCTGGATGATTATGAAAACCGCACGGACACGGATTCATAGAGGCGAGTAAAATAAAACTCGCAGGATATTCTACCGTCGCTTTTGCGCGCGAAATAATAATGCGTCGCTCTTCCATTGGTTGTCGCAAAACTTCTAAAACGCTGCGTTTAAATTCTGGCAATTCATCTAAAAATAAAACGCCATTGTGCGCTAAAGAAATTTCACCAGGTGTTGCATTTGTTCCGCCGCCAACCAAGGCTACATCGCTGATTGTATGATGTGGCGAACGAAACGGACGCGTACTCACCAATGAACTATTTGTTGAAAGTAAACCCGTAACGCTGTGAATTTTTGTAGTTTCGAGCGATTCGTGCAAACTCATCGGGGGTAAAATTGTTGGCAAGCGACGCGCCAGCATAGTTTTACCTGCACCTGGCGGACCAATTAAAATGGCGTTGTGTCCACCTGCTGCGGCGAGTTCGAGTGCTCGTTTAATATTTTCTTGTCCGCGCACATCGGAAAAGTCAACATCGTAAAAATTATTTTGCTGCGCAAATTCCTCGCGCGTGTTAACAATCGTTCGTTCGAGTTCTGCTTTGCCATCAAAAAAAGCAATTGCCTCAGTTATATTTTCGATGCCATAAACTATCAAGTCGCTCACAATTGCTGCTTCGCGCGCGTTTTCTTTGGGTAAAATAAAGCCTTTAAATTTTTCACGTCGCGCTTCTATGGCTATCGGAAGTGCACCTTTAATCGGTCGAACGGTGCCATCAAGCCCCAGTTCACCCATTATTACATACTCCTCGATGTTCTCATAAAAAATATTATTCGAAGCAGCGTAAATACCGAGTGCAATCGGTAAATCGTAAGCAGAACCTTCTTTTTTAATATCGGCAGGTGCTAAGTTGACGACTAACTTAACGCGGTCGAGGCGCAACCGCGTATTTTTTAGTGCCGCTTCAATACGTTGCCAACTTTCGCGTACGGCATTATCTGGTAAACCAACGAGGAAATAGAAATTTTTTTTGTCGTCAATCGGCGCGCCACCTGCGCTGACTTCCACCGTAATTATTTTAGCATCTATGCCTTGAACGGCACCACCGAATGTTTTTACCAGCATTGCGTTTTGTTCGTAGTATGTATTTTTATGCGCCGCGATTAAACGACACCATAAAAATACAAAACTTTAACAAAAGAGTGGAATAATTCAGAAAAAAATTATCAATTCAAAAAATTAAACAAAACTTGCGACTATCATCATTGTAAAAATGAGGACTAAGCACAGGAAATAAATAATAGACAACGAAATGGATTTAAAAATTGTCTTAGCAGTAGTTTCATTAAAAACGCGTTTAAGCGATAGACCTAAATAAATTGGTAATCCAATAAACAAAATGACAGTAAGTAATATGCTTTTGAAATCCATAAGTTTTTCAAGCAAAATATAAATACATAAAACGCCAAAAATAAAAGTGTGGAAATAAATGGAAAAAACTAAAAACTCGGAATAAAAGTAATCGCATTTTCGGTAAAATATTTTGAGCAGTAAAGCAAAAAGCGGCATTAAAATAAACAAGGCGTAGAAAAAATATTTTACAAATCATTGAAAAAGTTCAGACAACATTAGTTCGCCTTTTTGCAATTTAATCACAGAAAATACAAAACGTTTTGAATACCAACCTAAAATTTTGTTTTCCGACCGATACAAGCTGTCAATCTTTTCAAGAGTCAAATTCGGAAGTGCTTTTAATTTTACGAATTCTGCGGAGTCGCTTCTTCTTACATTTGGTTTAAAGCCAATAGTAGTATCCTTTTTATTGTTTTTTAAACTTTCAGCTACTTTTTCAGAAACTTTTTCTAAGCTGTTTTGAAAAGCAAAATTTAAAATGATAAAAAAAATTGCACCCGTAAAAAAATAAATTCTAACCGGTGGAAAATAGCGGTCGCGTTTATCGACGTTATAATTTTTGACAACTAAACCTGGTCGCCAAACCAAATCCATGAAAGTTTGAAAAAATTTGGTATCGAAATGCGTAAGCGATTCAATCAACTCCATCACAAAATGACCGACGGGTAATTTGTGTGTGTGGTTTTCTTGTCCGCAATTGCTGCAATAGTTTTGATGTTCGCCCACAAAAGGTGCGTCGCAATTATGACAGCTTTCAGACTTGATGCGTTTTTTTAATGCGCGACATTTTTCGTTTTAAACTTTCAGGAACAAACGTAATCTTCCTGAAAAAATTACTTCCTTTTTTTCGACGAAATGTAAAAATTAAAAATGGTTTTGATTTATTTTTAGGATTTCAGCACAACACAGCGCAACTTTATTTAATTTTGCGGATTGTACTAACGTGGTTTCAAGAAATAGTTGTCAGTGATTAGATTTTAATCAAAAAACTTAAATTGCACGCTAATTCCTGAGTCCAAATTTCTTACACCCGACTCCTCTAAAATGGTAGAACAAGAATTTATAGAAGTGATTGGCGCACGTGTGCACAACCTCAAAAATATAGACATAAAAATTCCGCGTCACCAATTGGTTGTGATGACAGGAATTTCTGGCAGCGGCAAATCGTCTTTGGCTTTCGATACAATTTATGCAGAAGGTCAGCGACGCTACATGGAAACTTTTTCGGCGTATGCGCGGCAGTTTATTGGGAATATGGAACGCCCAGATGTTGAGCAAATCACAGGATTAAGTCCAGTCATTAGTATTGAGCAAAAAACGGTTGGGCGTAATCCGCGTTCAACGGTCGGGACGATAACCGAAATTTATGATTTTATGCGCTTGCTGTATGCGCGCGCAGGCATTGCTTACAGTTATGTGACGGGTAACGCGATGGTAAAATATTCGGAGGATCAAATCCGCGAACGCATTTTTGCCGATTACACCGACAAAAAAATTATGCTGCTCGCACCGCTCATTCGTTCGCGCAAAGGACATTATCGCGAACTGTTGGAAAGCACGCGCAAGCAAGGTTATACAAAAGCATTGATTGATGGTGTGCTCGTTGATTTAGTACCGAATCAACAACTCGACCGATTTAAAACGCACGATATTGATATCGCCATTGATCGTTTTTTAGTCAACGCGGATAGAGTTGAGCGCGTGACAGAATCGCTCAAAACGGCGTTGCGCGTCGGTAACGGAATTATTAATGTTTTAGTTTTAAAGAACGTAGATTCCGAATCTGATACTACACCGATTGAAGCCTTGCGCACATTTTCTAAAAATTTAATGGACACTGAAAGTGGCGTGAGTTACGAAGAACCGTCGCCCAATACTTTTTCGTTTAATTCGCCGAAAGGTTATTGCCTCCACTGCAAAGGCTTAGGTCATGTGGCAGAAGTAGATACGCAAAAAGTTGTTCCAGACGATACGAAAACTATTAACGAAGGTGGTATCGTGCCGTTTGGCGAACCGCGTGATAATTCGCTCTTTGGACAGTTGCGGCAGATTGCAAAGAAATATAATTTTTCGTTCGCCACGCCCATAAAAGATATTCCGGAAGCGGCATTAAAACTCATTTACAATGGTGGCGAAAAAAAGACGGTGCAATTGCCAACTTCCGTTCCGCAAAGCGATATGTTGATTTATGATTTAGCGTCAACGGGTTTGTTTACAATGCTCAAGCGTTGGTTTGAAGAAAGTACATCCGAAAAAATTATTGCTTGGGTTGAAAACTTTATGACTGTTATTGAATGCCCTGAATGCAACGGTTTGAGATTGCGCAAAGAATCGCTGTACTACAAAATGCACGATAAAAATATTGGCGAACTCGCTAATATGGATATGGAAGAATTGGCTTTGTGGTTCGACACCGTTGAGCAATATCTCACGCCACGACAAACCGCGATTGCAAAAGGGATTTTGAAAGAAATTCGGATGCGCATTCAGTTTCTGAACAATGTTGGTCTCGATTATTTGGTTTTGAATCGTCCCGCAGGTTCGCTGTCGGGTGGCGAATCGCAGCGCATTCGTTTGGCAACGCAAATTAGTTCGCAACTGACAGGCATAACTTATATTTTGGATGAGCCAAGTATAGGTTTGCATCAGCGCGATAACGAGCGATTGATTGAAGCATTGAGAAGATTGCGCGATATTGGCAACACAGTGATTGTCGTTGAACACGATAAAGATATTATGCTCGCGTCTGATTACTTGATTGATATGGGACCAGGCGCAGGTAAACTCGGCGGCATGATCACAAATCAAGGAACGCCTGCCGTTTTTATGGGAAATAAAACGGTGACTGCAGAATATTTAGCGAACATTCAGCAAATTGAAACACCAAAAATTCGGCGCAAAGGCAACGGAAAATCTATAAAACTGATTAACTCAACAGGGCATAATTTAAAAAATGTTACGGTCGAGTTACCGCTCGGAACCCTTATCGTAGTTTCTGGAGTAAGTGGTTCGGGTAAATCTTCGCTCATTAATGAAACGCTCTATCCTATTTTGCGCCAATACTTTTTCAATTCTGTCAAAAAGCCTTTACCATACGAAAAGTTTGAAGGCATCGAACATCTCGATAAAGTTATTGAAGTAGATCAAAGCCCGATTGGAAGAACACCGCGATCAAATCCAGCAACCTATACTGGCGTTTTCTCTGATATCCGCACCATTTTTTCGAGTGTTCCCGAAGCTAAAATTCGCGGTTATAAAGCAGGACGATTTTCGTTTAACGTTAAAGGTGGACGATGCGAAACGTGTGAAGGTGGTGGTAAACGTGTGATAGAAATGAATTTCTTACCCGACGTAGAAGTGGATTGCGAAACGTGTCACGGCAGACGTTACAATCGCGAAACGTTGGAAATTTTATACAAAGGTAAATCTATCAACGATGTGCTGAATATGAGTGTTGATGAAGCCGTCGTGTTTTTTGAAAATGTACCCAACATTTTACGCCGCATAAAAACTTTGCAGGATGTTGGTTTGGGTTATATAACTTTGGGTCAACGCGCAACAACTTTATCTGGTGGCGAAGCGCAGCGTGTAAAACTCGCTGAAGAGTTAGCGCGCAAAGACACGGGCAACACGATGTATATTTTGGATGAACCAACTACAGGTTTGCACTTCCAAGATATTCGACAACTACTCGAGGTGATTAATAAATTGGTTGATAAAGGCAATACGGTTGTCATCATTGAGCACAATCTCGACATCATAAAAGTAGCAGATCACGTTTTAGATATGGGTCTCGAAGGTGGTACGCGCGGCGGACAAATAATTGCGCAAGGAACGCCCGAAGAAGTGGCGGTGAATGAAATTAGTCACACAGCGCGTTTTTTAAGAATAGAACTGAACTCGAATAATAACTCGAATTTAAAGAACGTAGAGAATTTATTGAATGGTGTAGATAAGACTGCGACGAAAGGGAAGAAGAAATAAATTTGTAGATTAAAAATAAACAACTAATTTTACATTCTACAACAAAAAAAGATGAGTAGGATAAAAGTAAAAAATTTCGGACCCATTAAAGAAGGCTGCATCGAAAATGACGGCTGGATAGATATTGAAAAGGTGACAGTTTTTATTGGTGACCAAGGCAGTGGTAAAAGTACTATTGCTAAATTGATTTCAACTTTAATATGGATTGAGAAAGAATTAGTAAGACGAAATTCATATTCAGTAAGTGTAACTAGTCCAACAAGATTCCTTGAAATTTGCCACTATCAAAATATACATAATTATTTTAATGAATTTACACGCTTTATCTATGAAGGTGATGCAATGCGAATTTCTCTTGAAAATAGTATTTTCTCTCCAACATTTTTTAATGAGTTAAATAGAAAAATTATTAGCCCTATTGAAATATATAAAATTCTTGGTAAAATTTATGATCTTCCCAAAATAATGTATGTTCCCGCCGAAAGAAATTTTCTAAGTATTGTAAAAGACCCCAATTCTTTAAAAAACTTACCAAGCCCCCTTTATACTTTTTTAGATGAATATGAAAAAGCAAAAAAAAATATTGAAAAAGGCTTGACTCTTCCAATTGGCGATGTGAAATTTCAATATGATTCAAATACAAGTAATTCTTTTTTAATTGGTAATGATTATGAAATTAATCTTACAGAAGCATCAAGTGGGTTTCAATCATACGTGCCTTTGTTTTTAGTTTCACGCCATTTGTCAAAGATGATAGGAACAGAAAACAGTTTAACTTCTGTTGCGATAAGTCTTAAAGAACAAAAAGAGTTAAGAGATGAAATTGAAATGATTCTTACAAATAAAAATTTATCTGAAATAGTAAAACAAGCTGCATTAGAGACCCTTTCATCAAAATTTAAATATTCTGCTTTTATAAACATCGTCGAAGAACCCGAACAAAATTTATTTCCAAGTTCGCAACGTCAAATTTTAAACAGTTTATTAGAATTTAACAATAGTACAGAAGCTAATAAATTAATTCTTACTACACATAGTCCATATATCATTAATTATTTGAGTACAGCTATTCAAGGTGCTTATTTGAAAAATAAAATAGATGAATCAGATACGCATCACGATGAGGATATTAAAAAATTGAACGCAATTGTGCCTTTAAAATCAGTAGTAGATGCTAAAGACGTTGCTATATATCAATTTGATGAAAGAAATGGCTCTATCAAAAAACTTCCAACTTTTGAAGGTATTCCTTCCGATAAAAACTATTTAAATGAAATGCTTGCCGATGGTAATCACATTTTCGATGCACTCTTAGAACTCGAGGAATCAATATGAGTGTAGATTTTTTTGATTCAAAGTGCCTCACTAAAACTTCGGAAACTGAATTTGGTTTGCGAGATGGGGTTAACGAAGAAATGGCATATCTTGATTTTACAAACAAAGCGTATTGGATTTGCACAGTCTTAAACGAAAATAAAACCAAAATCAAATTTCGCGCGGTTGATAAATGTGTTATTATTTTGAGAGAAAATGGTGACAAAGAAAAATCGTGTGATGCGATTTTGACTTATGGCGAGAGTATTGATTTTATAGAGCTTAAAAATCAAAGGGGTGAATGGATAAAAGATGGAAGAGAGCAACTTGAAAAAACAATTGAACTTTTTATTTTAAATCACGGCTTAGAAAATTCTAAACATAAACGCGCATTTGTTGTAAACAAAAAACATCCCGATTTTCATGTCATCGAAAATGAGATTATGATAAGGTTCTTTAGAAAATATAAAGTAAGGCTTAACGTTGAAGCGACAATTATAATAAAATAATTTTCCAGAATTATTCAAACTTCATTTTTTAAATGAAACCTGAAATCTCCAACTTCAACTACTCTTACTTTGAACCGATAAAAAATATTGCACTAACTTTTCTCGGTGCTGAAGAAAGCGTCTCTAACAATAACACACCCTCTATAAAAGTGAATTGTAAATTTATGTGTCGCTTGCACGACGAGGGCGCGTTTATTCCCATCCGACTTTCTTTTGAATTACGCGATAAATATTTGGATTCGCACCCAGAAATTTTTCATTTACCCGACCACTATAAAAATTATCCATCCATTTGTATGTGGGTACACAATTACAACAAAAAATTGTTGACTGAAATTTTAGAAGTCAGTTAGAGAGAATTGGCGACTAAAAAACAAATCGCAGAATGGGAAGCAAATAAATTGAGGAGTTAAAAAGTTAAAATGTAATAAATAATTTGTGCTTAAAACGTATATTTATCTAAAGTAAAGACCATTAGGAAAAACTATTTTATCTAATGCCCTAAATTAAATTACTTTTTTTGAAATCACTTTTGGAAACTTGCAAATAGTTATTACTTTTGCATCGCTTTTGCGAAAAGTAGGTGCAACCGCAGAAATGCGATTTTACTTTTAAGGTCGAGTAGCTCAGTTGGTAGAGCAAAGGACTGAAAATCCTTGTGTCGACGGTTCAATTCCGCCCTCGACCACAAAATTTAGATTAAACTTTTATCGAAAAGAAATTTACGCCTTAGCGCGTTTTCAGGGGCACAAATTTGTGCCCTTTCTTTTTAAAAAATAGATTATGGAAGACCGGGTGCGCATTGCAATTCAAAAGTCTGGTAGATTGAGTGACCGTTCTATTGAAATTTTAGCCGACTGTGGCATAGATATAAAAAATGGAAAAACGGCGGCACTCGTAGCTTCGGCGGCGAATTTTCCGATTGATATATTGTACCTACGCGACGACGATATACCAATGTATGTATCGGATGGTACGATTGAACTCGGCATTGTGGGTGAGAACATGATCATTGAAAGTGGCGCAAAAGTTAATTATATTAAAAAGTTAGGTTTTGGTCGTTGCAGAATATGTTTAGCTATTCCGAGAGGCGTAAATTACACAGGTGTTCAATATTTTGAAGGAAAAAAAATTGCAACGTCTTATCCTAAAATTTTAGAAAACTACCTCACTCAGCACGGCGTAAAAGCAGAAGTGCATTTTATCAGCGGTTCGGTTGAAATTGCACCCAATATTGGTTTAGCGGATGCGATTTTTGATATTGTCAGTTCGGGCAGTACACTTTTAAGCAATGGTTTGAAAGAAGTTGAAACCGTTATTACTTCGGAAGCTGTGTTGATTGCACACAGAAATTTGAGTGCCGCGTCGCAAACTTTACTGAATAAAATTGTGTTTAGGTTAGAGTCGGCAATGCTGGCGAAAAAAAGTAAGTACATCGTCATGAATGTGCCGAACGAAGCGATAGAAAAAATTGCTGCCATTTTGCCGGGCATGAAAAGCCCAACAATTGTACCCTTAGCACTCAAAGGTTGGTCAGCTATGCACACCGTGTTGAGCGAAGATAAATTTTGGGATGTTATTGCTGATGTTAAGGCAGCGGGGGCAGAAGGTATTTTGGTTGTCCCGATTGAAAAATTGATTGTCTAAGTTTGTGTTGTAGGTTAAAAGTTTTCATTTTTCATTTTTCACTTTATAATGAAACTCTTATACTGTCCAGATTTAAATTCGGTTAAAGCCATAGCTGCACAATTACAACGACCAGCAAATGATGTGAGTACGCTTAGAAGTACTGTTGAACCGATTTTAGCAGATATAAAAATTAATGGCGATGCTGCGTTGAAAAAATATACTTTGCAATTCGATGGTGTCGAACTCGAAAGTTTAATTTTTGAAATACCGACAGAAATTAATTTGGACGCTACACTCAAAACCGCTATTGATAGAGCTTATCGCAATATATTTGAGTTTCACAACGCGCAAATACGCGAAGAACTTCCCGTTGAAACGATGAAAGGTATTGTCTGCTATCGAAAATCGGTGGCGATAGAACGCGTAGGTTTGTATATTCCTGGTGGAACAGCTCCGCTTTTTTCAACGGTGTTGATGTTGGCGATTCCTGCGCGGATTGCGGGTTGCTCAGAAATTGTGTTGTGTACTCCGCCGAATAAAGAAGGAAAAATTCATCCTGCTATTCAGTATGCTGCGCAGAAGTGCGGAATAAAAAAAATTATTACATTGGGTGGTACGCAAGCGATTGGTGCTATGGCGTTCGGAACAGAATCTGTCACGGCTGTGTATAAAATTTTCGGACCAGGGAATCCATACGTAACTGTTGCAAAGCAGATAATTCAGATGCAAGGCGTGGCTATTGATATGCCAGCAGGACCGAGTGAGGTTTTAATTATTGCCGATGGAACGGCGCATCCTAAATTTATAGCCGCCGATTTATTAGCGCAAGCCGAGCATGGTGTGGATAGTCAAGTTGTGTTGGTTTGCACAAATGCTGAAACGGTCAATGCCGTTTTTGAAGCACTGAATGAACAAATTGTTTCTCTTCCACGTGGACATATTGCCGCAAAAGCTTTAGAAAATTCAGTAACCATTATAGCGAACGATTTGAATACTGCTGTTGCCCTGTCCAATGCTTACGCACCCGAACATCTTATCATTCAAACCGATAACGCAACAACTGTGGCAGAAAAAATAATTAATGCGGGTTCTGTCTTTATCGGTCATTTTTCGCCTGAGTCTGTCGGCGATTACGCTTCAGGGACAAATCATACATTGCCAACGCAAGGTTTTGCGCGTGCTTACAGTGGCGTATCGGTAGAAAGTTTTACCAAAAAAATAACTTTCCAACATTTGACGGAGCAGGGTTTACAAAATATTGCTCAAACTGTTATCATTATGGCAGAAGCTGAAAGTTTACACGCGCATGCTGAAGCGGTGCGAAAAAGGTTTGAAGGTTAATTCAAAAGGCAAATTCCAAAAAGCAAAAAGTCGTTAACAAAGAGTAAAAAAAGGTGATCCTTCTCTGTTTGCCAGTTACTTTTTGCCTTTTGCCAGTTGAGCATCTTTCCATTTCCAAACGTACCGACATGCTGTTGAACGATACGGTTTCCAACTTTCAGCAATCACTGTCATTTCGGCAATAAGGGTTTTACCCTTCGATTCTAAACCATATAAACCTATCATGCCTTGCCGAACACCGAGATCATCGAACGGAAAAATATCCGCTCTACCTAAACGAAACATTAAAATCATTTGCACCGTCCATTTACCCACACCTTTTATTTTCGAGAGGGTTTCAATAATTTCCTCGTCCGACATTGTCAGCCAAGGCAAATCAGTGGCTTTGTTGTCAATCCAGTATTGCGCAATATTTTGTATGTAGCCAACTTTTTGGTAACTCAATCCGCAAGCGCGCAGCGTTTCTTTGTCTTCAAATAAAATATTTTCAGGCGATGGATTGGCATCAGGAAAAATTTGTAAAAATCGTTGAAAAATAATCCCCGCTACTTTCACAGAAAGTTGTTGCGAAACTATCGAATCCAGTAAATCTAAATAGATGTCATTGTGAACATCTATAGAATGCAAATCTATGTGCGGAATAATTTCAGCCAATTTTTCGTCACGCATTAAATGCGCCGTAATGGTTGTGTGCATATATTAGTGGTTAATTAACCATTACCATTAATGAATTCTGCTGCGCGTTCAGCAATCATAATAGTGGGTGCGTTTGTGTTTCCCGAAATAATTTGTGGCATAATGCTGGCATCGGCGACGCGTAAATTTTTTATACCATGCACGCGTAATTCAGCATCAACGACGCTCATCGTATCAGTTCCCATTTTGCACGTTCCAACAGGATGATAAATACTTTCTACTACTTTCTTTATGTGCGATTCAATATCTGCTTCGCTCTCAATTTTTTCTGGAAAATTTACACCGTCTGTGAATGATTTAAACGCTTTAGATTCAATAATAGATTTTACTTTGTGATACCCTTTCACCAAAGTTTTTAAATCGTCGGGATGCTCTAAATAGTTAGGTTGAATGATTGGAGCCTCATTCGGATTTTTAGATTGCAAAGAAACATAACCGCGACTTTTTGGTTGAATCAAACTCGGCAAAATTGTAAATCCATCTGTTTTTGGATAAGTTTTTGGGTTATAAAAATCAGCACCGGCAGCTAAATTTGCATTGTTGCCGAGATGCGCTGGCGCAAAATGTAATTGTAAATCGGGTTGTGCTAAATTTTCGTCAGTTTTAAAAAAAGCAACCGCTTCTAACGGACTTGTAGTTAACGGTCCTTTGCGCTGAAATAACCACGCTAATGTGTGTCGGAATTGATTGAAAGGCAGATTGATATTATTGAGTGTTCCTTTCCATTTTGAAAGCGCGGAAATTCCGTAGAACAAATGATCGTGTAAGTTTTTTCCAACGCCAGGTAATTCTTTTTTTACAGCGATGCCGATTTTAGAAAGTTCTGCACCATCGCCAACGCCAGAAAGCATTAATATTTGCGGCGAACCAAATGCACCTGCACATAAAATAATTTCTTTGCGTACTTTAATTTGTTCTAATTTTCCATTCACAACAATTTCAACGCCAACGGCAATATCGTTTTCTATTAAAATGCGTTGAACAAGCGCATTTGTTTTTATGGTTAAATTTTTTCTTTGCAGTATTGGTTTTAAAAAAGCTTTTGCTGCACTGTGCCGTTCGCCATTTTTGATTGTGTATTGAAACATTCCCGCGCCGTTTTGCTGCGTGCCATTCACGTCAATAATTTTAGGAATGTTGTTTTCTGCACACGCTTCAACGAATGCATCCGCTAAAGGTGTTTTGAATTGTTGCGCGAAAGTAACGTTTAATTCACCGTTTGTCCCGTGAAATTCATCTTGCAGTTGTTCATTGTGTTCCGATTTTTTGAAATAAGGTAGACACGCTGCGTAATTCCAACCTGTTGCACCCATCGTTTCCCAACGGTCATAATCTAATTTATGTCCACGAATATATGCCATTGCATTTGTCGAACTGCTTCCACCTAAAGTTTTACCTCGCGGTTGATACATTTTTCGATTGTTCACATTGTTTTGAGGTTCAGTGTAATAACCCCAATCCACGTCACTGTAATTGAGTTTACCATAACCTGCTGGCACATGAATTTCTAATTTTTTATCTTTTCCACCTGCTTCAATCAGTAAAACGGTAGAGGGAGAAGATTTTGTATCCTTATTTGCTGAAAGACGATTCGCCAAAACACAACCCGCAGAACCTGCACCGATAATAATGTAGTCGAACATGAACTGGAAATTTTAAAATTAATGAATTTTTAGATTTTTATGTTTAATTTTGACACAAATCTAATTTTTTAATTTTCAATTCGAGAAAAATGTGAAGCTTTTAATTTTAATTATTGTTGTTACGCTTAGCCTGAACGCTTGCACAAATGATAAATCAAAAGTAAATTCCTGCAGTTCAAACCAAGCAACTGCAGAAGCCTAATTCTAAATGGTGCCTGGGTTTTAAAAGACTATGCTAAAGAAATTGAAATAACGAATTCACCTGTAAAATCTTCTGAAAAATTAAAAGGGTTGGTTTCATTTTATATTGACTCTGTTTTTCAAAACGATAGTTTAAAGTTGATGGTAGTTGGAACAATCATGAAGGAATAAATTTTACAATTTATTTTATGAAAGCACAAAAACTAAACCACCTAAAAACAAATTTACAAGATTTTGAAGTGCCTTCAAACTATTTTGAATTGGGTTTAGATCATATTGATAAAGAAACAGTACTTACTTTGCTTCATTATAATAAATCTAATAAGCTTCTTGACTCCATACAGTTTACTAAAATTTTAGACAAACAAAAAGACTCTGAACCAACCTTCGGGCTTCAATATTTTGTAAATCAGAAAATAATCTCAGGAAATTATGTTATAACGGACGATAAAAAAGTTTCTACTAAAGTGACTTTTAATTTCGAAGGCACTGTTGCGGTTTTGCCTAATGCCAAAACTTTTTACATCAGTACAGATTTTATTGCTGGACCTACACCAAAGTACCACCAACTAATTCTCGATCTTTCTCAAAAAACTCAACAAAGTTTCATCCTTAAAAGTCAGAGAAACTATTTTGATCTATTTACTAATAAAGGAGATGCAGATGAAGAAACTATTGAGCCAGTTAAAATAAAATATCATTTTGTAAAACAATGAGCAAGTAGTTAGGAGCTATGATCTGTTAGTATAGTTAATAATATGGAGTCAAAGCTCATGGCTCATGGCTATTATTTCTTCGGTTCATCTGCGCCATACCCATATCCGTATCCGTAGCCATAACCATAATTATAACCATAACCGCGAACTGCTTCAACACCATTTAAAACGACACCCATTTGCGGCAAACGTTTTTCAGTGAAAACTTCATTTAATAGTTCCACCAATTGGAAAGATGTTTTCTTGAAACGTGTAACAACTAACGTAGAGTCTGCTATATCTTTTAACAAAAACGAATCCGTCACTAAAGCGAAAGGTGCGCTGTCGAGAATGATGTAATCAAATTCTTTTTTAAGCAAATTAATCATGGTGCGCAACTGATCGGACATCATCAACTCGGATGGATTCGGCGGAATTGGTCCACAATCAATGTAAAATAAATTGGGTAACGATGTTTTTTGAATCAGATTTGGTAATTCAGATTGACCCAATAAATAATTCGTTATGCCCATTTCGTCTTTCTTTTTATTGAGGTACGTGCTGAGTTTAGGTCGTCTGAAATCGAGACCCAAAACAATCACTTTTTTATTAGAAAGCGAAAATGTGGCGGCAATATTAATGGTTACAAATGTTTTACCATCCCCACTTTCAGGTGATGTAACAAGTATAACTTGATTACTCTTTTGACCAGTGGCTATAAACTGTAAGTTTGTACGCAAGTGACGGAACATTTCTGAAATAGCCGAGCGGCTTTTTTCATTGACAACAATCGCAGTCTCATCTTTCGTAAACGCGAGCGTTCCTAAAAAAGGCGTATTTGTTCTGGTGGTAACATCTTTACTATTGCGCAGTTTATTATCCAATAAATGCAGCACCGTAAAAATACCTGCGGGCAAAAGAAATCCTAAAAGCGAGAGCAAAATAAGCACTTGGCTTTTCTTCGGAAATACTTTTCCTTCTAAAATGGGTCTGCCTAAAAACTGGGCGTTATTTGTTTTGGCTGCAATAGAAAGTGCTGTTTCTTCACGCTTCTGAAGTAGAAAAATATAAATCGTTTGCTTCAATTGTTGTTGACGTTCAATCTGTAACATCTTGCGCTCATTTTCTGGCAAGGCTTCAATCTGTTTTTCTAAAGGTTTAGCGTCCTGTTTTATTTTTTTAGTTTGATATTCTATATCATTTTGGGCAGATTGCGTACTCAAAATTAAGTTTTGACGCATGGCTGCAAGCTCTCTATCATAGCGCGTAATCAGTGGATTATCGAGCGTAGCGAAGCGCAATTTTTCTTCTCTTTCAACCAATTTTTCATTGTACTTTTTTATTAATTCAATGAGGCTCGAACTGCCAGCACCTAAATCGCCACTAATCGGAATAGATTTGAGTTTATAATTATCGTCAACCAAATAGTTTTTAAAATTCGACAAAAAGTTAGCTTTAATATCGAGCATCTGTAGTTCATTATCCTTGGCGTTAGCTCTCTGAACATAATTTTGTGCTTGCATCGGTAGTTGTAATGAGAGCTTCTGGCCTTTTTTAAAGCCTTCTACTTTTCCTTCCACATTATCAAGTTCACCAGAAATATAATTCACACGGTCTTCAATAAACTTGAGTGTTTGATTGCCGGCTTTGTTTTTATCTTCTAAGTTTTTACTGTTGTATTCGTGCACCAACCAATAATTAATATCTAAGGCGCGTTTCACATTGCTGTTCACTATGGCGATGCTCAGCGCGTTCGACTTTTGAACTTTATTGATTGTGAGATTTCCGATAACAAAGTTATTCGCTAATCCTTCTGGATTTTTTACTTTAATCTGATACGTGCCGGGCTCAATGGTTTTACTTTTTTGTAAAATAAAATTGAACTTTTCAGATTGTGTTGGCGAAATGGCGTTAGAAATTTGAAAAGGGGAACCATACTGACATTTTAAACTGTCTTTGCCATTAGCTGAAGTAATTGTAAAATCTTGCTGATTGGCGTCAGACTTAAAATTGATAGTAATTGTTTTCGATAGCGAATCAACAGAAAATAAAGGAACGAGCGTGAGCGCATTTTCTTCATAAATCTCTCCCGTTTTTATCCGCCCGATGCTATAATATTCGATATTCATTTTCATCGTGTCAATAACGCGGCGCATTAAAGACGGTGATTTTAAAACCTGTATTTCATCCTCTAAAGCATTGCCACCATCTTGTCCACCGATATCCGAAAATTTTTCAAGGGATTGTACCAATGCTTCTTGCGAAAGTTTATTTTTTTTCTCATCTTGTATGAGAATAGTTGATTTAACTTTATAACTTTCATCAGCATATCGCAAATAAAAGAAACCCGCGCCGAGTGCAAACGCGATGGAAATGATGAACCAATACCAATTATAGGTGAAACGAATCAGTAGGCTTCTAAAATCTATACTATTCTTATTTTCTTCTGTCTCTATCATATTTAGTTGATGGTGGATAGTTGATGATGGATAGTTGATGATGGATAGTTGAAGTAGGTGTTCATATTTGAACCCCGTACTTTCAAGTATCAATTAAGCTTCTATTTTTTTGAAATAATTATTAAACTGATAATTGATAGAATTGCCGATATAATAACAGAGGCAATTGGTAGCGCTTTATCTGTTTTGTCTTTTAGTGACGGCGCTTTATGAATGTTAGCTTCAACATAAATGACGTCGTTCTGTTCCAAATAATAATAAGGCGAAGTTAAAAAAGTTTTATCTTGTAAATTCAATCGTGCAGTTGTTCTCAGACCTCCGACTTCTCTGATAATTAAAATTGTATCGCGCTTAGCATAATCAGTAAAGTCGCCTGCTTCGCCGAGTGCTTCTAAAACAGTGATGCGTTTGTTAGAAAATTTGACAATGCCTGGTTTTTTAACTTCCCCCAAAACGGTGACTTTGGAATTTAGGAAACGAATATTTATAGCAGCACCTTTGAGGTAAGCACCCGTTTTTTCAGTCACTAAATTTTTAGCTTGTGTAATACTTAATCCTGCAAGTTTTATTTTTCCTACAATCGGAAAATCTATGAAACCTTCACTATCTACGTAATAACCGACAAAACTTTCTACACTTTGTGGATTTTGAAAAACTTGTGGACTGGTTTCCATAGCGTTAAACGCTTTGTTGATATCTGGATCGAGACTTTGGACTTGAATATTTAAAAGGTTGTCAGGCTGAATAAGAATTTCATGACGATTAGTAATTGCTTGCGCCGTGTCAACTTTAATATTGTGTATGCCTATAAAACTGACAGTATCTTTATAAGGAATGCAAGAGCAAACGCTGAGTGTTAACAATGAGAAAAATAAAAAGTAACGCATGGTTTTGTAATTTTATGCTTCTGCAAAAAGTTGAGTGTTTTGAAAATCTTTTTCGAGAAGTTTTTTTAATTCGTTGTTTGTTTTAAGCTCGTGTTCTAAAGTTTTAGCATGGCGTGCATGGTGCATATCCGTGCCTAATAAATCTATCATCCCTGCTTTTACTAATTTTTTAGCGTCCGCTTGAACTTCGGGATTATAATAACCCGTGTAAGAAAGTAAGTTCATCTGAAATAAACAGCCCATTTCTTTCAACTCCGCATATTTTTTCAAATCGCCTTCGTAAAATGAGTAGCGTTCGGGATGTGCTAAAATAGGAATGTAACCTTTTGTTTGCATCTCGAAAATATATTGATGAAGTTTCGGTGGTGCGCCATAAAACGACATTTCCACCAAAACGTGCTTGCCGTCGAGCGTGAGTAAATCTTTATTGTTCAGAATCGTTTCAAAATGTTCATCCATAAAATATTCCGAAGCTGCCGAAATAGGTTTTATGCCGCGTTTTTCTAATTCAGAATTTAGAAACCTCAATCGCTCTGTAATTATTGCAGACGTGTTTGGATAAAAATCTTTATAAGTATGTGGCGTGGTTATAATTTTAGAAAAGCCGAGCGCGTATAAATTTTGTACGCGTTCTATAGATTCTTCTAAATTTTTTGCGCCATCGTCAATTCCAGGCAGCACATGAGAATGTATGTCAACGCCGAGAACATTCAGCGTTGTGTCAATAATATTTTTCTTCTTGGTTGAAAAAAAAGTAAACAATTGGGTATTTTTAAATAAAAATTTTTATTATGCTCAAAGTTCCGCAAATATAGGCAATCAATTTTGGTTGGCATATTCACAAATATTTTTTTATACCAAAACTATTACCAGATACCAAAATTATTAATTAATTAACTTAAATCGTCAATAAACCGCTTATTAATGTCCGAATAGAAGTCAATTCTTCTATCGCGCAAAAATGGCCACATACGTCTAACGGTTTCTGTGCGCGACACATCTATATCAACTGTCTGCGCTTCTTCTTGCTCAGAAGTCGCACGAAAAATTATTTCTCCTTGCGGACCTGCCACAAAACTTTGTCCCCAAAATTCAATTCCTTGCGTTATGCCTGTCGCATCTTTTTCAAAACCTGTTCTGTTCACCGAAACAACGTGCAAACCATTCGCAATAGCGTGGCTGCGCTGAATCGTTTCCCATGCGGCGTGTTGTCGCGTTTTTTCTTCTAAACTATCCGTTGCTTCCCAACCGATAGCTGTTGGATAAATTAAAATTTCTGCGCCACGCAATGCCATCAATCGCGCTGCTTCTGGATACCATTGATCCCAACAAACTAAAACACCAAGTTTGCCTACACTTGTTTGAATCGGTTTGAAACCTAAGTCACCTGGTGTGAAATAAAATTTTTCATAATAGGCGGGATCGTCGGGAATGTGCATTTTTCTATAAACACCTGCTATACTTCCGTCGCGCTCAAAAACGACGGCTGTATTATGATATAAACCAGGCGCGCGTTTTTCAAAAAGCGACGTCACTAAAACGACATTATTTTGCTTCGCTACTTCACTAAAATATTCCGTTGAGGCACCCGGTATAGTTTCTGCTAAATCAAAAACATTTGGATTTTCGCTTTGACAGAAATATGGCGTGCAATGCAATTCTTGTAAAATAACTAACTCCGCTCCATCTTTTGCGCAAGCATTCACACCAGCAGCACTTTTATCCCTGTTAAAATGCTTGCTTTCACTGCACTTTTGCTGAACGATACCAATTTTCAAATTCTTTTTCATGCGCCTAATACGTTAATCACTATTTTAAGAACATTTTAACCTAAGTATGTGAAAAGAATTATTCGGAATATATTAATCCAGAAATTTTAAAATCAATGATTGAAATTATGTTTTATTGATTCAAAGTTCAGTCCGATGCAGCAATACATTAACCCGACACTTGCGATTGTTAATTCATTACCCAAACGCATTTAAACCTGTAACATCCATTCCCGTTATCAATAAGTGAATATCATGCGTTCCTTCGTAAGTAATCACCGATTCAAGATTCATCATGTGGCGCATAATCGGATATTCGCCTGTTATGCCCATGCCACCGTGAATTTGTCGCGCTTCGCGCGCTACGTGCAAAGCCATATCAACGTTGTTGCGTTTTGCCATCGAAATTTGCGCTGCATTCGCTTTGCCTTGATTTGCTAAAGTGCCGAGTCGCCAAGCAAGTAGTTGCGCTTTAGTGATTTCGGTAATCATTTCAGCTAATTTTTTTTGTGTGAGTTGAAACTGTCCAATCGGTTTGCCAAATTGTATTCGTTCTTGAGAATAGCGCAAAGCAGAATCGTAGCAATCTAAAGCTGCACCGATTGCACCCCACGCAATGCCGTAACGCGCTTTCGAAAGACAAGACAGTGGACCTTTTAAACCTTCAATGTGTGGCAAAACGTTGGCTTTCGGTACGCGTACATCTTCAAAAACCAATTCGCCTGTAACACTTGCGCGTAAACTCCATTTGCCATGAATTTCTGGCGTAGAAAAACCTTTCATGCCGCGCTCAACAATCAAACCGATGATTTTACCGTCTTCGCGTTTTGCCCAAACAACGGCAATATCGGCAATGGGTGAATTGGTTATCCAAAGTTTTGCACCGTTTAAAATGTAGTGGTCGCCGTCGTCTTTAACGTGCGTCGTCATGCCACTCGGATTTGAACCGTGATCGGGTTCCGTTAAACCAAAGCAACCAATAAAACTACCATCCGCTAATTTAGGTAAGTAATAATTTTTTTGCGCTTCGCTACCGTATTTATAAATTGGATACATGACAAGCGAGCCTTGCACGGATGCCATAGATCGCAATCCGGAATCGCCGCGTTCAAGTTCTTGCATGATGATACCATAAGAAATTTCATCCAAACCTGCACCACCGTATTTTGCAGGTATTGTTGGACCGAAAGCACCGATTTCACCCAAACCTTTAAATAAATGTGTTGGACAAGCTGCGCGCTGTGCATAATCTTCAATAATGGGGCTTACTTCTTTTTTTACCCAATCTCGTACAGCGTCGCGCACCAATTTATGTTCGTCGGTGAGTAAGTCGTCAATTAAATAATAATCGTGATGCTGATATTTGTCAGCTTTCGATGAAACTTTTGCAGTATCTAATTTTTTGCTCTCTAAAACGGGTGTTTCCATAAAAAATTTATTTCTTATTAAAATTGTTTCTTAAATTTACCAAAATTAAAATTGTTTACAAATAATTAGCAAATTTATAGGAAAAGAAAGAATTTTGCTAAAATTTATTAACCAAGTATTTAATTTAGACGCGATATTGAGAAAATCTTTAACTACTATTACTTTTGTAAAAAAATTGGCATTATGAAACCTATCCAAATTGTTTTTGCTTTTTTGTTTTTTTGTGTTACTGATGCAACTGCGCAAAATATTGTAATTATTGAAGATCCGCAAATCACTAAAATGATGAGTGTTTATGTCGGAGGTGCTACTACCCCAACTGCGATTATTAATAACGGCAGTGTAACGCCTAACGGCAACAACGCTAACGTACCCGTTCAAATTCTCGATGGATTCAGATTACAAATTATGGCTTCCACCGATCGTCGTTCTGTAGAAAATGGTCAAAGTACCTTCGCTTCCAAATATCCTTCTACGTTCAACATATGGGTTCAAGCAAAACCTTATTATCGTTTGCGTATTGGTGCTTTTGCAACACGCAGCGAGGCGATGCGTTATTTGCAAGTCATCAAAAAAGATTACCCCGATGCGTATGTTGTGCCTGATAAGATTAAAAATATTGAGATAACCCAATTTTAGCTTTAAGCTATGAGTCTTGAGCTATGAGCCTACTACTCTTTTAACGCTCATAGCTCAAAGCTCAAGGATCATAGCTTTTTTATTTATGAGCGTCCGCAATACCCCTTCGACGGAAAGAACAAGCAGCTACGATTACATACTTATTGCGCTATTTCTAAGTCTAATCGCAATAGGTTGGTTGATGATTTATTCGGTGGGTTATAAGCAAGGTTATAATACCGATTTTTCAGATTTTTTGTTTAAAACGCCCGTTGGTAAGCAAACTATTTCTATTTTGGTAGCTTCGGTAATTGCGTTATTGGTTTTTTCTGTTGATTCGCAATTTTGGCGCATATTTTCTTACGCAGTTTACGGCATTGGGATTTTGCTATTGATTTTAGTTTTAATTTTTGGTAAATCAATTAATGGGGCTAAAGCATGGTTTATTATTGCAGGATCTTCTTTTCAACCCGTCGAAATTGCTAAGATTGGTACGTTACTCGCACTTTCAAGTTTTATTTCTGCACCCGAAAATTCGCTTCAAGAAACACGTTCTATTTTTTCTATACTGGGAATTTTACTTTTACCAATGGCTTTAGTAGCACTACAACCCGATGCTGGTTCAATGCTTGTTTTCTTTTCGTTTGGAATTTTATTATTTCGTGAAGGTTTATCTCCTACACCATATGTTTTAGGTTTATCTGCTGCTTTTTTATTCGTTATTGGTTTGGTTGTTCCGCCGATGCAACTTTCTTTATGGTCGTTATTTATTACAGCGGTTGCATCAGTGCTAAGTTTTAAATATTTTAGAAATTATTTTCTCAGTTTTTTAATTATCTCCATACCTCTGTGTGCCTATTTTTTTAACAAAGGTTGGGAGAAATCAGCTTTAAGCGGAGCAATACTTTGTAATATTATTTTACTGGTTATTCTAAGTCAGCGCGGTAAACTGCGTTCTGTCATTTTAATTCTGGGGACTTTACTTATCGCCATCCCGATTTTTTTTGCAACAAATTTTGCATTCGAACACGTTTTTAGTAGTCATCAAAAAACTTTAATTGATGCGTGGTTACGTCCCGAACGTACAAAGTCGTCACAGACATACAATATTATTCAATCCAAACTCGCTATTGGTTCAGGTGGATTTCAAGGTAAAGGTTTTTTAGAAGGAAATATGACACGACTTAACTACGTACCAGAACAACACTCCGATTTTATTTTCTGCACCGTCGGTGAAGAGCAAGGATTTATTGGCGTTTTTGGGGTGGTTATTATTTATTTACTATTTTTAGTGCGTATAATTCAAACTGCAGAAAATCAGCGATCCGTTTTTGTACGTACTTATGGCTATGGTTTAGCGGGCATTTTGTTTTTTCATTTTTTTATAAATATCGGCATGACGATGGGAATTTTACCCGTCATCGGTATTCCGCTACCGTTTCTCTCTTCAGGCGGTTCTTCACTCATTGGTTTTTCAACCACTTTCGCCATTTATTTAAAGATGACGGGACAGCGATAAATCTTTTAGCAATTTGAAAAAAGAATAAAACCGACGCAATCTGTCACAATTTTTGCTTAAATAGTTATTACCTGTTTACAAGAAAGCAATTACGGACTACTTTTATATTTCAAAACCGCTTTTAAAATACTTCCCATGTTCAACGACTCAAAAACCGCGAAAGTTTTTTATTGTTTTACGTTTTTTATTTTTTTGCTGTGTTCTGAAATTGTAAATTCTCAGAATACTTTTAAGCGCGATAATGTTACGCATCCTATCGGTGTGTTAGCCCAAAATATCTCGAATCGAATTCCAAAAATTGAAACACCGCAACCCGATTGGCAAAAAATTGCGCAAGAAGATAAAGGCGAAATTGGCAACTTGCGTTATGCCGTTCCTTCCAATTCAGATTACTCTACGCTCAATGCTGGCGCTTGGCAAATCGCTCCTGATGGAAAAAATGTTTGGCAAGTTGCGCTCACTTCCTCAAATGCTGTGGGTTTGGCATTGACTTTAGAATCTGTAAACCTTAAGGAAGGCGAATCAATTTTTGTTTACGATCCTTCTATGGAAAATTTATTAGGGTCTTTTACGCAAAAAGATTTAACTGCTTCGCGCAAATTATTCATTGGTTTCATAAAAGGTGGCGAAGTAGTCATTGAATTTTCTACATCCGAAAAAATAAATACCGAAACATCGCCTTTTATAATTTCAA
>ENA-OFCD01000546-OFCD01000546.1-metagenomes-genome-assembly--contig:-NODE-546-length-23420-cov-5.352835_pt1 | contig 23420 bp, 18 predicted proteins | sample MGYA00153392_OFCD01 | MGnify analysis MGYA00153392
CGGATCCATTGGACCAGTGATTCTGGCGCTTCGGCGCGGAGGGCGGTGCCGAAGCCGAGGACCCAGTACCGGGCTTCGGCGAGGCCGGTGGTGGTGAAGCGCAGGCGGCGCCAGCCGGGCGGCAGATCGGTGGGGTTGTTGGTCCACTGTTGACTGGCGCCCCAGCGGCGGCGTTCGAGAAATGGCCAGGCTTTGGGCGATACGGCGAGAATCACGGTGACGCGATCTGCTGGTTTGAGTGAACCCGTCGCACGAAAAGCATCGGTCAGCAAATTCGCTGCTTCGCGTCGCAGACCACTTTGGGGACATCCGAGTGGTTCGTCGTCTCGGCGCTGCAAGCCGGTCTCAAACGTATCGGCGCGCCCGACCCCCGCCCGATCGACGGCGATTTTGGAGCGCTCACCGAAGCAGCCGTCCGCGCCTATCAGACGGCCCGCGTCGTGAGCGAAGGCGTCGGCGCGGCAGACGGCATCGTTGGCGACCTTACGTGGTGGGCGCCGGCCGGTGCCGCAGGTGCCACCCTCGCATCCCTATGCGCGCTCGCGATTGCATAGCGCGCGACTTGTTTGCGGCGAGTGCGCGTGTTAGGTTTTGAACGGAGACGATAATTAATGGCCCAACAGTTCGACGTCGTGATCGTCGGCGCGAGTTTCGGCGGCTTGGCCGCAGCGCTCGCGGCCGCATCGGATTCGAAAGTCTCCGTCGTGTTGATCGAAGCCTCGACATGGATCGGCGGTCAGGCAACGGCGCAGGGCGTAACGCGCTGGGACGAAGCCGGCATGGAATTCATGGAGAGCACCGGTAGCACGCGATCGTATCGCGCGCTACGCGACGTGATCCGCACGTGGTATCGCACTAATGCACCGTTATCGGCGTTTGGAACCAGTCAACGCTTCTTCAACCCGGGTTTCGCGCGCCCGAACTATCCCTTCGCGGCCGATCCGAGCGTCGTGCAAATCGTGCTGCGCGATCTCGTCGCCCGATCGCCAAAATTGACGCTTCGCACGGGTGAATCGATCGTATCGGCCGCCGTCGCAAACGGCTCCGTACAGAGCATCACGACTTCGACGGGCCAGACGTACACGGCTCGCGTGTTTCTCGACGCGACCGATCTCGGCGACGTGTTGCCGCATCTCGGTATCGCCTGGAATATCGGCGCCGAAGCGCATGCCGACACGCAGGAGCCGGACGCGCCCGCGCAACCGCATCCCGAATGGATTCAGCCCGTAACGGTTCCGATCGCAATCGAACATCGGCCGAGCGGCGAGAATCACACGATCGCAAAGCCGGCCAATTTCGACGACATCGCGCGCAAACAAAATTTCCGCCTCGTCGACGGTGACATCAACGGTGTCTTTCGCCCGCTGCCCGGCGGCGCGGAATCGCTCTTTGGTTACCGGCAATACGTCGACGCGCGCAATTTTGGCGGCGGCGACTACGCGACGGATCGCACGACACTCAACGTCGGTAGCAACGACTATATGGACGCGACGCTGCCGACCGGTAGCGCGCAAGGCGATGCCGACGTTTATGCGGGCGCGCGTGACGCCTCGCTCGCGTACCTCTACTGGCTTCAGACCCGCGTTTCGCGCGACGACGGCAACGGCACCGGTTACCCGAACCTCATGCCGCGCAAGGATGCCTTCGGCACGAACGACGGCTGTGCGCCGCAGGCGTATATTCGCGAGTCGCGGCGAATCGTCTCCGAAGTGCGCATCGTGCAGCAAGATATCGATAAAAGTGCGTTCCCGCCCGGAAGCACCCGCGGCACGCGCTTCGCAGATTCGTGCGGCATCGGCTGGTACGGTATCGACATTCATGCGGCGCAGGGCCCGGGCACGCCATGGCTCGGTTTCGAGACGTTGCGTTTCCAAATTCCGCTCGGAGCACTGCTTTCCAAAGAACTCGATAACTTCGTCGCGTCGTGCAAGAATATCGGAACGACGCACCTGACCTCGGGTGCCTATCGCGTGCATCCCGTCGAATGGGCGATCGGTGAGGCGGCGGGCGTGCTCGCCGCGATGAGCGTCACGCAAAACGTCACGCCGAGGGTCCTTTGGAACCGCGATGACCGACTCGCGAGTTATCAATCGCGGCTCCTCGCGCGCGGCGTACCGATCTTTTGGTGGAGCGACGTTCTCTTCGAAGACGATCCGCGCGCGTTTGCCGCTGCGCACGTCTGTGGAGCGCGCGGCATCTTCTTCGGCGCGGGCGATCTGCGCTTCGTTCCGAGCGGCATCGTATCGGGCGACGTCGAGCAAACGCTCAACGTTCGTCTCGGCCGGGATCTCACGTGGCCTTCGGGCTCCATGACGCGCGCGCAAGCTGCCGTCTTCATCTGCGAGCAAATGGGTTGGCCGATCGGATAGCGCGCATCGCCGGTGCGTTCGTTCTGGCGATGACCGTGACGGGCACGAGTGCGTGCCGCGGCGCGAACGATGGCGATGCGAATTCGATCCTCGCATCGATGGATGGCGCGGCCTCGGTTTCGACAGCGATCGTTCGTGCCATCGACGGTGCCGTCGTCGACGACTACGTGGTCCAGACGCTCTCGCGCAGTTCCGGGCCTATTGGTGGTGCGCAGCCGTGCGTGACCGCTGCGAATCGTACGAGCCAACGGCCGAGCGCGCTCGTGAATCCGCCGTATGCCGAAGCGTCGATCCTCCAGCGCGATCGCGCGATGCGCGCGCTCGGCGCGTATGCATTCTTGCTCGTGACGGTCGCGCGTAACGACGCGAGCGCCGATTCGGCATTCGCGCAGGCCGAATTCGAACGCGCGAGCTTCGCGCTGTCGAACGCAGCGAACGTGCACGCGCAGGGCGATCTCTTCATCGAGGATCGCGCCGCTGCGCTCGCAACGCTCGCCCGCGACGTACGCGCTGCGCGCGATCGTGCGGCGTTGCACGACGTGTTGCTACGATCCACCGCATCGATTCAACAGCTCATCGCGATCTTGCGAGCGGATGCCGCAAAGCGTCGGCTCGAAGCGATTGCGGCAACGCAGCTCGAGATTCGCGATCTACTTGCCTATCGCGGCTCTGGCGCTCCGCGTGCCGCGGTGCCGTGCTCGCAACCGCCGATTGCAGGCGACCCGGCGCCCTCTGTGACGGTCCTCGATCGGCTTACGCCGGCTATTCGAGCTCGCGTCGTATATGCGTCCGATCGTGCGCGCGCGCTCGCTTCGATCGATCTCGAAGCCGTATTCGAGGCGCTACTCGAGTCGACGCGCGGGGCTTCAACGCTCCCGGCGCAAACCGCGCCGATCGAGGATGCGAGGAAGCGACTCGACCGCGCCGTCGCTGCGGCCGTGACGAACGGCGTGCCGCTCTTCTCCACACGGCTTTGAGCGCACGTTTCTTAGTGTGCGAAGCGTGAGGGGTCGGCGCGGTAGATCGCGTCGACATCGATCGTGGGAACGCTCGTTCCGAACGATCGATTCATCGCAGCGACAAATGCGTTTGCGATGACGGCATAGCCCGTATTGCTCGGATGGAGTCCGTCGAGACTATAGAGGCCGCCGCCATACGTCGCCGTGACGAAATCGCCCGGAGCGACTTGGATAGCCGCACCGTACGACACCTGCGTATTGAGCGCGTTGAGATCGACGAGCGCGACGCCCTTGGTCGTTGCGACCGAGGCGATTGCGGCGTTGTATGCGGCGAGCAGACTCTCGGTTTGCGCGGCGAGCGCATCGGAGACGAAATCGCCCACGGGTGAGAGTGTCGGTGGCGGCCCCTGTTGCGCCGCGGCGGCGAGCGTGGCGAATAACGCGTTGATCGTAAAATAACCGCCGGCACCGAGACCGCTCTGTGCGATCTCGGCGCTCGCATAGAACTGCGCGGTTTGTGCGGCGAGTGCGCGCGCGTTTGACAGAGGTAACGTCGGATTCTGTTGCGCGATCGAGGTCGTGAGCACCGCAGCGAGCGTTGCAGTGTAGAAAGGCTGCGGAATGAACGTTGCGGCTTTCAGTGGATCGGGAAGATTTGCGAGCAACACGTTCGCGCCCGCAGCACGGAGTTGCGCGACGATCGCGGCCGTATCGTCACGGAACGAACTCGGTGCGGTCACGGGCGCCCCATTGTTGGAAAAGGCCGGTTTGAGTAAGTCGTTTTCTCCCAAGAGCACCGTCGCATATTGCGGATGCAGCGCCACGGCGGCTTCGACTTGCGTCACGCCGGCGCCGAAACCAGCGAGAATCGGATAGAAATTCTCGCTCTCGCTTCCGACTAAGGCGTTGAGCCCCGCAAGCGCGGTCGGAACCGCGCCGCAGGTCGAAAGCGGGCCCGTCATTGCGAGCGCCTCATGAAGCGTCATTCCCGGGATCGCAACATCGTACGGTGTTACGCTCGGGCTCAAGCGAAGCGACGGAGCCGTTGCGAAATCGTATGCGGCCCGCGTCGTTGCGTTACACGAACTTCCGGCGGGCGTGGGGTTGAGTCCGAGCGGAAATCCACTCGACGTTAGCGCGAGAAGATTACCGAGCCCGGGCGGCGCGATCAGCGGCAGTGGCGATGTTGCGGAATTCGAGACGACGCCCGTCCCCGAGCCGTTGACCGCTTCCCATAAGAGCGCCCAAAAGCCATTCTCTTGTGTGGGCCCGGCGGGGAAGACATTTCCGAGTTGCGGGACGAGGGCGGGGGTCGGCACGCTCGCGCCGACGAGTCCGCCCGATTGAAATCCGGCGGTGAGACTATCGCCGATACCGACGAGGCGGATTTGCGTTGCCGCCGGTTGACCGACGTGCGCGGGCGGCAGGAGGCTGCCCGCGCCGCCGTTAGCAGCGCCGCTACAACCGCAGAGCGCCGCGATCGCAACGGAGGCAAGAATACGCGGTGCGCGCATCACAGCGGCACGACCGTCGGCGAACCGATACCGAATTGGACTTGAATCGTCGAAGCTTTGAAGCCCCCGATCGTCGGGGCGACTTGGCTCGGCGCACATGGCAATCGTTGGCAGGTAAGCGCCGTGATACCGGGTCGGTAATTCGTCGGCCCGCCTTCCAGCGACGTAATCTGGACGTACGCGAGTTTCGTGAATCGATGCGAGAGGCCGACGATGAACGACGGTGTGTACTGTGGGTACGCGTTGATCGGATCGTACTGTATGAGGCGCGACGGTTGGAAGAAAAGCGTCGTCTGTGGATTCGCGCGATACTCGATATAGGCGAGCTCGAAGATCTGCGCGTGATTGGTTTCGTTCGCGCCGGCGCGATGGACGAGCCATTGCGGCGCGACCGTAAGCGTACCGAAGAAGCGTGGCGATGCGAGAAACGGTATCGTCACGGGCAAAAGATACTCTTGTTCGGTTCGGGTGTGAACGACGGTCGGTAAGCCGTTGACTTCGATAAGTTGCCGATCGCCGTACCCGCCGACGTTCGCGGTATGCGAGAGATAGGTCGGCGAAATGACGATCGGAAATTTTCCGGCGAGTACTATGAGATTCTGATCGAGTACGGTGAGGATTTTATCTTTCGTGACGACGTTGAGCACGCCCGTATTTTGATACGCTTGCGTTTGCGGAATGCTCGTCCCCGGCCCCGTCAGCCCTTGCACGTAAAACGGTACGCGCGTATTGCTGAAGCCGATCGGGACCTGTTGGATCTCGTAGTAGCCCGCTTGGAAGCGATTCGTACGCGAGATGCCGATCCCAAAGCCCGCGTCGACGCCGCCTGGATCGTTCGCATCGAAGCCGACGTCGTTCGTCGGCGCTGCGATCGAGCCGTCGATATTGAAGGTGAAACGCTGGGGTAACCCCGGACGCCGAAGCGGCTTTTGCGGCGTGCCGACGGGATTCGCCTGACTCACTTCGCGTTTCGAATTACGATCGCGCAGCTCGGCCTTGAGCGCTTCGTTTGCCGGATCGATCAGATTGACGCGCAGCGCATTCGCAGTCGTTGCATCGGCGAGCACCTGCGTCGGAACGACGAGCGACACGAAGAGCGTAAGTGCGGCGCAAAGCCGGCGAAACGGAAAACGCGACTCACTGAAATGGTCGATCACACGAAACAACTTTCTTTTCGATTAACTTCCTGACATTTATAGCCGGAGCGCCTTTCCATCTCCTGCGGCTCGTTCACCTCGGATCGTACGATGGACGAGGCGATTTCTCCGGATCGTCTATCACGGATCTTCCGACGAGCGCTCAACTTCCAGACGATCAGGCTTTCGGAGACGAATTCGTGTTAACGCACCGTGGCGGCGCCGCCGCGGAGCCGAAATGGGCGGAGACTGCTATTTGGACCGCGCGCGAATCCGAAGATCTTTCTAGGATAAGCTCTCGCAACGTCTCGTCGCAGGAGCTTTTGCCGTTCATACGTCGTTTCGTAGAGATAGGCACCATCGGCGAAGAGTACGTGGGAACACGCGAGCGCCAGCGATTACGGAAAGCTGGTCGTGGGCGTGGCCGGGCCTCAGCGACGCACGCAGCAGAAAGCTCGTGGAACTCGTGCAGCGTGCGGCGGCGACGGCGGCAGCGCTCGAAGGGCGACTGTCTCCTCCTCCTTCAACCGCGCTCCGTGACGCCGTTTTCGTGGGGACCCTCGTCGCGGCGCTCCGTCCCGGTGAACGCGAGCGGCTTTTCGGCGCTGGAACGATCGCGGGCTTACGCTGGCAGCCAACGCCGGACGCGCGCCTCAATGCGCTCCTCCGCGAATGGGTCTTTGGCGAGCGAGCCACGCGGGCTCCATCGACCCTGAACCGCGACGCCGGAGGGGTCAGCCCACGAATATGCCGCCAATCCTCAGAGGTGCTTCGACCAACTCCACGCGCGAATGCGCCAGCCGTCGCGCTTCTCGAGCGCAAATGTCATCGTAGCACCATGCTCGGCCATCACTTTGCCACGCACTTTGAAGCGATACTGCGCCGGAACGACGACGTACGCACGATCGCCCGACGTTTCGATCGATGACGGTTTCGCGAGCGTCACGATGCCGTCGGTCACGCCGTTTTTCTTCGCGTTGGCGCCGTAAGCCGCAGCCCAGCGCCCGCACGCCGCGTTGCCGTGCCACTCGTACGGCGCAAATTCATCGATGATCTCTGTTTGTGGACCGCAGGCAGCGAGCGCCGAAGCCACATTGCCTGTGTTGAAGCCGTCGATGAACTGATGGACGGTCGCCATCGGGTCTGCAGCAGCGAGCACGACGACGGGCACGAGTGCGATCGCGGCCGCGAGCGGGCCAAGAAATGCGAGATGAGGGCGCATGTTTTCGCGTGATCGCTGGATTGTCGATGGAACCCTGCTACGGAGATGCCACGCTCGTCACTACGGAGCCGCAGGACACACCGCCACTCGCACGGGCGCTAAGAAGCACGGGTTATCACATGCTGCGGCGAACACAGACACGATAAAACCGCCTCTTGCGCTCGCGCAAGAGGCGGATTTTCTCAATTTCAACACGATTTCAACCGATAGTTAAAACACATGCGTAGTCGCTATGCGATAGCTTTGTCCATTCTGGGCGCGTACTTTATCGCGTCCTACTTGATATTGCACGCGGCGATCGACCAACAACGCTCGATGCAGCGCGCGATCTCGGTGAGCGGCCAGCAGCGGATGTACTCACAGCGGATCGCTTTGTTCGCCGATGCCATCGTCGCGCGGCCCGATTCCGAACTCCGCCGTCGCGCCCAGCAAGATCTGCAAACGTCGATCCGGATTTTCGGCGAGGCCCATCGTGCGCTCACACACGGCGATCCGAAGATTAACCCGTCCGGCTGGCCGCCGCCAGCGGTTCGCGACATCTATTTCACACAACCCTACGACGTCGACCGCCAAGCTCATGAGTACCTCGCCCACGCCCGAGCGCTCGACGAGCGTGCCAAACACCACACGATTGCCTTGAATGATAAAAATCTCGAGTATCTCCTCAATGTGGGCCCCGGCCTCTTTCTGAAGTCGCTCGACGCGGTGGTCGTCGCCTACAACCGCGAGCAGCGCGCCGGTGCGGCGAGATTTGAAATGCTCCAACTCGGGCTGCTCGTGCTCGGCCTCTCGACGCTCGCGTTGATCTGGTTCACGATTCTCATGCCGATGGAGCGAGAGATCGCAGAGCGCACCGCCGCGATGGAACGCAGCGCCGCGCTCGATTCGCTCACCGGCCTCCTCAACCGCAAAGCCTTCGCCGCGCGCGTCGAAACCGCGATCGCACACACGCGCGTCGACGTTCGCGGGGGCGCGCTCCTCATCATCGATATCGATAACTTTAAAACCGTCAACGATACATTCGGACACGGTTTCGGTGACGACACGATCGTCACCGTTGCCGAGAGCATGCGTCGACACGCGCGCGACCACGATCTCATCGCGCGATTCGGAGGGGACGAGTTCGCGTACTTCGTGGCCGCATCCGAATCCGAAGCTGCGCTCCACGATTTCGTCGATCGAATCTGTGCGGCACTCCAATACGTGACGAACGACGGCGACGATGCGCATCGCGTCACGGTTTCGATCGGCGTGGCTCGCGTTGGCCGCGATGGCACGAACCTCGCCGATCTCTTTAAGGCAGCCGACGAAGCCCTCTATACGGCGAAGCGCTCCGGTCGTGCGCGCTACGCGTTTGCCGAACTTCCGACGGCCATCGAGGCGGCGAACGCAAGCACGATGCTCCGCACGATCCAAAAGAACTAGCGGAACTTCGCGACCTCGTCTGCGGTCAAGCGCGGGCCACGCGCGCGCAGGACGGAATCGTCGGCGTACCCGATATTGCAGAGCCACAAGGACGCGAGGCTCGTGCCGCCTAAAAATTCGCGGTCGACGATCGTTCGATCGAAGCCACCCATCGGGCCGACGTCGAGTCCGAGGGCTCGCGCGGCGAGCATGAGATACGCGCCCTGGAGCGTCGCGTTTTGCATCGCAAACGACCGCGCGGCATCCGCGCCACCATCGCCCGCATAGCGTTTGCGAAAGCTCTCGGCCGACGTGAAACGATCGGGAAGATGTTCGTAAAACGCCATGTCGGCCGCGACGATCGCCGTGGCGGGCGCGGCGAGGGTCTTTGCGAGATTGCCTTCGGAGAGCGCCGGGGCGAGTTGCGCTTTCGCTTCGGGCGACGTCACGAACACCACGCGCATCGGGAGCGAATTATTCGAGGTCGGACCCCACTGCGCGAGTTCGACGACGCGTTGCAGGAGCGCGCGCGGAACGGGTATCGGCAGAAAGCCCTGCGCGGTCCGCGCCTCTTCGAAGAGCGTTTGCGTATCGTACGAGGCGAGCGCGCGCAAACGCTTGCGAGTGAAAAGGTCGTCGAGCATGTCGGATTAGTCAGACGCCGCGACGTCGTGCCCGATCCCCTTGAACGCCGCGCGCCCGGCGTAGCGCGCAGAATCGCCGAGTTCGAGTTCGATCGCCATCAACCGGTTGTACTTCTCGACGCGATCGCTCCGCGAAAGCGAGCCCGTTTTAATTTGCCCCGCGCCCGTCGAGACTGCGAGATCGGCGATCGTGGTATCACCCGTCTCACCCGAGCGATGCGAGATCACGCTGCGATACCCGGCCTTGTGCGCGAGATCGACGGCATCGAGTGTTTCCGTGAGCGTGCCGATCTGATTGACCTTAATGAGAATCGCGTTTGCGGTGTTCGTCGCGATTCCACGCGCGAGGCGCTCGGTATTGGTGACGAAGAGATCGTCGCCGACCAGCTGGACGCGCGCGCCGATGCGCTGCGTGAGCGCGCGCCAACCCTCCCAATCGTCTTCCGACATTCCGTCTTCGATCGAGATGACCGGGTACTTCGCGCAGATCTCTTCGTAAAAATCGACCATTTGGAGCGCGCTGTGTGCGACGTCGCCACCGTTTGGATAATACGCGTTATGACGACAGAATTCGGACGCGGCGGAATCGAGGGCGAGGGCGATATCTTTACCCGGTTCGTAACCCGCGCGCGCGATCGCTTCGACGAGAGTATCGAGTGCCGCGTGCAGCGACTCGAACGGCGGCGCGTAACCGCCCTCATCGCCGACGAGCGTCGACATGCCACGATCGCGCAAGATCTTGCCGAGCGCGTGGAATGTTTCAGCACCGTAGCGAACGGCTTCCGCGAACGACGGTGCACCGAGTGGCACGATCATGCATTCTTGGAATTGCAGCGCACCTCCGGCGTGTTTCCCGCCGTTGATTACGTTCATCATCGGCACGGGCAGCGTGCTCGCCGTCGGGCCGCCAAGATACCGAAAGAGCGGTACGCCGAGGCTTACCGCCGTCGCTCGTGCGACGGCGAGTGAGACGCCGAGGATCGCGTTTGCACCGAGCTCTCGTTTATTTTGCGTGCCATCGAGTTCGACCAAGGTGCGATCGATCTCGCGTTGGTTCGTCGCGTCGAGCCCTTCGATTGCAGGCCCGAGAATCGTATTGACGGCATCGACGGCTTTGAGAACACCTTTGCCGTTATAGCGCTTGGGATCGCCGTCGCGTAATTCGACCGCTTCGTGCGCGCCCGTCGAGGCACCCGAAGGCACCATCGCTTCCTCGACGGCCCCGAAGCTCGTCGCAACCGTTACGGCGACGGTGGGATTTCCACGCGAATCGAGCACTTCGCGTCCGCGCACGCTTTCGATAAGGGGGCGTCCGCCGCCGCGTAGAGATTCAATCACGGTCGCGCGGTTCTTAGGATGTTCGCCACTCTCCCCCGTTGAAACCGCCGGGAGAAACGGAGGGGATGAAAACATGTCTTTTATGGATGAAATCGGTAAAATGGCAAGTGGCCTTCTCGGCGGCGCGAGCCCGGAGGCGGCGGCCGGTGCCGCGAGCGATCACGTAGCCAACATGGATTCGGGAGCACTCGGCGACCATCTCACGCAGAGCCTCGGCAACATGGATCAGGGTTCGCTAGCTGGGCTCGGTCAACAATTACTCGCTAGCTTTACCAATCATCCGGCCTTCGCGGGCGATGCGAATTCCGCAACCGAAGAAGCGGGCGTCTCCCAAGCCGACGTCGCCGCGGGAAATCCCGGGGCGATCGGTGCGCTCATCAACCTAGCCAAAAACAACCCTGGCGTCTTGCAGAACGCTGCGAGTCAGTTTCTCGGCAATAATCCAAATGCGATCTCGTCGCTTGCGCCCGGCCTCTTACAAGGCATCCTGGGAAAACTTACCGGCCGCTAAATCCAAAAGAAACGCCCGCGCGTCGCACGCGGGCGTTCTTCATCCGCTCCGACTGCGGGACTAGTTCGAGACGAGCCACTTCTCGAGATCGTTCGAGCGCGAGAATATCTCACCGGGCTCGAACCAAATCGCGATTTCTCGCGCGGCGCTCTCCGACGAATCGCTACCGTGTACGAGGTTGCGGCCGATCGTCTGGCCGTAATCGCCGCGAATCGTTCCGGGTCCGGCTTTGATCGGATTGGTCGCGCCGATGGTCGCACGCGCTCCCTCGACGACATCGGAGCCTTCGAGAACGAGTGCCAGGATCGGTGCGCTCGTAATGTATTCCACGAGGCCCGCGAAGAACGGCTTGCCTTCGTGTTCCGCATAATGTTTTTTCGCACGCGCTTCGTCGCAGACGAGCATCTTCATCGCGGCGATCGTGAAGCCGCGACGCTCGAAGCGTGCGAGCACCTCGCCCGTGAGTCCGCGCGCGACGGTGTCGGCCTTACATAAAATGAGGGTCTTTTCGATTGCCATGGCAAGCGCGTACGCCCTCGCACCGAAGAGGCCCTGGCGATGTGGACGATCCGGAATTTCGACCAGACCCGTAGCACCAATGACGATGCCGCGGCGCTCTTGGGCGCACCCGAACACGCGGGCGCCGTCCTCGTCGCCGATTTTCAGAGTGCGGGTCGCGGGCGTCACGATCGGGCCTGGGTCGCGCCGCCGGGAAGCTCGCTCCTGTGCACGACGATTCTGCCCGAGCCGATCTCAACGAGCGCGCTCTGGGCCGTGCCGTTTTGGACGGGGCTCGCACTCGCCGAGGCGATCGAAACGCTTACGGGTCATCGCGTGACGTTACAGTGGCCAAACGACCTGCTCGTGCGCGGCGCGAAATGCGCGGGCGTCCTTTGCATATCGCGCGTGATCGGCGCGCGCGCATTCGTCGGTTGTGGCACGGGCGTTAACGTTCTAAGACCCGCCGATGGTAGCGTCTATCGCGACGTCCGGCCAGCGCCGTCGTTTCTCAGTGATATCGCACCGACGATCGCGCGCGATACCATGCGCGACGCGCTTCTGACCGCATACTCACGCCGCTTGCCCGAACTCGCCGATCCAACGGCGATCGCTCGCTCGTGGGAAGCGCGTGCGGCCTTGGATGGCACTCCATATCGGCTGCTCGTCGACGGAACGAACGAACCGATCGTTGCCGTCGCGCGTGCGATCGCAGACGACGGCTCCCTCATCGTCGCTCACAACGGACTACGAAAATGTATCTCACTTGCCGATGCTCGCGTGCTACGTGATTTCGGATTCGATGGTGCCGTAGAAGGGTAAACCGGCTATTCGAAAGGGCTAGATGATGCGAGCACGTTCCATCTTGATTCTTCACGAATGCCAAAGCACGCGGACGCGACTCGGTGACGATGTCGGCGCTGTCGCGAGGACGCTGAAATCGCGCGCCGTCGATTTCACATACGCGCACGTTCCACGCGATCGCGTTTTAGCGAAGATCGATACCGGTAACGCATGTGCGGGCGATCCGATCGCCCTCGATGTGTTTCGCCAATCGCGGCCGCTCGCTTCGATCGATCTCGATGCGTATGCGGGCCTCGTCATCTGCGATCACACGGAGTGCCTAACGCGCCTCGGATCCGACGCCGCATTCGGCATGGTCGTGCGCGCGTTCGTCGCAACCGATCGCCCGATCGTCGCCGTCGGTCACGTTCCGGGTGCGCTCGCAGGCTTGCGTGGACGCGACGATCGTTCGCTTATCGCAGGCCGCCGTGTCACGTTCGCCACTCGATGCGACGATGCGGTCGTCTGTCGCATATCGCCGAGTAACGACGTCGAGCGCGCGATTACGAATGCAGGTGCGCTCGTAAAGAACGAGCGACCCGGGGACGAACATGTGAGCGTCGATGCGTATCTCATCACGGCACAAAACCGCCGCTCGGCAACGACGGCGACCCGAACGATCCTGACATTTCTCGATCCGATCTCGCAGTCGCGAATGCGCGCCTCTTAGCGGTTGGCGCGGACGCGTTTTTCGCAGCTCTCACAAAAATGTGAGAGCTTGTTATCGGTATCGTAAATCGAGTTCGAGAAATACATCGCACACCGTGCGTTAAAACAGTGCTTGAGCCCGAAGACGTGCCCGAGATCGTGTACCGACTCTTTAAGGATGCGTTGGAAAACCAGATTCGTATCGCCACGTTCGCCGTAAAATTCACCGCGCAAGCGATGCGAGGAGACGATCGCGACGCGGTGTTCTTCGCTCGCGTCGCCAAAGATAAATTGATGCGACGTTTTGTAGAGATCGAAATCCGTGACGGCGAGCCGGACACCATCGACGGGCGGAACGATCGCGGCTACGCGGGTAACGAGCGTATTGAGGAACATCTGTTTGCGAACGCCGTTGAGCGCCGTGGTCGGAACGCGCAAGACACGCTCCACGATACACGTGAAAAGGAACCGTTCCTCAAGGCATAAAGCGAGCCGTTCCAACAACGGGACGTCTACCGCATTGATCGGCACGATGCTGATCATCCCCACGCGGAGGTAGTACGATTCGCGCGACTTGGGAACCTGTGTACCGATCGCGAACCCCGCGTCATGATCGTCGGTATCGGGCTCGATCTCGCCGAGGTGGCGCGCTATCGTTTCGAAGGCGAGCGCCTCGCATGGTTCGCTCGCAAAGTCTACACGCCCGAAGAGATGGCGTATGCGATGCGCAAGCGTAACTGGCCCGAACGATTGGCGGGATTTTTCGCCGCAAAAGAAGCGGCGCGTAAGGCCTTCGGCCATGCGATTCCTTGGAGCAAAGTCGGCGTGACACACGAGCGGAGCGGGAAACCAACGCTCGTCTTTCTCGAAAAATATGCAGAACTACCCGCGAGTCGTGAGGTGACGCGCATCCATCTCACGATCACGCATACGGCGACGATGGCGTCGGCCGTCGTGATTCTCGAAAACGATCGCGTCGCTTCGTGATGGTGCGTGTTGGTCGGCGATGGATGCAGCGATGCGCGTCGTAACTGCAGCGCAGATGCGTGCGGCCGATGCAGCAGCGGTCGTGCGCATTGGCGATGTCGCGCTGATGCATGCGGCGGGTGCTGCGATTGCAGAGGCGATCGTGGCGCTCGCGAATGACGTCCACTCCGGCACGACGTTGCGACGCATCGTTGCATTTGCGGGGCGCGGCAATAACGGTGGCGATGCGTATGCCGCGCTTGCCGTGCTCGATCCGGCGATCGAGCGCATCGTCTACGCGGAACCGACGTCGCGGGCGAGCGACGGTCGTCGCGATGCGGAGATACGTGCCGCCGCGGCGGGTGTCGTGACGCGACCGTTTCCGACGTCCGTCGAGGATGCCATCGCGGCACTCGCTCGAAGCGATATCGCTCTCGATGCGATGCTCGGCGTCGGCGCTCGCGCGGAGCCAAACGCCGCGTATGCGCGTGTGATCGATGCGCTCGCGACGCACCCGTGCGTACTCGCGATCGACGTGCCGACGGGTGTCGAAGCGACGACGGGGGCGGTCGCGACACATGCGGTCCGCGCGCACGTTACGATCGCACTCGGAGCAGCGAAGCTCGGCCTCTTGCTCGACCCGGCGCGTGCATACGTTGGGAAGCTCTCGGTTGGCGATCTCGGGATCGACCGCGAACTCGATGCACTCGATGCGCTCGATGGCATGCGCTTTGCCGCGCTCGACGACGCGGAGCTTCTCGCGTTGGTTCCAACGCGTGATGATGACTCGGATAAGCGTCGGTCGGGTGCGCCGCTCGTGATTGCGGGTTCGCGCCAATTCCCCGGGGCCGCCGTGCTCTGCGCACGCGGCGCCGCGCGCGCGGGGGCGGGTTACGTGACGGTCGCAACGAGCGAAGCGAATACGCCGACATTGCGCGCGCATCTCGTCGAAGAGATCGTGGTCGGCTACGATCCGGGTGACATCGCAGGCACGATCGACGCGCTGATCGATCTCACGAAGCGCTCGAACGCCGTCGCGATCGGGCCGGGCCTCGGGCTCTCCGAGCGTACGGGCGAGATCGTGCGCGGCTTCATCGCACGATGCGAGCGACCGTTCGTTGCCGATGCGAGCGCCCTCTTCCATCTCGCCAAACACCTCGATCTCTTGCGCGGAAAAGCGTGCGTCCTCACGCCGCATGCGGGCGAGTTTGCGCGACTCTCGGGCGGAGGCACGCTCGAACGCGGCACGCGCGTCGCGCGCCTGCGCGCGTTCGTCGCGCGCACCGGGATCACGACACTGCTCAAGGGCAGCGCGACCCTCGTCGACGACGGTACGACGATGCACGTCAATACGACGGGAACGAACGCGCTCGCGACCGCGGGCACGGGCGACGTGCTCTCGGGCATTATCGCGACGCTCCTAGCACAGGGCCTCGCACCCGTCGATGCGGCGCGCGCGGGCGCGTACTGGCACGGCCTCGCGGGCCGCCAAGCCGCGCGCGAGCGACGCATCGGCGTCGTCGCGGGTGACGTTCACGAATGCCTCGGTCGCGCGCTACCACATGTTCGGTAACGCGCGACCGCGCAGATTACACGCTCGCGAAGACCTTCGTACTCACGCGCGCACGATCGAGCGCCTGCGTGAGATCGGCGATGAGGTCGGGGGCATCTTCGATGCCGACCGAGAGCCGCACGAGATCCTGACCGATGCCAAGCGCTATCTTCTGTTCGGGCGGCACGCTGCCGTGGGTCATCGTCCACGGACTGCAGACGAGCGATTCCACGCCGCCGAGCGAGGTTGCGAGATTGAAAAGTTCGGTCGATTTCGCAAACGCGAGCGCCGCATCGGCTCCCGCCCGATGGCGGAACGAAACGATGCCGCCGAAGCCACGCATCTGTTTCTTCGCGAGCTCGTGGTGCTGGTGCGAGGCGAGGCCCGGGTAGTACACCACCGAAACATCATCGCGCGATTCGAGGAACGCGGCGACCGCATGCGCGTTGCGTTCGTGCTCGCGCATGCGCAACGCGAGGGTCTTCGAGCCGCGAATCACGAGATAGGCATCCCACGGCCCCGGCACCGCACCGACGGCATTCTGTTGGTAGGCGAACTGCTGATGCAGATCGGCGTCGTTGGTCATGACGACGCCGCCGATAACATCGCTATGTCCGCCGAGGTACTTCGTGGTGGAATGCATCACGACATCGGCGCCGAGAGCGAGTGGATTCTGCCAATACGGCGTCGCGAACGTGTTATCGACGGCGACGATTTGCCCCGGACGCTTGAGCGCGGCGATCGCCGCGATATCGATGATCTTGAGCAACGGGTTGGTCGGCGTCTCGACCCAGATCAACTTCGTATTGTCTCGAATCGCCGCGCGCGTTTCTTCGAGATCGCACATTTCGACGAACGTCGTCGTGATGCCGTAACGCGGAAAGACGTTTGCGAAGAGGCGATGCGTCCCGCCGTAGAGATCTTTCGTCGCGACGATGTGATCGCCCGCGCGCAAGAAGCTAAACGACGCCCCGTTTGCCGCCGCCATTCCCGAGCCATACGCAACGGCAAATTTCGCGCTTTCGAGATCGGCGAGTTGCGCTTCGAGGGCCGAGCGGGTCGGATTTCCCGAGCGCGAATAATCGAAGCCCTTGTGCACGCCGACGGCATCTTGCGTGAACGTCGCGGTCTGGTAGACGGGCACGATCGTCGCGCCGGTCGTACGGTCCGGGTCCTGCCCCGTGCGAATCGCTCGCGTTGCGAAACCACGGGTAGCCACAGCAGCCTCGGGCGCACCTTCGGTGCGCGAGTTCGGCTGCGGGTGGCCGAAAGCATCATTCGGCATGAGTTACACTCCACAGTACTTCGATTTTCTAGGAAAAACGCGGGCCCTAAGAGATCCACGCGATTCAGGCCACTACGCGATATTTCTGTAGCGAACCTTTGCAGGAACGCCGTCTTCGGCCCGATGTCCTGCACATTTTCATATCGCGAAGGATGCGCCGTCGCGCGACGCCCAGCTTAACGAATCGTGAGCGTCCCAGCGGCTGTGCGACCGAAATCTTCGGGCGCATCGCGCACGTGCACGTCGCCCGCCGGCCATACGAACGTGCCCGGTGTAACGGAACGCACGAGATAGTGCACCGCGTAGACGCCCGCTTCGAGATGATGCGCGAATGCGAGCACGCGATCGCGATAGATCGCTTGGTAATCGATCTCCCAATTATCGGATGCCGCGGCCGTCGCCGCGTTCGAGGTAAGAAACGATGCGTCGACGGCTTCGAAGCCCGCCGGCAACGGATCGGTGACGATCGCATCCGCAAGCGGGTGATCTGTCGTGATACGATCTTCGATTTCGTAAACGCGGCCCGCGTCGAGTGCGAGGGGCCCACTCGGCGCGGCGAGCCCGAAGTGCGCGAGTTCGAAGGTCTCGTTCGGCGCACGCACGATGCGTTCGAAACGAATTCCCGCGTACCGACCGGCATGTTCGCCACGTACACCGTAGCGATACGCGACGACGTAGTGCAACGTACCCGTACCTCCTTTCGCGAGTGCGACATCGCTGTGCCCATGTGGCAACCGCGCCATCGGAATCGTTTGCGTGACGGGCTGGCTCGCGAAACCGCGGAACGCCGCAGATACATCGACCTGTCCGACGCGTGCCGTCGCGCTGAAATTCGGCGGCGATGATTCCAGCATCGCGTAGGCAACGACGGAGTCCATCGCTTCCGCCGTATCGCTCGGACTAGGCCACGCGCCATCGCGGCCGCGTCGTGCGAGTAAGGCGCGGAACGCGGTATCGACGAGCGTCGCATCGGCGTGCGCATCGACGAGCATGCCGACGAGTTGCGCTTGCCCCGCCGTCGCGGTTTCGATCGACGAGCCCGGAATATTCACGGCCGCCGCACGAGCGGTGAGCCCGACGCGTTCGAGAAGCTTCGCACGCAGCGCCGCCCCCGCGGAGCGCCACGTCGGCAGGCGTAGCAGATGACGTGCGAGTTCGATTTGCTCGTAATACGAGAAACGATCGCGTAGCGCGTAGATGTCGGCGAGATGATCGTCGCGGATGTCGCCAAGGAGTCCGAGCGTCTCGAGCGCTTCGAGCCGAACTTGCGCTCGAGGCACCTCGGATGTACCCGCGTCGGCAGTCGGATCGTTCAGTCGTGAATGAAGGAAGACCCGGACGGCCGCGAGATCTGGATCGACGTTCGCACCCGCCACCTTCGCACGCGCGAGAGCGATGGCGCAAAACGCGCTCGAATACGTATCCGCATTGCGCGCACCGGGCCACGGCGCATAGCCGCCACCGGGTAACGCGAGCGCGCGCAGCGCATCGAGATCGATCGCGAGATGCTTCTGCAACGCCGCGATCTGCGTGGTGCGCGCGTAACGGCGTTCGAGCAGCAGGGCATCCGCCGCGACGGCGATCCGACTCGCAATCGAGGAAGCGAAGGGATAGGCGTCACCCTCGAGCGTCACCCGGACCGCTTCTTGCGTTTGCGTCAAGAGAGAACTCGCAAGCGTGATCTCGAGTCCGCCGAGATCGGTCGGCACACCCGCATCGACGACGAGCGGAACCTGCGTGCGATCCGTCGTGGTCCCGACCTGCACCACGCTCTCGAGCGTGTCGATCGTCCGGATCTCCAGCGGCACCGAGAATGCGTCGCGCAGCGCGCCGAGCTTCGTCGCAAACTTTACGTGCGACGCACGCGTTCCCGTCGCGCGAATCTCGAACCGAAAGGCTTGCGTGAGGCGATCGATCGGCGCTTCGAGCGTCGTCGCTTGCGGCGACGGCCCAGGCGAAAAAACGAGATCGCCCTCGAGGGTGGCGGCGATCGATGCGATGCCCTTCGCAAGCGTCGTATCGGTCACCGAGAGTCCGCCGCGAATGACGTCGCCCGGTCGCACGAATTGCGGGAGGATCGCGTTCGTGACGAGCGGTTTCGTCGCCACGAACGTCGCCTCGCCGTTTCCGAATCGTGCGTCGGCGCTAAAGGCCATCGCCATAACGCGCCACGTCGTGAGATCGTCTGGGACACGAAACGACACCGTCGCATCGCCGCTGGCATCGGTTACGATCTTGGCATCGTAAAACGCGATCGGTTTGAATTCCGTGCGAACGCGCGTTCCCGCAGCGCCGCGTTCGAAGCCGCCGCCATAGCCGAAGCCTTTTTCAAGGGCTGCTGCGGGCGATACGAGTTTAACATCGGCGCGATTATCGGCAAAGCGTGTCGAAATCGGTTGCTGTGCGTAGACGGTCTTCACGAGATCGGGAAAACGGTAGCCGCTCAGTTGCAAGATCGCGTCGTTGACGACGGCAAGCGCGAGTTCGGTCCGCACGCCGCGACCCGCTCGATCGGCGACGTGAACTGTGATGTGCTGCATCACTTGAGGCTCCGCGCGCGTAATTTGCGGCTTCACCGTCACGCGCAGATATTTGGCATCGAGGGCGACGTCGAAGGGCGCCATGCCGATGCGCGAGAGCATATCGAGCCCGCGCGGCACACCTTTTTCGAGCGGCGCGCCGCGACGCACGAGCACGGCTTCCACCGCGGCATTGGGCAGCATCTCGGGTGTTACTGTGAAGCGCACTTGCGGTGCGGAACCCGAGACCGGAAGCACCTTGCGATAGATCACGCCGTGACGAACGACGGCCAAGAGCAACTCCGCTTGCGGATACGGTGATTGCACGAGCACGGTCGCGGTATCGCCCGGTGCGTACCTCGACTTATCGAGATTGAGTGATAAGGCGTTGGTCGCACCGGGGAGCCACGCGGCATCGCTCGAACCGCTTACCCACACATCGGTATCGGTCGCCGAGATTTCGTTTGACGCGTCGACGAAATTCGCGCGAATACGATACGAGCCCGCATCGGGCGGCGTGAGCGTGACCTTTTGGGCTTGGCCCGCCGAGCGAAGGTCGACCGATGCGACGTCGCGATAGTGGACGGCGTTCTTCGGCGTCTCGCTACCTTCGATGAGTTGCGTCGCACTCGCATAGGACCGCGCTTGCAGCACGACGCGCACGTGTCGGCCTTCGAGTGCTTTGCCCTCGGGATCGGTCACGATCACTGCGACCTCGTGTGCCTTGCCCGCCGTGCCGACGAATTCCGAGCGTACCCCGATCAGCTCCCCCGTCGGTAAAGCCGTGAATGATTTCGAATCGCTCACACTGAGGTTCGAGACGTCGGTCGTTTGCGCGTCGATGCGATAGGTCGCCGGATAGGGAAGGTCGTTCGGAACCGTCACGCGCTGCGCGCTCTTGCCATCGGATCCGATCTTGGAATCGGCTTGGAGCACCTCGCTCGAAAGCGTCGGCTCTTCGTCGGGATACGACCACATGCGTCCGAAGGCGAACCCATCGTGCCCCGGCGGCACGAAATAGGCGCGCGTCCGCGTGACGTCGACGCGCGCATTGCCGCCGTCGACCGTCGCCCCGAAGAGATACGTGCTCGTCCACGTCGCGTCGACCGTTTGCCCAGGCGTCGCGTATGCGCGATCGATCGCGAGCGTGACTTTGAAATTCGGCGGCTTAAATTCGGCGACACGAAACGAGCCCTCGAGTGCTTCGCCGTTGGGCGCCGAAGCTTGGATCGTGTAGTACCCCACTTCGGCCCGCCGCTCGAGCGGAATCGCGAGTGTGAACGCACCGAATGCGTCGAGCGATCGTTCGCCAAGCTTGGTGACGGCGCCACTTGGTGCGGTGATCGCAACGCGATACGCCGCAGCCCGACCGCGCGCGAGAACGCCGTTGGTATCGAAATAGCTCACGCCCGTAAAGTACGCCATTTCCCCCGGCTGATAGAGATTGCGATCGGAGGCGATCGTTCCGTGCGCGATCGGCGCACCCGCCGACCATCCGGCATAGACGCCGAACTGATACGCGCCGCTACTCTCATTCGTCCGCACGAACGCCCAGTCGTTTTCGACGCGCGCGATGACGAGGAGTTGCGGTGCGCGATCGGCCGCGAGGCTCGTTACGTTACACCGCGCGAACGCGGGCCCGTCGAGATCGAGCGTTCCGCGCGCGTCGGTGACGCCCGTGGCGCACGTCTGCACCGACGTCGTTTTCGTATCGCCCGTGGGATAGATCGCGATGCGCGCGCCCGCGATCGGCGTGCCGTCGGAGAGACGATGCGCGCGCACGAGCCCACCCCCGGGAAACCACTGCGCGAAGATGCCGATATTCGTGAGCTGCACCGCGCCCACGATGCTCTTCTGGGCGATCGCGCGCTCGCCGTCGTTATCGACATACGCATTCGTTTCGGCGCCGATCCCGTAGAGCAGCAAGCCACTGCGCGCGCCGAGCTTGGCACGAAGCGGTATCGTCGCGGGCACGGCACGATCGCGTGGGGGTGCAGAAACGGGCGACCACGATGCGAGCGTCCCGAGCCGCTTTTCGAGTGCGGCGAAATCGGTCGGATCGAAGCGCACCACATCTTCCGGCGTGAGCGTTCGGAACGTCTCGCGATACCGACCGTCGCGCACGTTGGTCGTCGTGATATCGAGGGCGAGATCGTTCGATGACGGAAAGATCGAAAATCCCGCGGGCGCCCAGATATCGCCCGCGAGCGGCCCCGTATCGAACGACGCGTTCGTCGCCGCACCGAGCGTCTGACCATACGTATCCCGCAATTCGCCTGCAATCGCGATCGTGTAATGCGTGCGCGGCCGAAGCGCGTAGGGGTTGAGCGTAACCGTCGCGTCGCCATTCGTAACGTGGACGAGTGTCGTGCCCCGCGCGGGCGCGGGATCGATCGAGATCGCCTTGGCCGCGGAATTGGCGTCGAGACCGTTCGTAAACGTCAGGCTCGGCGTGCCGCTCGCGAATCGTCCGCTCGCCCCAACCACATCGGGCAAACCCGAACCCACGACGTTGGCGAGCGCGAGCGGATGATAGGTTTGAAAGTGCCCGACGACGCCCGTCTTCATCGGGAGATTACCGCGCGTCGTCACGAGCCCGGGCGCGATTTCGAAGCGATACGTTCGAGCGCGATCGAGTGCGCGTTCGGGCGTGAGCGCGTACGAAAACGACTCGGGCGAATCGCTCCCGGGCGCGACGCCGATAACGCTCGGCGATGGTGATGGCTGCGGCTTGCGCACGAGCGCAATCGTAGGCTTCCTCGGCTCGGCGTCGTCGACGATACGCGCGTGCGCGACGAGCGCCTGCGGATCGAGTTCCGCACTCGACGTAACGACGATCGTCGGCGAGAGATCGGTCGTGATCGTGGCGTTCGACGCGACCGTGAGATTGGTCGTGAGCGCGAGTTCGCCGGTATCGAACGTCCACGTGAAGTCGGCATCGAGTGCATGGCCGTGCAGATCGCCGAGTCCTTTGCCGAGCGTGACGCGGACACGCGTCGCCGGCGGGATCGGTGCATCGGCTTGAAAGCCGACCATACGCGGCGTGAGAAACGTAAAGCGACCCGGTAATGCGGGCGCGATCGTGAAGAACCCGAGCGCCCGCGTGCGATCGGGCGCTTCGAGGCTTTCGAGCGGGATCACGTCGTCGCGGAAGATGATGCGAATTTGCGATCCGGCTTTGGCGGTATCGTTCGGTCCGTATGACGCGATCCACGAAGGCCGCACTTCTTTTGGAACGGCGTCGACCGCCGCGAGCGGCACGGGCAGCGCGGTCGGGGACGTCGTTTCGGTCGGGGGTTTTTGCGCGCAGGCGCCCACCGAAAAAGCGAGCAATGTCAAAACGACACGACGCCAAACCGAAAACCGCATGCACGACCTCCCGTCCCACACCCGTTCACGTCGCGCGCGCCGAGTCATTGTCGCCGTGCTCTCGTTCGCATTGCTCGTCGCCATATCGATTCTGTGGCCGATCCGCCCCGCGCAGATCGCGCGCGACGGTCGAGCGCTCGAACTCTTCGATCGCTATGGCACGCGTTTAGGGATGCTCTATAGCCGCGACGAGCGCCACGCCGTCGTGGTCCCTCTCCAACGCGTCGCCCCCGCCTTTTTCGCAGCACTCATCGCGACCGAAGATCGCCGATTTTTCGGCCACGGCGCGATCGATCCGTTGGCCGCCGTTCGCGCCGCCGCCGTCGCGCTCGCGCAAAGGCGAGCACCGGGGGGCGCATCGACGATCACGATGCAACTCGCGCGTTTGCTGCATCCGATAACGCCCGACACGTTCGGAAAATTACGCGAAATCGTCGATGCCGCACGCATCGAGAGCGGCTTCTCAAAACGCGAGATCCTCGAGGCGTACGTCAATCGCGTGCCGATGGGCTCGAATCTCTACGGCGTTGAAGCCGCGGCTCGAACGTACTTCGGTATCGACGCGGCCGACCTCGATCTCGCGCAGGCCGCACTCCTCGCGGCGCTTCCGAACGACCCCGTACGGCTCGATCCGTACCGCCAT
>ENA-OFCD01000548-OFCD01000548.1-metagenomes-genome-assembly--contig:-NODE-548-length-23288-cov-2.807515_pt1 | contig 23288 bp, 22 predicted proteins | sample MGYA00153392_OFCD01 | MGnify analysis MGYA00153392
TCGCGGCGATGCAGCCGAGATTTCGACGTATATTAAAGAAGCGATTGACAATGAAATGTCGGGAAATATGGTGGATGTTTGTCCAGTGGGCGCATTGACAGATAAAACTTTTCGATTTAAATCGCGCGTTTGGTTTACAAAACCCGTTGATGCGCACCGCGATTGCCCTAAATGCACCGGTAAAACGCGTTTGTGGTTTAAAGGCGATGAAGTTTTGCGCGTAACCGGTAGAAAAGATGAATACGGTGAAGTCGTAGATTTTATTTGTAACGATTGCCGTTATCATAAAAAAGAATTAACCGATTGGGTGATCGAAGGACCGTCAAAAATAAATCGTCATTCGGTTATTGCACAAAATCATTACGAATCGCTCCGCGCCATTCAGTTCGATACGCGCACAGCGCAAATTGCACTCAATCGTGCGAATCATCAAGTACATCCCGTTTTAGATAATGTCAAACATGGGTTAGGTTCTGGTGCTTTAAGTCCAAATAATTTGCTTGAGCCACAAATGTCGCTTCCTGAAACAATGACGGAACACGATGTATATTTTGATAAATAGTGTTATCTTTTAACCTCATAGGTTTGAAAAGATTTGAAATAAAGTAAACAAATCTCGTAAGTTTTAAAAACCTACGCGGTTAACATAAAAAGATTTTATGATCATTTTGTTTTATAAATTTTTAATTTGCGTAGCTGTATTTTTAGTGGCTTTAGGCATTGCCGCCTATGCAACATATGGCGAACGCAAAATTGCAGCCTTCATGCAAGATCGCATCGGACCCGATCGCGCAGGTCCGTTTGGATTGTTGCAACCTGTTGCCGATGGCGTAAAAATGTTTATGAAAGAAGATTTTATTCCAGCGCAAGCGAACAAATGGTTGTTTATTTTGGGACCTTGCATTGCAATGTTTGTCGCGAACATGACAGGCGTGGTAATTCCTTGGATGCGCCCAACGCAAATTAACGGCGAGACTTTTCACTTTCAAATTTCAGATATCAATATCGGAATACTTTTTGTGTTCGGCGTACTTTCGATGGGTGTTTACGGATTGATGATTGGCGGTTGGGCATCGAATAATAAATATTCGCTTTTAGGCGTCTTGCGTGCATCGAGCCAAATGATTTCGTATGAACTCGCGATGGGTTTGAGCATTGTGGCAATTGTAATGATGTCGGGAACAGTTAATTTAGGTGAAATTGTTGATCAGCAAAGTAGTTGGGCGAATGTCGTTTTCCAACCTTTAGGGTTTCTGATATTTTTAATTTGTGCTTTCGCGGAAACAAATCGCGCACCTTTCGATTTGCCAGAATCGGAATCGGAATTAGTTGGCGGTTATCACACGGAATATAGCTCGATGAAATTAGGTTTTTATCTTTTCGCCGAGTATATTAATATGTTTATTTCGTCTGCTATAATTTCGAGTTTATATTTTGGTGGTTATCATTTTCCGTTCGAACAAAGTTTGCTTAATTCAATTGGAGAATTTTGGGTGCGACTGCTTGGTTTTGGGTTTTTGATGGGCAAAATTATTTTCTTTATCTTCTTTTTCATGTGGATTCGTTGGACGCTTCCCCGCTTCCGTTACGATCAACTCATGAACCTTGGGTGGAAAACTTTGTTGCCGCTATCTATTTTAAATTTAGTTTTAACAGGAATAGTAATGATGCGCCACGAAATTTGGATGGCGATTACGGGACATTAAAAATAAAAAATTATGCAACTTACCAATCGCGCAAAGCAGGTAACAAATACCGACATGACTTTAGCAGAAAGAGCATATCTTCCGGCTATCATTAAAGGTCTGGGTATAACAGCAAAGCATCTTTTTCAAAAAAAAGTGACTATCAGATATCCTGAGCAAAAACGCGAAATCGCGCCTGTCTTCAGAGGTCAGCACGTTTTAAAACTTGATGATGCTGGTGCGGAGCGTTGCACAGCGTGTGGTTTATGCGCAATTTCTTGTCCAGCAGAAGCGATTACGATGGTAGCCGCCGAGCGCAAAGCAGGTGAAGAACATTTATACCGCGAAGAAAAATATGCAGCTATTTATGAAATAAATATGTTGCGGTGCATTTTTTGCGGACTATGCGAGGAAGCTTGCCCCAAAGAAGCCATTTTTTTAACGGATAGATTGGTTGCATCAGATTTGGATAGAAACACAATGATTTACGGTAAAGATATATTGACGGAAACTCTTGAAAACAGAATAGACGTAACAAAACGCCAAACACCAGAAACCCTCGAATTTAAAAACGATAAATTTCATACTCATAATATGACATGGCAAGACAAACTTAATGCACCGCACGATGAATATTCTGCGCATTAATTTTTACATTTACCCTTGTTTGTTCTGATTACCAACTTTAATTTATGATAACACCCATCATTTTCGCCATTCTTTCGGTTTTAGCCGTTGCGAGTGCACTTGTGGTAGTTTTTCATCCCAATCCAGTCTATAACGTGTTGGCTCTGATCGTCACGTTTTTTTGTATTGCCGGACATTACTTCTTACTCAATTCACAGTTTTTAGCCATCGTGCATATTATAGTATATGCAGGGGCTATCATGGTTTTGTTTCTGTATGTCATGATGATGCTAAACTTAAACGTAGAAAGCGAACCCATAAAACCCTTGCTTACTAAAGTAGCAGCCGTTGTTGCGGGTGGTTTATTTATGATAGTTATGGTTGCGGCATTGAGCGGCGCAGAAAAAATGACAACCACGAATATCGTCAGTGATAATTTGGGTTTAATCAATAATCTTGGTCTTGTTCTATATCGGCAATATATGTTGCCGTTTGAAGTATCTGGTATTTTATTTTTAGCAGGTATGGTTGGCGCGGTTATGTTGGGGAAAAAAGATGCGGTTTAGGGAATAGTTTCAAGGAATAGGAAAAACATAATGGGTTGTGAAGTAGCCTTTTATGTTTTCGTAAAATAAAAATTATGCAACAAATTGTTCATGGCGTTCCGTTAATGTGGTACGTTTGGTTAAGTATCGTTTTATTTTCGATTGGTGTTACGGGCGTTTTATATCGCCGCAATGCCATCGTTATTTTTATGTGCGTTGAGTTGATGCTCAATGCTGTGAATTTATTATTCGTCGCGTTCAGCCGATTTTGGGGAGATGCGGGCGGACAGGTGTTTGTGTTTTTTATAATGGCAGTGGCTGCAGCAGAAGTAGCAGTCGGTTTGGCTATTTTGATGATGATATTCAGAAATACCAAATCAACTGATATTGATTTTCTGAATAAACTTAAATTTTAATTGAGATTTTCAGAATTTAAACCTTTGCCTTCTTTTCAAGGAATCTACGATTTGTGCCATTTGTCTTGAAAATTTCCCGTAGACCTGCGCAAAAAAATATAACAAACCTTGTAGGTTTTTAAAGCCTGCGAGGTTAAACATAATCTTATTGTATGACACAGTATGTGTGGTTAATACCATTTTTGCCACTCTTGAGTTGGGCAATTATTGGTATCTTTAACAGAAAACTTTCTGCAACCGTCACCACTTGGATGGCTTGCGGTAGTGTATTGATAAGTTTTTTTATTGCGCTCGACATTTTTTTCGAAAAAGTGCGCAATCCGATTTCAGAAACGGTGCATTTATTCAATTGGATTCGCGTCGGTGATTTTGTCGCTTCCTTCGATTGCAAAGTTGATCCACTCACGAGCATATTTTTAATCATTATCACAGGCGTAGGTTTTCTGATTCACGAATATTCATCTGGGTATATGCACGACGATGAAGGTTATCGCCGATTTTTTGCGTATTTAAATCTGTTTGTGTTTTTCATGTTGGTTTTAGTTTTAGCTGATAATTTCTTGACTATGTTCATCGGTTGGGAAGGCGTTGGTTTGTGTTCATACTTACTGATTAGTTTTTGGTATAAAAATATTGATTACGCCGCCGCCGCCAAAAAAGCATTTATCATGAATCGGATCGGTGATTTAGGTCTCATTCTGGGAATTATTTTAGTCTATTCCGTCACTGGCACGATTCGATACGATGAAGTATTCAATCCTGAAACCTTATCAAAATTTACAACTACCACCGCTACCGCAGCAACTTTACTATTTTTTATCGGCGCGATGGGTAAATCTGCGCAGATACCGTTGTTTACTTGGTTACCCGATGCAATGGCAGGTCCGACACCTGTTTCAGCACTCATCCACGCAGCGACGATGGTGACAGCAGGTATTTATTTGATAGCGCGTTCGAGCAGTTTGTTTGCGCTCGCACCATTCACAAACGATTTGATTCTTTGGATTGGTTTAGCCACCTCGCTCATTTCAGCCATTATTGCTATTTACCAGAACGATATTAAAAAAGTATTAGCCTACTCGACAGTTTCTCAACTCGGATTAATGTTTGCCGCACTTGGCGTTGGCGCATATTCAGCTGCAGTATTTCATGTAGCGACGCATGCGTTTTTCAAAGCACTTTTATTCTTAGGTGCCGGTTCAGTCATTCACGGTTTGAGCGGCGAGCAAGATATTAGAAACATGGGTGGCATAAAAAAATTGATGCCGACGACCTATATCACCTTTTTAATTGGAACGATTGCGATTGCAGGTATTCCACCGTTTGCAGCGTTCTTCAGTAAGGACCAAATTCTGGGAAGTTTGATGGAACACAAAGGCATAGGCGTTTATGTTATTGGTGTTCTCATTTCTTTGATGACGTGCTTTTACATGTTCCGTTTATTCTTTTTGGTTTTTTCAGGAAGTTTCCGAGGAACGTCCGATCAAGAGCATCATGCGCATGAATCGCCTGCGAGTATGACTGTACCATTAATTATTCTGGCAATATTTTCTGCCATTGCAGGATTTGTAGGTGTGCCACATTTCATCGGTGACGCGCTGCATCTACCAAATTTCTTGAATCATTTTTTAGAAAGTTCTGTGGGTGTTACTGAAGAATCAAAGTTTCAGAGTAGAGAAGAACTACTTGCAGGGGTACTGACAGTTTTTTTAATTGCCGTTACTTTTATAGCACGTGGCATATACACAAACTCTAAAAGTGTTCCTGGCACCGATTCTTCTTTCTCAGGTTTTCCAAAATTAGCGTATAATAAATTTTATTTCGACGAAATTTACAATGCCCTCATCACAAAACCGCTCAATGCGCTTTCTGTTTTTACAAATAAATTCATCGAGAATCGTATTATTGATGGTTTCGTTGACGATATAAAAGCTATAACTACCCGCTTTTCAAGTTCGCTCCGTTTGGTGCAACAAGGCAAAGTGGACGGTTATTTTTTCGGAATGGTAGCGTTTATCATTCTCATTTTCTTGCTCAAAATTCTATAACCTACTATTTATATGATTACGGCTTTATTGATATTGCTTCCATTGGTTTTAGCGGTGCTTATGCTTTTCGCTAAACCCGATATTGCTAAACGCTTGGCGGTCGGTTTTTCTTTAGCAGAAGTAGGCTTATTTGTTTTAGCGACGCACTTTTTTACACACCACGCTAAAAACATGACGCAACTCAACTTGGCTTGGTTGCCGTTTGGTGCAAATTTTAGTGTCGGTTTAGATGGCATTTCTTACGTTTTGGTTTTGCTCACGGTTGTTCTTATTCCCTTTATATTATTAACTGTTAGAAGCATAGATTATAATAGCCGATTTTATGCGCTCGTTTTTATTATGCAAGCGGCATTGATTGGTGTTTTTGTAGCGCGCGATGGTTTCTTGTTTTATATTTTCTGGGAACTGGCACTGATCCCGATTTATTTTATTTGTTTGGCTTACGGCGATAAAAACCGTCGCACCGTCACGCTTAAATTTTTTATTTACACTACTCTCGGTTCACTATTGATGCTCGTGGGTCTATTGTACGTTTATTTTTCTACACCTGGCGCGCACTCTTTCGATATACAATCGCTCTATGCTGCAGGTCATGAACTTTCGAGCAAAGAACAAACTTTTGTTTTCTGGATGATTTTCTCTGCGTTCGCCATTAAAATGCCGATTTTTCCTTTTCATACTTGGCAACCAGATACCTATGTTTCAGCGCCAACGCAAGGCACTATGTTGCTTTCGGGCATTATGCTAAAAATGGGAACGTATGGAATGATTCGTTGGTTGATTCCGATGGTCCCACAAGGTTATTTGGTTTCTGAAAATATTGTTTTAGCACTCTGTGTTATCAGCGTTGTGTATGCATCGTGTTTAGCTTTGGTTCAAACAGATTTTAAACGCTTGATTGCATATTCATCCATCGCTCACGTAGGACTTATCGCTGCGGGATTAACTTCTTTTAATTTGGAAGGTATAACAGGCGGTGTTGTGCAAATGTTTGCACATGGTATTACTGTGGTTGGTCTATTCTATATAGCTCAAATTATTCAGCAACGCACACAAACAAGCACAATTGGTGCTTTTGGTGGCTTGCGCAACGCGACACCGCATCTTGCAGTATTGTTTTTGATTGTTTTACTCGGTTCCGTCGCTTTACCACTCACCAACGGTTTCGTGGGTGAATTTTTATTGATAAATGGAATTTTTCAAGTCAATCCATGGTTGGCAGGTGTTGCTGGTTTAACCGTAATTCTTGGCGCAGTGTATATGTTGCGCAGTTATCAAACGATGATGCTAGGCAACGCGAATTTATCAACGACGCCCGTTTACGATTTAGATCAGAATGAAACTTTAGTTTTGATAGCTTGTGCGTTTATGATTTTGTTTTTTGGCATATTTCCAAGCCTTCTCACGAACATCATTACGCCCGATGTTGCTGAATTAATGAAATCGTTTCAAGAAGGATTGATACATTAAAATATGGATTAACCTCACAGGTTTTAAAAATCTACGAGGTTTGTTATTTAAATTTTCCAAACCGCGTCATTATAAAGTAGGACATCGGTTAATAGAATAAATTTATGAAAGAATTATTAGCACTCTCACTCACGGGCATCGTTATAATGCTGGCTGATATTTTCAATGCACGTAAACTTTCGTTTCCGATTGCACTGTTGGGATTAGCTACAACTTTAGCAAGCTGCATTTTAGATTGGGGTGTCGGTGAAGATGTGTATCACATGATGAAGCTCGACAATTTTGCGTTGGCATTTACATCCGTGTTATGTGTCGTCGGAGTTATGTGGTTGCTCATGTCTGTCAAATATTTTGATACTATGCGCGATGCGACGGATAGATACGCGCTGTTCTTTTTTATATTGACAGGTGCTTTAGTGATGGTATCGTTCACAAATTTAACGATGCTTTTTATTGGTGTTGAGATTTTATCCATCTCCGCGTATGCTTTAGCGGGCAGCAGTAAAAAAGATTTAGCCTCCAACGAATCGGCTTTGAAATATTTTTTGATGGGTGCTTTTGCGTCAGGTTTTTTATTGCTCGGAATCGCATTCGTGTATGGCGCGTTTGGTTCTTTCGATTTAGAAACCATTCGCGGAGCAAAAGTTACGCTGGCAAATAAAAGTTTTCTGCAATTCGGTATTTTAGGTCTTAAAACCGCCGCTGCACCGTTTCATTTTTGGGCGCCCGATGTTTATCAAGGTGCACCGATGCCGATTACGGCACTCATGGCAACGGTTGTAAAAATCGCAGCGATTGCCGCATTTTACCGTTTGTTCGTTATGTGTTTCGTAGGTTCGCAATCTATGTGGATTGATATTGTCGCCATACTTTTGGTACTTTCGCTTTTGGTTGGAAATGTTACAGCCGTTATGCAAAACGATGCCAAGCGCATGTTGGCATTTTCTTCTATTTCGCACGCAGGATATTTGATGTTTGCCATTTTGTGCATGGGCGGATCGTCCGAAAAAGGTTTATTATTTTATACACTCAGTTACTCCATAGCAACACTTGTAGCATTCACTGTTTTATTTCAAGTGAGTAACGCAACGGGTTCAACGAGTATTAGTAGTTTTAATGGTTTAGGAAAAACACAACCCGTGAAAGCATTTTTCATGTCGCTGGCTTTGCTATCTATGGCAGGCATTCCGCCGCTCGGTGGATTTATGGCAAAATATTTTCTTTTCGCAAACGCCATCAGTCAAGGTTATGTCGGCTTAGTTGTTTTTGCTGTAGTGATGTCGCTCGTTGGTATATTTTACTATTTTAAAATTCTCATGGCGATGTACGGCGCAACCGATGAAGCCGTCGAAGTTCAAAAACAAGAATACGACCCGATGCAGGATATTATGTTGTGGTTTGGCAGTGTATTGCTTTTAGTTTTGGGTTTGTTTCCGACGTTTGTTTACCAACTTTTATAAAATAAGTAATTCAATAAAATGGAAAAAATTCTCTCAATTGAACAAAGAAAAGAAGATTTTTTGTTAGATGAATTTTGGACTTCAAGCATTGCTGCTGCCTTTGGAAGAGCAAAAGTTTACAAAGAGAATATCTCTGAAAAAGATAAAATAAAGTTCAAAAAAAATTTGAGAAATATAGTTGAAGAAATTTCTAAACAATATAAGGTTGAAGTGTCCCCAGAAGCCCATATTAAAAACGTCAGAGAAATTCAAAAATTAGGAAGCTATATTTTAAACTTTGAATTTTTAAATTTTGGAGTAAGTCAAAAACTTCTAAACCTATATCTCAAATATCTTTGGTGTCTAAATAAAATTCCTCCTCCTCCACATTTTCCAGTTGATAGAGTTATTCAAGTAAAATTAGGAATTAAAGAAGTTGATATAAAGCCTTGGACACGAATGAATGGTGATGATGGTGAAAAGGAATATAATAAAGTAATTGAGAATGCAATAGAAAAATTAAAAGAAAATAATCTTAATAATATTGCAGAAGTAGAGCTCAAACTATACAAGACGGCGGTTTTTAATAATAAGGATTAATTACTTTGCACAAAAATCAATGGATGAAGCGGATAAAATTTGGAAAGAACGCGGTTATGATGCGGAAACTATTTTGAAGCAACATTTGCGTACGCCTCCAATACCTGATTAATTTATAGATAAACATTAACAACCCGAAATCGAAAATATCGAAAAATAGTTGACCACCACTATTCGTTTTAATTTTAAAAGTAATGGAGTCACCATTTACCTCTTCTTTTAGATTATTTAAAAATAAGGAGCATTGAGGGGCATAATTTTAAATTCTTTTTTTACGATTGGGCATTAAATCTTCATCCACTATCTCTGAATGAATCACTATGTTGTTTGCGGGTTCATTTTCATTTGTCTTGAAGTAACGCACGTCTAAAACAGTAATGACAGCTAAAGTTAAGTAAAACATACCACCAATTTTATCGGTCTCGATGAGGTCGTTGATAAGAATAAGTTGCAAAATAATGAATAGAATGAGTAGCATTGACATAACTATGCGCTTAATCATTTTATCATCGGTGCTGTGATATACGTTCTGACCACGCAAAAACGCAACGAACAACAAAGCGATAAAAATGAGCGCTCCAGGAATGCCCTGCTCTATGCCGAGTAATAAAAAATAACAATGTACTGTACTTTGTTCTTCGTTCGCGCTGACATACGTTTTGAATCGCGTGACTGTATATGGACGATAGGATGTATAAAAATTGCCGGCGCCGAAACCTAAAAAAGGTTTTTCGGCAATCATTTGAACACCTGCTACCCAACGGTAAACGCGTTCCATCGTCGAAACGTCTTCGCCTTTAGCTGTGGCTTCTACCAAGTTTTCAAATTTGTAGTGCGTGATAGCGCGTTCGTAACGTGGGGCATAAGCCATAAAATGATTGTCCTCAATTAATCCTTTAAAAAAAATAACTGCTACCAACAAACTCAAACCTAAGAACCAAGCTGTGATTCGGTATTTCACAATAAAATAAAAACCCAAAGCTCCCACTAAAGCCACATACGCACCACGCGTATATGCAAACTGCACGCCAAGCAAAAGAATAAATCCACCGAGATATAAAAAATGTGTGTTGCGCTATTTTTTTCATACCAATCTAACGCCAACCAAACTAAAGGAAAAATGACGACAATAATACTCGCATACATTACATGGTTTCTGAAAAATGGCTGCATCACGTAATTGACTTCTCTAAAAGCAAATCCTTTTAAACCATGCCGAAAGAGCGTAACGGTTACACCAAACAATAGCGTACTGAACAAACACCAAAAAGCTGCGCGCATTGCTTTTTCGGAGCGCAAAATATGTGAAGCTAAAAAGTAAAAAGTACAGATATACCAAAATTTTGCAGCGCACTGTTTCACTGCGCGAATCAATATTTCGGCGTGCATCGCAGTTATACATTCCCAAAAAAAAGCCAAAAGTATCAATAAAGTAATTGGATGTCGCCAAAAAAGCACATCTGTTTTAGGTTTTTGGTTTGCTCGAACGACCAAATAAATGAGCATTAAACCAAACATAAGCGGCTCTGTCGGCAAATCGGTACTTAATCCGTTTGGAAATTCGTATTCCATCGAAAGAGGCAAGCAAGCCAAAAGCAAATAAAAAACCATTGCGTAATCAGCAACACATAGATAGGCGACTAAAAAAGATATCGGTATTGCTAATGGAATAATGGTTTCTAAGGCAGCCGAAATAGCGGCACACACAATACTTAATGCAGCAAAAACTACAAAAAGCCATGAACTCTGAGATGCGAGCTTTATGGTGTGCGCTGTTTTATTCGACCTTTGTGCCATGCGCGTTTTATTTATTTGTAGTTTTATCTTTTTAATTTTGCGCTACTGTAGTTTGTAACTTTCAAAGTTCAAGGCTTTAAACTGCTTGATCATCATTCGCGATGTCTTTCCAAGGAATATTTTTATAATTATTGAAAAGTAAAACTCCAATGATAGAAAACAATGTGGCAATTAAAAACGACGTTAAAATTATTATGGAACGTTTGGGTCTCGATTTTTCAACTTCAACACGCGGCTCCTCCGTAATAATTATGGCGGAAGTATTGGTTTTGTAGGCGGCGTTGAGTTGAATATATTTTTGGTTATCGCGGTTTTTTTGCAGCCGCTCGTAATCGAGCACTTCTTTAGTTTGCGATATAGCGTTGTAGCCTTCGTTATATCGTTCGAGTTTCGATTTTGAGAGAACCGCTTCTTTTTCGTATCCGTCGGCAGTTGCTTTTAGTAAGGCTAAAGTATCGCGTTTAACGTTTTCATTTGCTTTCGCCGATTCGTACTTCGCTTTATTTCTGATAAAATTACTTTCTGATTGCGATGCGTTGCCAGTAATGGTTTCTATTTCTTTATCTGGATCAATGATGCCAAATTTTTGACGCAACTTCTGAAGCGAATCACTCAGTCGAATAATATTGGCGTTTCTTTCTGCTAAACTGATTTCGAAAGTTTTAACCATGCCACCTTGCGTATTTCTAATTAACCGTTGAGCAATCTCATCAATTTTATTTCGCGCGGCGAATGTCATCGCAGCCGCTTGTTTGCTATCAGTGTCTTCAACAGTTACTTCTATCGCATTGTGCGTTGTTTTTTTTACATCATAAAGTTTATTTAAAACTTCATGCACTTTAAATGGGGCTTTAACATTTGTAGAATCTATTTTATAGTGCTTGTATAAATCAAATTTTTGGATGAGATAATCGTACAATTCAGGCGATTGCGCGATGGTTAAAATTCTATCAATATCGTTTTCCGTTCCTTGATATTCGATATCTTTGGTAGAGTTTCCAAAAACTTGTTCGGGTTTAAAAGCATCCGTACTCGCTACTAAAAACGTTGTTTTCGATTTGTAGTAATTATCTAAAAAAATAAAACTAACCAACGCCGTTACCATCACAACACTGAGTATCGTGTAGATTAATTTTTTTCTATTCCGATAAAGCACCGTTAACGCGCTTACTAAATTATCGTTTCTGGTCATAATAAAAAACTATGAGCTATGAGCTTAGAGCTTAGAGCATTTGCTAACCATCGGAAGCTCATAGCTCACAGCTTATAGCCCATAGCTTTTTTAAGGGTAATTACTTATAAATTCAAAAACATAGCCTCGCTGAATAAGCATATCTACAATGCGGACGAAATCGGATTTGCCGCGCTCGTGTATCAACATTTCGTCGTGACCTAAAATTACTAAATGATTGTGCGTCGCCATTTCGCTGTTTGAGAACGCTTCATCCACCATGGCAACAAACTTTTCGGGTGTGACTTTCGGCAAGCTCGATTTTCCGTAATGCTCCCATTCAATATCCCAACCATAAACAGTGTAACCGTTATTGAAAAGCATAGAAGCGGTGCTACCACCATTTTGTTTCCAACCAAGTTTTAAACGCGGCGTTGCCCAAATATCTCTACCTGGCATTCGCACAATTTTTTGAGTAATGTTCAACTTTGTCTGATTGTTCATGATGTCGTTAAAAGCAAATTCCGGATTATGGTAATAATGTTCATATCGTCCGTTCGCATGACTGTAACTGTGATTTAAAACTTCCATATTCGGCGATGCCCGCATATCTTCCAGATGATGCATCAAAGTTTTGCTGATAAAAGCATGTTTACCTACAGCAAATTCAGAAATTTTGATATTTTTGCCTTCAGCAATTTGCCGCAACATATCGCTCGGTGCGAGCGGTCCGTCATCCATGGTTAAATAAATAACGCGTGTATTGCTATCAATTTTAGCCGCCACTAATTTCGAGGGTTTAAAAAAGGCTGCAACTGTATCAATTTTTTCTGTCGGGGGTGTAGTTATAATTTGGGTTGAATCTAAACCTGTTTTTTGTTGAATCGTGGGCGAAGTATCGCAGCTCCACCATACTAAGGCAGAAAGTAAAAATGAAATCATTATTTTAATTGAAGTGTTGGACTTTTTTTGAAGCATTGTGTGCGAGTGTTGGCACTTATAATTTTTGCGCTTTTTGCAAAGTTTAAAAATATAAAACGCAAAAATAGGGATTAAAATGGAATTAAGTGGGGTCGTTTTTAATTTTTAAGAGATTCGCCGATTTAAAAGTTTTACACGGGATTTCATACACGACCATATACCGCTAATTCCACTAAAACTTTATCGAACTTAGTGGAATTTGTGATAGGTTTGGTATGCTACGACAGAAAATTTTTGCACTAAATTATCTGCACTTTTAGTGCAGGTTCTCGCAAAAACTGAATTGTGAGCGTTGAGAAACTTATATATTTGGTTCACCCTCTCCGATTATAATTTTACCATCTAACCAATTTACGTCGCCATATAAATAAAAGGGTTGGTCAAATATTTTTTTATCTCCTGAGCCAATCAGGTTTAATTGCCCACTAACTGATAAAACGGGAACTCTTCGAAAAGTCGTTTCATCTGTATTTTTAAAATTTGTGTTCACTTTGGTTAATGTACCACTTGTCCAATTTATAATATTGCTGACTACAAGCGTTCCGAATATAGTTCCAGCATTGAAATTGAAATTATTTGTTTGAATTAAACTATGAATTTCACCATTCGTAAAAGCCAGATCTCCATTAACCCCCAAATTTAAAAAGGTGATTAATTTACAGTTTGATAATGATGCATTAGTTGTCACGTATAAACTATTGTAATTACCATTTAACGTTGCTAAAATAGAAGATCCGACCGCATTGCCAACAATGAGAGAATTAATGGTGGTATTTACACTAAAACTAATTGAACCGCTTGGAATTATAACATCATCTGATATAGTTGGAACAGAACCGCCTGACTAATTTGTCGCATCATTCCAATCACCAACATTACCAGCAATTCAAGTTATTGTATTGCCAAAACTATTTAAAGGAGACTAAAAGGAAATGAGCGTTAAATAAATTTTAAAATGAGTGTCTTGTTTATGAATTTGAACATAATGATTTTTTTTCATTTAGTGTTATTGAAAAAGATGGGTTCAATAACTATTACAGGAACAAGATAATTTGTTACTGAATAAGGATAAAGATAATCGTGATCATATTGTTTTAAAAATAAAAATGAAAACTGTTTTGCGATGAATGCAATTGAGTAGGCTGGGAATCATTACTTAAACTTTCAGCGCTTCCCAAGCTGTTTCTGCTAATTCAAAAGTGGTTGAGCGCGAGAGTTGGATTTTTTTGTATCCTAAATCGTCAGTTTCAAGTGCTGCATATAAATGAAAATAATGTTGTGCATCGGTATAAACATAAGCACTAATCTCTAATTCGTTTGCTAAAATATTGAGCTGCCGTTCGACATTGACACATTCAGCTGTTATTAAATGGTGCGCAGTTCGCAAAAATTTACGCGTCTCAGTGGCATTTTCTAAAGTGATGGCACATAAAACACCTGAACCAACTGATGGAATAATTTCTGTAAAATGAAAATTTTGTTTGTTTACTAAAGGTATCTCACTCACAAAGTAATTTGAAAGGTGTGCGGGTATTAAAACTGCATGAATCTCGCTTTCGTTAAAAGCAGAAGTCAGTTTTTCCATACTATCGTAAAGTTCTGTTTTTATAGTTGGCATTATAGTTTCAATATCGAGCATAGGATTATAATTGAGCGTTCCAATAATTCCATTTTTGTTAAATTTTAAAAAATTTTTAGACTCAAGAGCGCGTTCGCCATAAAGTAATTGCATCATTGAATCACCACGTTCTGATAACGCCGCAAGTACCAAACCTTTATTAAGCACAGGCGGTATTTCGCTCAGCCAGTCAATATAAAAACTATTTCCATCGGATAATATTTTTTCGCCACTGATAAAAAAATCATCCGTAAAAACTATTTTAAACGGCTGCTCAGTACCGATAAATTGTTTAATTTTATTTTCAATAGAATTTTCTGGGCTATTTGAAACCTTTAGATAGTTTGGAACGAAGACTGTGTATATCAAAATTGAAATGTTTTAGACGCTAACTAATAAATGTTTTACATTTGTGGCAAAGTAAACATAAAATTACTCTAAAAATACGCAACGCGCAAAAAAAATGGTGATAACTGCGGCGGATATAAGTCAGTTACTAAACGGAACGATTGAAGGTGATGCCACAGTTGTTATTAAACGCCCCAACAAAATTGAATACGGTGAGAAGGGCGATATTTGCTTTCTTGGAAATGACGATTACGAATCCTACGCTTACACTTCGCAAGCGTCGGCTTTGATTGTTGATAAAAAATTCATCCCTAAAAATAAAATTGCACCTACTTTGGTGCGTGTTGAAAATGTTTACTCGGCGGTGGCTGTTTTAATGTCGCATTTTCAGGATCAAAACGGTACAGAAAAAATTTCGATTGCAAAAACTGCTGTAATTAATCTCGCTGCAAAAATTTCTTCGGGTGTAACTATAGGCGATTATGTTTGCATTGAAAGCGGTGCTGAAATTGCCGAAGGCGCTGTTTTACATCCACACGTTTTAATCGGAAAAAATGTGTGCATTGGGAAAAATTCTGTGTTACACAGTGGCGTGAAAATTTACGCCGATTCTATTATCGGAGACAATTGCATTATTCATTCTAACGCCGTCATCGGTTCGGATGGATTTGGTTATGCACCCAATGAATCGGGGAAATACAAAAAAATTCCACATCTCGGCAACGTTGTTTTAGAAAACGATGTTGAAGTCGGGGCTAACACAACAATTGATCGCGCTGTGATGGGCTCAACGCGCATTTGCGAAGGCGTTAAACTTGATAATCTCATTCAAATTGCGCATAATGTTGAAATTGGAGCGCACACCGTTATTGCCGCTCAAACCGGAATTGCGGGCAGTACACACATCGGTAAATTTTGCCGCATCGGGGGGCAAGTCGGCATTGCAGGTCATTTAAAAATTGGTGATTACGTACAAGTGCAGGCGCAATCAGGAATCGGTGGCGATATTAAAGATCATACGCGCTTGTATGGTTCACCCGCTATTGATTATTCCACGTATGTACGTGCTTATGCTATTTTTAAAAAACTTCCGAGCGTGTGGCGAAAATTAGAAAAACTGATTGAGAATGAATGAATCATTCCAAAAAATTAACCTCGTGAACGAAGCACAGAACACAGAAAGTATTAAGCGGGCAACACAAACTTATTGGATTGGCGTAATCATGTTAATCATTGCGAACGTGGGTTTTTCGTTTAAAGCCATTACGATAAAACTTTTATACCGCTATCACTTAGATACAGTTTCCGTGATCGGTTTGCGAATGTTGTTTTCGCTACCCATTTATGTCGGGGTTTTACTTTGGCTTCGAACGCAAAAAAACGCGCCGTCACTTTCTAATGGGGATGTTTTAAAAATTTCGGGTCTCGGTGTTTTGAGTTATTATGTATCGAGTATGCTCGATTTTTTAGGTTTGCAATATATTTCGGCGAGTATTGAGCGACTCGTTCTGTTTACTTATCCGACCATGGTTGTGCTGATTTCGTTCTTGTTTCTTGAAAAAAAAATTAAACGTTATCAAGTATTTGCTTTAATAATTACTTACATCGGTGTGGTCATCGCGTTTGTTGCAGAGCGCGGTTTGGGAGATCAAAAAAATTTTTTACTCGGCGCAAGTTTAGTTTTTGGCTGCGCCATAACGTATTCTGTTTACGTTGTCGGCACAGGCGAAATGGTGCAACGCATCGGTTCTATTCGTTTTTCTGCTATCGCGATGATTGGCGCAACTATACCTGCTCTCATTCATAATTATTTTTCAAACGGATTAAATCTGTTTCAATTTTCACCCGACGTGTATAAACTCACGGTTTCATTGGTTTTCGTTTCTACTGTCATTCCTATTTTTCTCATCGTTGAAGGTATTCGGCGCGTCGGCTCAACGACTTCTTCGCTCATTGGTTTTATAGGTCCTGTTTCAACTATTTATTTCGCCTATATTTTTCTCGGCGAACACGTTACGTTTTTGCAAATGGTAGGAACGGTTATTGTCATCTATGGCATTTATACAGTTTCGCGCCGTAGTTATAAATTATAAGCTTTGAGCTCATTTAATTCTTCTGAAATTCACCAGTGGCGCGAATTTGAACTTCGTCGCTAACCATAATATTATCTAATTTTCCACCGATACCGAAATTACTTCTTTTAATAGTTGTCAGAGCTTTAATTCCTAATTGCATTTTTTTATTTTTTGGATCTGGATGTGCTGACGGACCATTCATCGTTACATCGAATGTTGCTGGTTTTGTAACGCCTTTTATCGTCAAATTACCAATCATTGTGTATCTATTGCCTGCAACTTTTGTGAGCGAAGTGCTTACAAAAGTAATGGAAGGAAATTGTGAGACATTAAACATATCCTCACTTTTTAAATGACCATCTCGCATTTCAAGATCGGTATTAATGCTGGCAGATTCAATCGTAATTTCAAAAACGGCATCCGATAGATTATCTTTTGTAGCTGTAATCTTCCCATCAAATTTTTTAAAATAACCATCTACTTCTGAAATCCCGTGATGTTGAACTATAAAAGAAAATTTAGAATGCCCTTTATCAATTGTCCATTGGGCGAAAGTTACCACTGAAGCCAATAAGAACGTTAAAATAAAAATACCTTTTTTCATGTTGCTGTGGTTTTTAAACTAAAAAAACATTTCTAACAATATTTGGCGTGAAGCTAAGAAAATTGTTAGAAAACTACGATATTTGTAAAAAAAAACAATGGCTAAATCGTATTCACAGTTTACTTGTGAAGATTTAGAAGATAAATTAGCGCAATTAGATACAACTATTTATTACATCAGCGATTTACCACACATTCTTGGCGCATTGCAAAGTATGGTGCTACAAAATTAATTTTTATGAAATTAATTACTCCAAGAATTTTCTCAAGCAGTTTTAAATTGCTGGAAAACAAACCCTATCTATGTATTATTCTCATTGCACTTGCAAGCATCGTGCTGCACTATAAAATTTTTACGCTCGATTTATAAGGCATTCATGTTTGGCGACAAACGCAAACGCAAATCAATATTCAGAACTTTTATCGGCACGATAATAATATTCTCAATCCACGGCATAATAATTTTTCTTGGGGAGATAACATTCAGCGCATGGAATTTCCGATTATGCAATGGTCAATTGCGCAAGTTGAACGCGTATTTGGCGAAAAAATAATTGTTACGCGCATTTGTATTTTTCTGATTGGCTTGATGAGTGTGTTCGGTTTTTTTCAACTCTTTCAACTGCTCTTTAAAAATACGCTACTGAGTTTTCTTTCGGCGTGGTGTTTTAATTTTTCGCCAGTTTTTTATTATTACACGCTCAATCCTATTCCCGATAATCTCGCTTTGTGCGGTGCGATATGGTCGTGGGTTTATTTTTATAAATTTAAGCAAAATCGTGTTTGGCGATATGTTTTTATTTCGGCGGCGTTTTTATGTCTTTCTGTTTTAGCAAAACTACCTTTTATTTTAATCGGCGGCGTGTATTTTTTATATTTAGTGTCCGGCTTAGTGCGTCGCGAGAATGATTTACGTTTTGCTTTTAAATTTTCAATCATTTTTATCGCGCTGCTGTTACCTGCTGTGGCGTGGTATTTTTGGGTGATACCGACGTGGGGTGGAAACGGGATCGTTAAAGGTATTTTAGAAAATAAAATAGATTGGGTGGAAACGAAACGTATTTTGGAATATCACCGCGATGTCATGTTTCCGAAACTACTTTTAAATCGCGGTGCTGTCGTATTTTTTTGCGTTGGTATTGTCTCACTTGTTTTTAATGGGCGATTATTTAAATACAACGCTTTCGAGATTGCCTTTGGAAGTTTGTTCGCTTTGGCTTATTTATTTTTCGAGCTAAATATGATAAACACCGTACACGATTATTACATGATGCCATTTTTGCCATTTTTATTCGTCGCAGTCGGATATGGTATCAAACAACTTCTTGATTATAAAATTTTAAAACCGCTTGTGGTTTTATACGTACTGATTGTGATTCCACGCATAGCACACAAAGATGCTCAAAATGCTTGGATGTATGGCATAGATGGCGAATTCAAAGATTTATTCCAGTGCCGCGAAGAATTTCGCAAAGCCGCGCCACAAGATGCACTGTGTATTATTTTAAACGATGAATCAACCTATGTTTTTTCGTATCTGATAGATAAGCAAGGTTTTATTTTTCAGGATAATTTTCCTGCGCCTTGGATGCCTGATATGATTTACAACAAAGGTGCGCGATTTATGTATTCCAATAATCGCACAATGGATGAAAATCCAGAAATTTCTAAATTTTTTGATGCGCTGGTTTTGCAAATCGGGACAATAAAAGTTTTTAAACTTAAAGCACCGCAATAAACGTTCGGGGAACTTTAAAAGTTCCCCGAACGTTTTGTATTTATTTAGTTTATCAACAATCGCGTGTCTAAAATTTCTTTAAATTTTCTGAGCATGGCAATTATTTGCAAGAGATCTTCTTTGTCTGTGCAATCGTACGATTTTGAAATACAGTACGTTCTTGCCTCAATAATTAAAAATTCCCAGTATTTTCCATTCACAGTACAGCCATACAAAGGTTTACCATTCTGATTTTTTTCGCGCGCAATTAAACAGGCTTCTAAAAGCTGCGCTGTTACATCACCTTTCGGGTCTTTTTGTTTTTTATATTCCTGAAAATAAAAATAGGGCGTTTCTGGTCGTTCTAAAATTCCAGCCGCTATCATCATATCCGCCTTTACTTTCAAAAAATATCCATCGACTGTCGCCTCCAAAATGCTTTCATAATAAGTTTTATAATGCAGTGTTTCTTTCAAATGACCTAATCGCAAAACAAAAGCGATAAGATTCATTTTGAGCATTTCTTCATTCCAACCGACAATTTGGCTCAACAGGTTTTCTGTAATATCGTCAAATAAATATTGTTCTGCGGCATTTAATTCTGTACGTGCACTTGTCAATTCCTGCATAAGTGGTGTCGCGGTATTACCCGCTAAACGCGTTAAACCAAACATTTTTATCAACTCGCCTTCGTCGTACTGCTTAATTTTTTTTGCCATGATAGAAGATTTTTTAAAACTTTTCTACTCAACAACTGCCTTAACGATGTATTGGTATTCGAGCGTAGCGTCGTCGGCACTTTGAATTTTAAATCCAGCGGCGCGTAGTTCTGCTTCGACGATGCGCAGCGGCACTTTAATTTCAACGGGCGGACCGACAGGAAGATTTTTATCTTTATAATCAACGATAATGATGCTGCCTTGTTTTGAAATGCCTTGCTTTAATTTTTTCATGTACTCAATGCGATTACTGATGTACATATATGTGTTGACCACTAAAACGGCATCCACCTCATGCTCTTTTAAATGCGCATCGTTCTCACCAACTTCGCGTGTTTCGAATCGCGCTTGTAAATCTTTTGGCAATTCCACCTTAAGGCTATCCATAAAAGAAAGATAGCGTTTGTCAATATCAAGTGCAATTACTTTTTTTGCACTCCGTACTAACCTGAAAGAAAAAAAACCTGTTCCAGCACCGAGATCAGCTATAATTTTATTACTGATGTCGCCGAATAAATTAATAATAAAATCTGGTTTTTGCCAAGCCAAACGTTCTTTACTTTCAAAATCAGCTATCACATCGCTGACATTTTGTTTCTCTTCTTTATTCAATTCTTCTTGTGTCGCTATCTGATAACCCGTCGGTTTTTCTTGTTTATCGAAGCACGAAAGAAAGTTTAAAAATAAAAAAGTAAGCCCAAATAAAATGTGGTTTCTTTTTAAAAAATTTAGCCTTGAACGTTGGGTGTTAGTCATAAAAAAATGTATCGTTTCAATGAATTCTTCTAAAATACAAATTTAACGAAATTTTAACGAAACGAAATATTGATTTTATAATTTTTAGTTTTTGCCGACACCAATGAGGAAATTTTCAATTTTTTTCTTCATTTCGCTTTGCGAGCAGGTAAAGTTGTTGGCTAAAACAGAAAAAACCAAGAGTCTGCCAGTGTCGGTCGTTAAATAACCGCTGTACGATTTCACGCGACTGATTGTTCCCGATTTTGCACGCACGCGATTTTGTAAAGTTGCGGTTTTGTTCAAAAAAGTTTTAAGTGTTCCGTTTTTACCCGCTTGCGGCAAACTGTTGTAAAACGCGTTGTACCACTGCTTATCTTGAGCGACGTTGCGCAAAACAAAACACAACTGTTCGGGTGTGATGCCGTCGCGCGGCGAAAGACCAGAAGCATCGAGATAAAACATTCCATGCAAATCCATGCCGCGTTCGCGCCAATATTTTTCAATCACTGCCACGCCTTTTGGCAAATTTGATACGCTTGTTTCATGTAGCGCGAGCGTGTGCAATAAAACTTCTGCATAAAGGTTCACACTTTCAAAATTGGTGTATCGCACAATGTTTTCTAAAGTTGGCGAGTACCACGTAAAAAGTGTTTTGCGCGATTTATCCAATTCAGAATTATTCCTGTGTTCTTCAAAAATACGCGCTGCCGTAGTCGCAGAATCGGTGACGCCGATGCCGTTCTCAGTACAAACGCGGCGCAAATGCCAAGCAAATAAATAAGCGGGATCAGGTACTGAACCATAAATACTAAAAACATTTTCCCCCGCAGGAATTGTTCCGTTCACCATTCCTACTTTTGAAAACGGCATCGAAAAAATATTAGCTTCATCCGTTTTACCAAAACTTTTTACTTTATTTTCGAGCGCAAATTCTGGAACAATCGGCACAATACCCGCGATATCTGTTTTTACATCAACGAGCGGTCGTTGCGTAAAAATGAGTTGGTATTGATTATCGTTTACGTTTAAACCCGATGGCGCTGCGCCGTAATAATTACCGAGGTCTTCATAAAGCCATGTTGGTGGTGCAGTTTCTTCTGCGAAAACAGATGCGTCTGCAATTATTTTTCCATTAATTTTATTAATACCGACTTTGCGCAGCAACACCGTGATAGAATCCAATAAATATTTAAATCGCGGAACAGAATCCATTTCAGGACTACCGAGCGACGGATCTCCTGAACCTTTAATATAAAAATTGCCATTCAGCGTCGAGTCTTTAATCGTTCCATCGGTTTGAAATTGCGTTGCGTAGCGATAATCGTTTCCCAAAATTTTCAATGCTGTGGCTGTTACAATAATTTTTTGATTCGAGGCAGGAATTAAACTTTTTTTAGCGTTGTAACTGCACAACGTTTTCGCCGTAGCAGCATCTTGTACTAATATGCCAACATCACCAATCGTTAAAGTAGTATCATAAACCAATGTATTGGCTGCTTTTTGAAATGATTCGAGCTCTGCATTTGTAAAAATATTTTCTTGCTGTGCCTTTAGATAGCTGATAGAAATCGCCATTAAAAATGAAACGCGTAAGAAAGTTCCGAAAAGATGTGAGCGCATATTTACTGATTAAGTAGATGATAATTTTTCCTGCATACAAACGTAGTAAATTTTCTCACAAAGAAAAAAATCTTAAGACAGAGTTAAAAAACAAAATTATTTTCACAAAGAAACGAATAGAATCTATTTTGCAAGAAATTTCAAACGGATGGATGGAGAAAATTAATTTTATCGGTAAATATACTGCATGTATTTATTTTTTGAGTTGCTGCTTTTGCAATAGCTTGTCTGCGCAATTTATGGTGAATCGAAATGCGTTTCAATCAAGCAATCGCTGTTGGACACTCACCCCCGATATGCCGTTTCAAACGGGTTCTATTTGGTACACGCAACCTTTAAATTTAAACCAAAATTTCGATATTACGGTAAGTTTATTTTTTGGTTGCGATCCGAACGGATCGGATGGAATGGTGTTTTCGTTGCAACAACTTGGAATAACTGCAGGTGGAAACATGGGAGAAACGGGAATCGGTGGCGTGGCGCCATCTTTCGATGTTGAGTTCGATACATATCGGAACGCGAACTACAATGATCCGGGTTATAATTACATTGACATCACGCGCGACGGCGATTTGAATCATAACCACAAACAAAATACACTGGCTGGTCCATACAGTGTTTCCAGAACGCCCGTAGAATTTCCGCCAAATTTTAGAGATTGTAAATTTCACGACGTGCGATTTACTTGGAATGCTTCGACGCAAATTTTTACGGTTTTTTGGGAATGTCGGAAAATATTTTCACTCACATACGATATAATAAATACAATTTTCAGTGGTAATCCGAGCGTTTTTTGGGGATTTACGTCTGCTTCCGAAGCCGTATCGAATGAACAAAAAATGTGTTTAAAGTATGCTTCGCTCATAGATGCTGCTGTTGATACGGTTTTATGTCGTGGGCAATCCCTTCAATTGAATGCAGCCGATGCTGTTACATATAGTTGGTCGCCGAGCAAAGGTTTAAGTAGCACAATTATTCAAGATCCGATTGCAAGACCTGACACGACAACAAAATATACGGTTCGCGTAACTGATGGGTGCGGTTTGAAATATTCCGATACTATTACAGTTC
>ENA-OFCD01000549-OFCD01000549.1-metagenomes-genome-assembly--contig:-NODE-549-length-23282-cov-3.131915_pt1 | contig 23282 bp, 14 predicted proteins | sample MGYA00153392_OFCD01 | MGnify analysis MGYA00153392
GGAGTAACAGCGCTATTCAGAATTTCCCAATCTTCGACGCCTTCAGTTGTGGCCGAGTTTAGATGCCACGAAGTTCTGCTAACTGTAGGGAATTTTTTATTAAGCCAACTTCCTACGCGAAAAAATGGATTTCGATGGATGATTGTTCTGCTCAGAAATGAACAGGTGATTGACTCTGTTTTTGGGGGATCAGATGAGCTATTTATTTCTGGATGAACTGGAAAATCGAGAATCACGTTGCAATACCTGCGTCACCAATCAAGCACCTCTAAAACATGTGCTGGTCTCCAACAGTAGCGACTTAAGCAGGTTACTAAAATTGCAGACGAGTTCAAGCCGGAAGCTAAAACCCCAATATCCAAGCGCACTTCCAGCCTTTTTAGCCTCAAACGCCGCGCCTGTATTAGAGTCTGGATTCCAAACCGCCATCGTTTGTCATAACCCATGTCACTCGCACTGCAACGTTGAACCCAAGGCTACTACCCCTGCCGCGTCGCCGTCGCAGACAGCATCGCCACTGCCTTAAGCTGCGCTGGCATCTGCCCTCTCATTTGATCATTGGGTTTTTCACAACCCCAATCGCCCTGTCGTATAATTCTGTTGCACCGCAATATATCGGTTGATCCCATAGGGCCACTATTATGTCTTTCCTCGCTGCTCGCCTGTCCCGCGTCAAACCTTCTGCCACCATTGCTATCTCTGCCAAAGCCAATGCGCTTAAAGCGGCGGGCAAGAACGTCATTGCGCTTTCATTTGGCGAGCCGGATTTTGATACGCCGCAGAATATTAAAGACGCTGCGATTAAAGCGATTTTATCGGGCGACACTAAATATACGGCCGTTGATGGCACGCCGAAATTGAAGGAGGCGATTGTCGCTAAATTCAAGCGTGAAAACGGGTTGACTTATACGACTAAACAAATCACCGTGGGCACTGGCGGCAAACAGGTTTTGTATAACGCGTTTATGGCCACGCTGTCGGCAGGCGATGAAGTCATTATCCCGGCGCCTTATTGGGTGTCGTACCCGGAAATGGTGTTGCTGGCCGAGGGCGAGCCGGTGATTGTGCCGTGCACACAGGCAACGGGGTTCAAGCTCAACCCTGCCGATCTGGAGCGCGCGATTACACCAAAAACCAAATGGGTGTTACTCAATTCGCCGTCCAATCCCAGCGGCGCTGCGTATACCTACGACGAATTAAAAGCGATTACCGAGGTGCTGGTGCGGCACCCCCATGTTTGGATACTCACCGACGATATGTACGAGCATTTGGTGTATGACGATTTCAAATTTTTCACACCGGCGCAAATCGAGCCTTCGCTCTATGACCGCACCCTCACCATGAACGGTGTATCCAAAGCTTATTGCATGACCGGCTGGCGCATTGGCTATGCAGGCGGGCCTGAGAAGCTGATCAAGGCGATGGGTGATGTGCAATCGCAGTCCACCTCGAACCCGTCATCGATTGGTCAAGCGGCGGCGGTTGAAGCGCTTAATGGCCCGCAGGATTTTATTCCTGCCAATAATGCGGTGTTCAAATCCCGCCGCGATTTGGTGGTGCGGATGTTAAACGCCGCACCCGGATTGCACTGCCACACACCTGAAGGTGCGTTCTATGTGTACCCCAGCTGCGCGGGCTTAATAGGTGCAATCACCCCATCGGGTGGCACGTTGAAAAACGATGAAGACGTAATCAACTATTTGCTCGATTCACAAGGCATTGCGGTGGTGCATGGCGCTGCGTTCGGGCTCTCTCCCCACTTCCGTGTTTCGTATGCCGCATCGACAGAATTGTTGGAGGATGCGTGCAAGCGGATTCAAAAAGCTTGTGCGGAATTGACACTGGTGAACACAGTGGCCCCTTCGGCTGCGTCTGTGCCTGGGTCTGCGTCTGCGATTTAAAGCAGCAAACGGGGGAAATTTTATGGCTAAAAAACTGATCGGCGCACAGCTGATTATTTTTTCATTTTTGTTCGCCGTTTTTTTCGCATTCCCCGCTTTAGCAACTCAAGCAACCCCGGCAGCAGAGCAAACCGAAGCGCGCATCGAAAGAATAGAACCCGCCTTCTGGTGGGTCGGCATGAAGAGCAATCAACTACAGCTCATGGTTCATGGCAACAATATTGCTGATTTCATGCCCGTACTTGCCTACCCTGGCGTGCACATCCAATCGCTGCAGCGTGTGAGCAATCGTAATTATTTGTTCATCAATTTAAGCATTGCCCACCATGCCAAGGCCGGCAAATTTGATATCCATTTCAAGCCTGCGAACTCGCAAAAGCTGCAGACTTCACAGCCCGCGCAAAAGCCGCCGCTAAAATATGTCTATGAATTACGCGAGCGGGAAAAAAATTCCGCCAGTAGGATAGGCTTTAATGCGTCTGACGTTATCCTGAATCTGATGCCGGATCGCTTCTCGAATGGTGATCCTGCGAATGATAATTTGCCCGGCTTTCTGGAAAAAACAAACCGCGCCGATATTGATGCGGGCCGTCACGGCGGTGATATTCAGGGCATCACCCAGCATCTGGATTATTTTGCAAGCATGGGCTACACCATGCTGTGGCCTACACCGCTCACCGAAAGCAATCAGCCCAAATATTCCTATCACGGCTATGCCGCGACTGACACCTACAAAATTGATCCGCGTTACGGCAGCAATGAAGATTACCGACGCATGGTGTCTGCCGCCAAGCGCGCCGGTATCGGCGTGATTCAGGACATCGTGTTAAATCATATCGGCTCTAACCACTGGTGGATGCGCGATCTGCCGATGAAAGACTGGCTGAGTTTTGAGGGTGAATTCATTCCCACCTACCATGCCCGCACCACGGCGAATGACCCTTACGCTTCAGTCATTGACCGAAAAAATTTTACGGCGGGCTGGTTTGAACTTGACATGCCCGACATGAATCAGCGTAACGCGCTGCTCGCAACTTATCAGATACAAAACACGATTTGGTGGATTGAATACGCAGGACTTGCGGGGGTTCGCGCTGACACCTATGGCTATTCAGATCCGGCCTTTCTCACCGCATGGTCGGGCCGCGTGATGGCGGAATATCCGCATCTAAATATCGTCGGCGAGGAATGGAGCTTAAATCCGGTTACGGTTTCGTACTGGCAGCGCGGCAAGAAAAACGCGAATGGCTATGTGTCTTATTTGCCGAGCGTGATGGATTTTCCGCTTAACGATAACCTGCGTAAATCGCTGGTGGCCGAAGATTCCATGCATTCTGGCCTGAATGATTTGTACGAAGGTTTGACGAGCGATACGCTCTACCCTGATCCGATGAATCTGGTTTTGTTTGAGGGCAACCATGATGTGTCGCGCATTTTTAGCGCGCTCAATGAAGATTTTGATCTTTATAAAATGGCGATGGCCTATGTACTGACGATGCGCGGCATCCCGCAAATTTACTACGGCACCGAGATACTCATGACGAGTCCGAAAACGCGTGATGACGGCAAATTCCGCCAGGATTTTCCGGGCGGCTGGGCCGGCGATAAAGTGAACGCCGTCACCGGTATCGGCCTGAGCAGCCAGCAAAAAGAAGCACAGATATTTCTGAAGCGATTGATAAACTGGCGAAAATCACAGGCGGCCATCCATCACGGGAAGCTGCTGCATTTCGCGCCGGATCAGGGAACCTATGTTTATTTTCGCTACGACGTCAAACACAAAATCATGGTGGTACTGAATAAAAATAAATCAGCCCAGACGTTAGCAACCAATCGCTTCCAGGAGATATTGCCGCGCCAGGCATCAGCAATTGACGTGATTACCGGAAAATCTTTTGACTTGAGTACTGCACTGACGATTCCGCCGCGATCGGTATTGGTACTTGATGTGACCGATGGGGTAGATGTCAAATAGTGCAGGCCCGCCGTTTCAATTCAGCGGCTGAAATATTATTTCTTGATCGCCTCGTTGCTGTTTTTCCCGGATAAATAATTTTCCAGCGAATGTACCCAGACAGGCTCTTGGATGCGCTCACCCCAATGCAACATCATCGTATTGACGCGTTCTTTTACGCTTTGCGGTAATTTGAGCGGACGCGTTTGATCCATTAACATTTGTTTCATGAATCGATAACCCAATATGCGCGTGATAAATAGTGCAATCGAAAACCCCGGATAGACCAAACGGCCCAAGGTATCAATAACACGCACCGTCAACATAAAACCCGTAAACAACAAGCGGGACAGCATCGATATAACGCCGGTTAATCCTAAATCCTTTGAGGTCGCGGGCCCACAAAGATAGCGCGTTAACATCACCGGAAAAGGTTTGATCACGCTGATCGGAATCACCTGCTTCATCGCACCCATCAAGGCTGCACCCAGCGCCGGACGCGGATCATAGTCAACCATTTGTATACGCGTTTTGACGGCAGCATGTTGGTCGCATTCACGACGCTTATCGGCGTCATGATGTTGTCGGCCTCGGGCTTGCATGAGCGTGAACAAGGTTTCGGCTTGTGCCATGGTGTCAGGCATCAGCGCGCGCTCGATTCCAAGGAAATAACCCATAACATTCCAGGCATGTAAAAAAGCTTCCTCGTCTGTAGTCGACAGTGCGTGGCCTAGCTTGCGCATACTGCGTAAAAAAACATAGCCAAACGTCAGAAGTGTGTAGCCCAGCTCTTCTTGATTACAAGGCAAGCCATCCTCCCCAAGTTCCCAGCCGTGCGCGAATAACACCTGATGCATGTCGGGCGCTGCTTTCAGTGCTGGCAGCGGCGGTATTACGCCCATGCCGACACTATTTTGTCCCGAGCCGAGTGTCGCTACCGCACTTTCAGGTGTGCCACGCAAAATCAGATTGCGGACAGTGGCGTGAATCAGTCGCACCTTAAATATTTGCGCTATGCCGCCGCCATCGGGATGCGTCAAGCCGCCACGCATCATCACCGGAAAAATCATCGCACCGGTCGCACGGATGCGATGCTCGGTGTGCTTCTCCAGCTGCCCAGTGGTGTGCAGCACTTCAGCCAAATCAGGAATCACATAACACTCGGGCAGGCTTGAACAAAACAGCAGCGTCACCGATAGCGCACCATAATCCATGAATAATTCTTCGGCGCGCGCAATCTTGTTAATGTCGGCCCATAAGGGCAAACTCTGCGCCGCCTGCACATAGGCACGTAATGGTTCGGCCATTTCTGGCGGAATCGTGGGCTCAGCTTCGGTAATCGCACCGCTACCCTGCCCGCTCCACGCCAGCAGGCTTTTATTATCCGTCCAGTCTTCAAAGATTCGATTCACCATCAACAATTTTTGCCACTCGGGTAACCACTGCGCGCCATATTCAACTGCCGCTGCGGCCGGTGGGATGGCAGTGTTTACTGCCGCCGATACCGACAACACGGGTGACGCTGATGATGGCAACGACCACTCACCCAAAATCGCCGCTATGGTGTGGTCTGCCAGAGGATCGGCGTTGTAGTGCATGCGATCCAGTAACTCGTTGGATATATCAGCTTCTATAAATTGCGCTGTAGACATGATCTCCCCTTTTTTACGGACTTTGGCCCTGCAGCGATCCATGCCTGCACGACTACTCTGCTGCAAACTCTAGCACTGGCGCGGCTTTTGGCTTAATTTGCCAGCCATAGCTTGAGCATTTTTTATTTTGTGGTGTTTTATTTTAAAGATACTTGAGCACTATTTTATTTTAATTAGCGTCGGTTCCCGGTATTAAGTTTGAGCGTTGATTCAGCTTTCTCGTTCGTCATTCAGCGGCACACAATCCAGGCGCGCCGGCAATGGCGAGACTTCCTGCCATTGGCTTGCCACCATCGCATCCAGCAGCGTGATCAACTCGGTACGCGCTGGCTTTTGATGAATCGGCAACACCAGCACATCGTCCGCTTGCGCCCATTGCAGCAGTACGCGTGCAGCGTCCACTTCATCAGGCATGGTGCGGATGTTTTCAATCGCATAGCCAGACTGGGTGAGGCTTTTTTGAAGCAGGTGCGGCACCTCACCGAACTCCCGACCCCGCAGCATCGACGCAATTTCCTTGATCACGATCAGATCCGGTTTGTATTCAGCCGCCACCTGCGCTAATTCGCTGATGGCGCCATCCTCACGATTGCCCGCCTGCCCCAGCAATAAACCGAGCCGCCCGCGCTGTTGGCGTTGAATAGATTGACTCACCCGCAGTAAATTGGCGAGTCCGTCGGGATTGTGCGCGTAATCGATGAGCACATTGATGCCCGCAATATTCCAGCGTTCCAATCGGCCTGGATTATCGTGCCGACTATCGCCGAAGTGCATCAGTACATGGGCTATCGTTTGCGCATCCACACCGAGCGCTGCGGCAGCCAACGCGGCCGCAGCAATATTGGCAATGTTGTATGCCGCTACACCACCCATGGTTAATGGCATCTCGGCTACTTTGCCCAGATTGGAAACCATACCGTCGCGCGCTAGCAGAAGCTCGCCTGCCCTCACGGCACAAGTAGCAGCATCACTCTTCTTGCGTATGCGAACCAGTTGCGGATTATTATCGTCAAGGGCAAATAAGGCAACGCGGAAGGCAACGCGGCCGGTAAAGTCTGCGGCACGGCTGAGCAATACCGGGTCATCCGCGTTGAGTACCAGCGTGCCTGCGGGCTCCCTTTTTTTCAATGCGCGCGCCACCACCAGCTTTACGTCTGCCAGGTCGTCCATATTATCGATACCGTATTCGCCGAAGTGATCCGCGCTGATATTGGTAATGATGGCAACATCGGCAGCTTCGACCGCGAGACCGCGCCGCAAAATACCGCCGCGTGCAGTTTCCAATACAGCGGCTTGTGCATCAGGGTGGCGCAACACTGTACGTGCACCCGCCGGGCCTGAGTAATCACCACTCTCAACCTGCTTCCCGCCTACCACCACGCCTTCGGTGCATGAATAACCCACGGCAACGGACGTTCCCAATTTGCTCCCGGCTGCCAACATCGCGGCCAGCATAGCAGCCAATAAACGCACTGTGGTTGTCTTGCCATTTGAGCCGGTCACCAGCGCTGTCGGTATATTGTATAAGGCTGCCCATGGCACTTCAGCGGGCGTTGGCAGTGCCGTAAGCTCCCAGGTGTGGCTACCTGCACCGGCACCAATCGAAACGCTTATTTCGTCCACAAAAACAGGCAGCCCATGCTGCCGTGCGGCGTTAACCAACGCCGATACCGCCACGGCAGAATTTTTTTCGGCAACAGCTTGAGCCTGAAAAATCACCCGTGCCGCTGAAAAATCCGCACCCTTTGCGTGTATTTGATCAAAAGCTAGGCCATGGGGTGATGCGTTTTTGAGCTCCGAAAAGCCTGAAAAAAACTCGCACGCCTGCTCCCATGCCCATTCATTAATTTCAGTTGCCGTAAAGAGTTGATCGCCCGGTGCCGCAATCGCCAGCAAGGTGCCGCTTTGATGGCGCAGCGCCATGGTGTCACCGGACCAGCCGAGTGCTACGCACATCGAGCGCGTCAATCTTTGCCAGCGTGCATGCGCTGCAGGGTCATGTGCAATGGCACCCAATACTTCAGTCGTCACATCAAGAACCGCGCCAGTGCTGGCGAAATGGCGATTAGGCCCAGTCAGGCGACGTGAATTTTCGAAGACCGTGCGTGGCTCCGGTGGATCGAGAATCATCAAATTATCTCCATGATTCTTACTTGATGCACTTGATGCACTTGATGCACTTGATGCACTCAATTATCGCAGCCTCAATCATCGCCACATCAATCATCACTTTCTTTAACAAAGCGCAGACCGCGTTCATCACGGATAAAACCGGCCGCTTCCAAAGCCGCATCACTGGATGCCAGCGATACATCAACTCCGGCTGTCTGGGTAGGCGTGGCCGGTTTGATGTTTGTCTTGGTTGTATCAGTACGTGCACCTTCAGCGGCTGGTGAAAATTTTGTCACCTGCTTCCACGACCTTGCCAGCGCATCCGCAAAAATCAGCAGCAAATCACCCTGTTTCCCCATCTGCAATGCCGCTTCAATCGCTTGCTGCTCGTCCGGGATAATGGTGATGGCCGTTTCGGCCACACCGCATTTTTTGAGCGCTTTGGCGAGCATGTTCGGCACCTCATCACCATCGCGCCCGCGTAGCGAATCATCGCGTCGGCAAATGTAATGATCGAACCTTCCTGCAGCCGCTGCAGCAATAGCGACAATATCTTCATCGCGCCGGTCACCGGGTGCCGAGAGCACAATAAGGCGGCGACCGGTCACGTCCAGACGCCCGGCCAAATCGGCCATGACGCCGACCGCATGCGCGTTATGGCCGTAATCAAAAATCACTTTGAATGGATGCTCATCAAACACATTCATCCGGCCAGGTGCCTGATAGAAAGTGGTATCGAAGGTGCGCAAACCCTGGCGAATCGCATCGAGCTTGATGCCTAACGCAAAGCCCATCGCCGCCGCAAACATCGCGTTCTGCACGTTATGCATGGCGCGGCCTTCGAGCGTAGCGGGAATCAGATGCGTCCACATTAGCGGGATATGCCCGCCTTTATCGTAAATGGTGATCATCTGCCCATTGACGCCAGCTTCCAAAGCGCAGGCGCGGCCGCCGGCACGGATATGCTCGCGCACCACGGCATGTTGCGGGTTAATGGTCACATAACAAATACTTTTGGCTTCAGTGTCAGCCGACATCTTGATGACGTTTGGATCATCCGCATTCAGCACCGCGCAATCGCGCGCGACTTCGACCACGATGCGCTTCACTTCGGATAATTGTTCCAGCGTATCGATCCCTTTCATACCCAGATGATCGGCCTGCACATTGAGCACCGCGCCCACATTGATAAATGGCACGCCCATCCCGGCACGCAATAAACCGCCGCGTGCAATTTCCAGAATCGCGATATCGATTTGGGTATCTGCCAGTACCATGCGGGTGGCTATTGGGCCGGTCATATCGCCTTCGACAGTACGCTGCCCGTCGATATACACGCCGTCGGTGGTGGTCAGGCCCGGTGTGTAGCCTGCCATCTTGGTGATATGCGCCAGCATGCGCGAGGTCGTGGTTTTACCGTTGGTGCCCGTGATGCCTGCAATCGGCACCCGCGATGGTGTGCCCGATGGAAACAGCATATCGACCACCGGCCCGGCCACATCGCGCGGCGTGCCCTCTGAAGGTGCAACATGCATCCGAAAACCTGGTGCTGCATTAACCTCACAAATGCCGCCGCCGACATCGCGATAGCTCTCGGCAATATCGGGACTTAAAAAATCGACCCCTCCCACATCCAGACCAATCGCCGTAATCGCGCGCACGGCCATATCCCGATTATCGGGATGAATAATATCGGTGACGTCAGTTGCGGTGCCGCCGGTAGAGAGATTGGCAGTAGAGCGCAGCATCACCACCTGGCCCTGTTCCGGCACGGAATCAGCGGTGTAGTGGATGCGCGCCAGCATCATGTCGGCCTGCGCATCGAGCTCAATACGGGTCATGACTTTTTCATGGCCCACACCACGGCGTGGGTCCTGATTTATGATCTCCACCAACTGACGCACATTGGATTTGCCATCGCCGATTACATGTCCCGGCGTACGACGTGTCGCGGCAATCAGCTCGCCATTGACCACCAACAGGCGATGATCGTCGCCGGTCAAATAGGTTTCCACAATCACCGATGATGAGTGTTCAACCGCCGCATCAAACCCGGCCCGCACCTCGGCCTCGTTGGTCAGATGAATTGAAATACCGCGACCATGATTACCGTTGTAAGGCTTGGTCACCACCGGGTAGCCCAACCGCTTGGCCGCCACCACCGCACGGTCAGCTGAGCGCACCAGCTCTTGGCGCGGCACCGGCAAGCCCCGGGCGGCAAGAATTTTATTGGTCTCTTCTTTATCACCGGCCAGCTCAACCGCGATATAACCGGTGCGACCCGTCACCGTTGCCTGGATGCGCTGTTGCCACTTGCCGTAACCGAGCTGAATTAGCGATTGCTCGTTCATCCTAAGCCAAGGGATGCCGCGCTCTTCAGCCGCACGCACCAGCGAGGCCGTAGACGGCCCCAGCGCACGGCGCTGTGCATAGCGAATGTATTCGTCGCGTGCAATCGGCCAGCTCCAGTTTTCCGGCAACACGCCCGCTGGTTTTAATTCATCGGGCAGCAGCGAGCACAATAATTTTAAAGCCAGCTCACCCGCCTCAATACCTTCATCGCGCTGGGCGTACTCATAGACCACGGTGTACACGCCGATCCGATCGGTGCTGCGGGTTTTACCGAAACTCACCTGCTCACCGGCAATATTTTGCAACTCAATGGCGACATGCTCGAACACATGGCCCAGCCAGGTTCCTTCGTCTTCGAGCATGCGACGGATGAAGCCGCCTTCAACCCGATAGGAGCAGCCGTGCTCTTGGAGGCTCGGCAGTGCCTCAATCAATTTCATCACATATGCCGTGCCTAACTTCGCCGTAGGCCATGCTTCGAGCGGGCCTAAATCCAGCTCAAGATAAATCACCGGGAAATGCGCGTACAACGAAGGCCCGACAAACACGGAACGATTGAGAATTCGCATGGTGAAATCCCTTTTGGATATGGCTGTAGGTTTTAGTGCGGGTTTTGGTGTAGGTTTTGTTGGCTGTTTATAAAATGCTAGCTCTTTTGCGTATTGAGTGTGCCTGCCGACGCCAGCCGCGTATGCAAATCAAAGGTCGCGCCCGCAATCAAAATATGTACCGCCAGCCCCAGCATGCACACCGGCTGGCCTTCCACGGCCGTATCCATGGACGAAAACTGGATACCGGCCGCATCTACAATCGTCACCCCGCCGCTGCCTTCAACTTCCAGCACATTGTCCGGCCGAATAAATGCTGCCGTATCTTCATCCAAACCAATGCCGATGGCGAATGGGTTGTAGGCCAAGGCTGCCATTAAGCGACCCAGGCGATCACGCTGACGAAAGTGCTGATCAATCACAAACCGATTGGTCAGCCCGAGGCCGGGAGCTAAGCGCACCATGCCAGCCGTCGGGCTGGCACCTTCTTCACCAAACGCAATCATATGCTCGCTGATGAATGACGCCCCCGCACTGGTACCCGCCACATGCACGCCCGCCGCATTCATGGTTCGCAGCGCCTTGGCGACCGACGTGCCACCCAGCATAGTGGACAAACGAAGCTGATTGCCGCCGGTAAAAAATACCCCCGTGGCCGATTCCAGGCGCGCCAGACGCCCGCGCTCTTCACAATCACGCCGGGTATCAAAATCCATTGCGGTGACGCATCCCGCACCGAGATCACTGAATATTTTTTCATAGCGTGCGCCGGTATTGCTTAAACGGCTCGCGGTCGGAATGACCACAATATTGGCATTCGCGCTATTACCGTCCCCACAAAGATCAACAAAACGCTGCAATATTTGCGGCGAATTTTCTTTTTCTTCCGCGCCACCGATAGGAATAATCCATCCGCGTTCAGCGCCCTCTGCAACCTTGCTCGGCATTCGTCTTGCTCCCTTAAACCCATTTTTATCTCCACCGAATTATGACTGAATCAGGCCGGGTTTAACCAAGCCGCGACGATAGATTGCGCGGTAGGTTGCACGAAAGTTTGCACGACAGATCGCGCGGTGATTTTTCAAAAAAATATATAAACACCAGCATCGGCGAGCTTCTTCAGCTATTTTTGCTCCAAGAGGCAATCCCAGAGGGGAGTTTGCTTGGCTGAATCATAAACCCATCAATATTAAAAAAATCAAGCATAAAAAAAAGCCCATCAACCTTGCGGTTGATGGGCTGGGTATTTTCCACTGGAGTTTGCTGCGCTGCGTTGCAGACTCCGGTGATCAATGCTTAATCACCGCAAGCCAACCTCGTTGCCATCCCCAACCTAGCGGAAGGTATAGCGTGCACCAAGTGTGAAGTATGCGCCAGTCTGCGAGAACCAATCAGTGTTGGCCGGACGATTCAGCGGATCAGCCGAGGGACGCAAATTGGTGATGTTTTGCACGGTAGCCGACAGCACCAGGTCTTTAAAGCCACGATATTCTGTTCCCAGATCGAACGTGACTTGTTCGGTTACACGGCAATAGCCAAGATAGATTGAGCCGGGTGCCTTGTTACTACAAGTCGATGCGGTAGAGTCACCGTTGTTATAGGTCTTGAAACCCGAAAAATAACGCGTCGTCAGTGTTGAGACCCAGTTCCCGCGTTCCCAAACGGTGCGAAGCGTGCCGCGAACACGCGGTACATCACGATAATCCACATATGAGACAAACCCGGAGCCGTCTTCCGGGCTGTTTTTATAAACACTGACATAACTGACCAGTGTGCTGGTGGATAACTTACCGTATTCGCCCAGCGAGAAACGCGCATTCAAATCCAAATCCACACCGGATGTGACGGTTCTACCGATGTTAATAAATCCGGTACGAATCGATTTAATATCGCCAACGAGTTGTCCCGGAGGTGCCGGTCCACGTTGTACGCGCCCTTTGTAAAGCGGCGAGGGATTATTTTCGTTGTTGAGAATCTGCGACAAACTCAAAACATTGATTTCATTTTGGCGATCAATTTTGTAGTAGTCCAGCGTCAGTGACGTCTCTTTGTTGAGATCAAACACAATGCCCGAGTTATAGACCTTGGCTGTCTCCGGCTTTATATCCGGATTAGCCTGAATCAACAAGCCAATATTTTGCTGGCACTGAAGCTCATCGCCATTAACGCAAAGGATGGGATCAGTCACTTGCGTAAATGCCGAGGTCGAGCTCTTGCTGATTTCGGTCAGCGACGGCGCGCGGAAGCCTTTTGAGAAGCTGGTGCGCAACTTCACCGCCGGGATAACCGTCCAGCCAATCGCTATTTTAGGAATAGTCGAGCGCCCATAGTCGGAATATTGATCGCTGCGTCCGGCCAATTGCACCTCAACATTTTTCCAGACGGGCAGGTTCAACTCGGCAAATACGCCTGTCAAATCACGCTTACTATTGGCGCTGGCATTACCATAACCGACAATTTCACCCGTTGTTTTGAGGACATCTGGTGTCACGCTGCGGTCCTCGCGGCGATACTCAATACCGGCGGCCAAACCAATCGGGCCACCTGGCAGATTGCCAAACTCGGTTGAGGTTTTAAGATCAAAAATCGTAAAGCTTGATTTCGCGCTATCTTTTGAATTTACCCGCAGCTGGGCCGCCGTGATTTTACCTGCAGACGGATTCAGGAAGTTATAGGTTCCATCCAAAATTGCCTTGGTCAACACCGAGGTACGGATTTGGTTGGTCGCATTCGCATCTACCGTGTTTTGGCTATAAAGCGCACCCGCATCAAAATCCCAGGTGCCCACCGTGGTTTTGCCGCTCAACACAAAACGCATCGTATTGCTTTTCACATCAACACCGGTATTGCCGACATCGGTAAAGCGGTAGCGGTAGCCCGCATAATCACCCGTAGGATTACTGGGGTTATTGGGCGGCAGTACTTCCGGGATATTCACAATCGTATTGGACGCCGAGGCATACCATGGGCCAATATCACCCGCAACTTGTGGCGTGCTGAGGTACTTGGTCTTAAGCTGATTAAAACTTGCCTCGCCAGACACGCTCGATGCCCCGCTCAAATCAATGGTGCCGCGCGCAAAGACGTTAGCACGATCACTCTTGGGAACAACTTCAGTATCTTTCCAATTATCGTAGCGGCAAACCGTTTGCCCGGGTCGTTGTTGGCCGGGCGGGCAGGGGTTTTGATTAGCAGAGCCTGCGCCCGACAAAATCTGGGCATTACCGAGCGTGATAGGGTCAAAAATAACATCCGGATACAGGTTCAGCTGTGGGGCATAGGATGAAAAAGCTCGCTGCCCGGTGCGGTAACGCGTTGAATTAAAAAACTCCGAGCGATTCAGAAATTTTTCAGATTCCCGAAAACTAACCCGCTCGCGGCTGAAAGCCTCGGCATTGATAAAAAAATTGTAGCGATCACTGGCAAGATCACCGACACCAAAACTACCGGTGATGTTTCCGGTATTGTAAATACCCTTTAAATTGGTCGAGCCGCGCACTGACGCCACACCACCTTTAAAATCGCGGCGCAAAATAATATTTACCACACCCGCAATCGCTTCCGAGCCATAAATCGCCGACGCACCGTCTTTCAAGATTTCGATTCGCTCAATGGCGTCAAACGGGATGGCATCCAGATTCACTACGGCACTTTGTCCAAAGTTAGGATCGGCCAAACCATACGGGGCTATCCGGCGACCATTTAACAACACCAGGGTCGCAGATGAACCAAGACCACGCAAAGAGACGGTAGATGCACCTGGTGAAAAACTATTCGCGCCCGCCAGATCATTCAAGCCGCCGCCACCGGCAGACGGTAGCGTACGCAATAGTTCAGTTACGGTCTGCTTGCCCGAACGCTCAATTTCTTCGCGGGTAATGATCTGAATAGGCGACGTACCTTCGGCCTCAACGCGTTTGATGTTCGAACCGGTAATCTCGATTTTTTCGATCTTTTGTGGCGTTGATGCCGCAGGCGGTGATGTTTGCTGCGCCATGACTGGCGCGCTTATCAGTACGGTTGTAGCGCTCACCCCGATAACTGTACTGATCAGTTGCGATAACTTTTTTTGCTTGCATTGCATTTGGCTTACCCCATCAAAAAAAAATGGACAAAATAGTCCGATCCGACTCGCTTAATAACAAACACTGAAATATGTCAATGCATGTTTAATTCGCACTGAAATACGTTTGTAAGATAAAGCTGTTACTGCGTAGCCGAGGGTATCACCAGCATCGTGTTCAAGCGACAAATATCTATAAAAAACACACATTTTGTTGCGTAATTTATACAGTTCAAAACAAATATTGTGTACGCAAGAGCAAGCGTTGAGGTATCGGCGTTATTCCAGGCTGCCACCGCTTTGTGGCATATCCAGCCAATAGCGTTTGCGCAGCTCTCGATATTTTTCGACCGTAGGTTGACCACTGGCATCCATGCTGAATTTCAAGGTCAAAGCGCCCCATTCATCGGTACGCAAAATCTCTATGTGCCGCGATACCGAACCATAGCGCGCCATTACCTCGGCATTGGGATGCCGAAAGCGGCTGCGGTAGCCGACCGGCACCAAGGCTAATTTGGGGTTAACCGCGTCAATAAACGCTTCCGTTGATGAGGTTTTGCTGCCGTGGTGCGGCACCACCATCACATCAGCCTTCAAGTCTTGCGGATGGTCTTGTGCCCTTGCCAGTAGCTCAAGTTCGCTTTTTTTCTCAATGTCTGCCGTCATCAGGATCGTGCCGCCCCGCGCACGTATTTTTAGCACACAACCCAGATCATTGGTTTTGCGACGTTCCTCGTTGTAATCCTCTTTGACGGGGTGAAGAATATCAAAATCAACCCCGTCCCAGTGCCAGCTATCACGAAGATCACAGCGCATCAGTTCCGCAGACCCTTTCAGCGCCTCGCTGTCACGATTCATCGAGGTCATGACCCACTTGGGGTTACGTGTATCAATAACTGATTTTGCGCCGCCAGAATGATCTTCATCGGCATGCGTAATAATCAGCGCATCCAGCTCGCGAATGCCTTCACCACGCAGATACGGCACGATGATTCGATTACCTGAATCGCTATCCGGGTTGTAGCGCGGGCCGGTGTCGTAAACCAGGGTGTGATTAGCCGTTCGCACCACGGTCGCCAGCCCCTGCCCCACATCCAGCAGCGTCACCCATAGCTCGCCCTCTTTCGGCTTGGGTGGCAGGATAAAAAACATCGGCAATACCCATATAAAACCCAGCCAGCGCGGTGCTGGATTGCGCGGCAGCAATAACCATGCGCAGCCGCATAAAGCCAGCACTACCGTCCACAACTGTGGCGCGTGGCTTTGCCATACTGCGTTCGGTGTATGGGCTAACCACGCCAGCGCCCAGTAACACCAGCCCATGATGGTATGGGCCAGCGACAGCAGGAAATCGAACGGCCCGATAAATGAAAACGCTGCACCCAATAACGTAATCGGCACGACCACCAGACTCACCAGCGGTATTGCAAAAGCGTTTGCAATCGGCGAAACCACCGAGACCTCCTGAAATAACGCAAGCGTCATCGGCAGTAGTCCCAACGTAACCGCTACTTGCGTGAGAGCTGCGCTCTTGAATGATGATAGTTGCCCGGTACGATGTGCTGTTACGTAGAAAATCGCCGCGACCGCGCCAAAGCTTAGCCAAAATCCTGGCGCCAGGACTGCCCACGGATCGAGCAGTAACACCGCCAACAGCGCCCACGATAATATTCGTGTCGCCGACGTTGCACGCCCCATCCACAGCGCAATCGCCACCGCCGACAACATGAACAGGGTGCGCTGTGTAGGCACTGAAAATCCGGCAATCAATGAATAGCTCAGCGCGGCAAACGCACCCGCTAACACCGCTGCACGCTGCGCCGGTAAACGCAGCGCCAATGCTGGCATGCGCGCCCAGATACGAAAGGCCAGCCAGTACCATAAACTCGCCACCATCGTAATATGCAGACCCGAAATAGACACTAAATGGCCTACACCAGTGCGCCAGAACACCCTCCACTGATCCGCAGGCACAGCGTTTTGCTCGCCTATCGCCAAGGCGATCAAAACACCGCGGTAGGGTTGATCCTTCAATGCCACATTCATCTGATCGCGAATCGCCATGCGGGTACGATCCACCCGATTTGAAAACCCCTCGACAAAATCATCGCGTTTTTCATTCAGTCCTTTGGTGCGGACGTATCCCGTGGCGCGGATATTTTGTTCCAGCGCGAACGCTTCAAAATCATAACCATGCGGATTTAGCGTACCGTGCGGGCGGCGCAAACGCACCGTCATTTGCCAACGCTCGCCCGGCTTGATGACCGGTGGTGGCATTGCTTCTTCGCCTTTTTGGGGGCGCTCCACATACCAGGTCAAAGAAATATGTGGCGGGATTTTCGCTGCAGCCGTTACGGTGCGCTCAATATCGAATTCAAAACGCGTACCACGCTCATTCACCGTGGGCAGGCTTGCCACGATGCCGATGATTTCAACATCACGACCTTCCCATTCGCGTGGCAATTCTTCGGCCAATCGTAACTCTGCACGCCAGTGGGCATAACCAAAGCCGAGCATCACGCCCGCACTCAGCAATAGCAAAAGCGAGGCGGCTTTCGCAAAGGCACTTTCCTGCACACCCAATCCAAACGCCAGCAGCCCAGCGACACCACAGGCGAGCATCCACTGCACACTGTTGGCGAGCGGCAATATCGCCATGCCTTGCAGCAGAAATGCGCCAATGACGAAGCCAAGAATGAGGGAGCGCACGTTATAATTATTTTAGTTAATAAGAAATACAATGGAAATATGCAACGCGAAGGTGCCGTAAGGGCAAATTTCAAACAACGCAGTACCCTTTTAATGCGACGACACAGTACCCTGCCCCTGCCTAGCACCGAACGCAAAACGTCAACCCTCAAACACTAAACGCCCATCACCAAGCACCCAACCTTTAAAGCCGCTAACTTATGAAGCGTTTTTTGCGAAACAAGCTGCCTCGTCCCGAGTCGATCACCGGGAATAAATATCTGCGCTGGCTGGCGCCCTGGTTAGGACATCCGCGCCTGTGGCATATGCATCGGCGGGGGGTGGCGATGGGGGTGGCGATAGGGCTGGTGACCGGCTTGATCCCTGGCCCTGTTCAAATCCTGTTGGCGCTGCTGATCGCGATCCCCCTGAGAGCCAATATTTTGGCGGCGGCCGCCACCACGCTGTATACCAATCCACTGACCTTCATCCCGCTTTATATTTTGGCTTACAGCATTGGCACGCTGGTCACGGGTGAAAGCATGCATGATATTGCGCCGCCAGAATTTACCGCGACCTTCAGTGAATTCTGGAAAATTATTCCCGACATGTTCCACTGGTTTATTTCAATGGGCCCCACCTTGTTAATCGGGTTGTTCATTCAGTGTCTCATCTTCGCCATCGTAGGCTATATCGGCACCATGCTGATCTGGCGCTGTGTCGTTTCAACCATGTGGAAAAAACGTCAGCGACGGCATGCCATAAACCAAAATAAGCCAACATAAATCAATATGAAACCCGAATACTGGGATGAAGCTTGCCTGCATCTTGCCAAACGCTGCAAGGTGATGCGCGGCCTCATCAAGGCACATCCTGTAGCCAACCTGCGTTCACGCGGCAGTACGTTTTCAACCCTCGCACGCGCCATTGTGGGCCAGCAAATTTCAGTCAAGGCGGCCCAATCGGTTTGGGATCGCGTCATCGCCGCAGCCGTTGCAGCAGGTGGCATGACGCCACCTGCGCTGCTGAATATGAGTGTTGCAGAGTTGCGCGCGTGCGGCTTGTCCGGCAGCAAGGTAGCCTATATCCATGATCTGGCCCGCCACTTTAACGACAAGCTCGTAAACCCGCGCCGTTGGCCGCATATGAGTGATGATGAAGTGATCAATGATTTAGTTCGCGTGAAAGGCATTGGCCGCTGGAGCGCAGAAATGTTTTTGATTTTTTATATGATGCGGCCCAATGTCTTTCCGGTGGATGATATAGGCGTGATTCGCGCAATTGAGCGACATTTTCATGCGGGCACGCGCTTAAGCAAAGCCGAGATCAGCGCCTATCGAACACGTTGGGCGCCGTGGAATACGGTGGCATCCTGGTATCTGTGGCGCTCGCTGGAACCGGTTCCTGTCACCTACTGATCGGGCCAACTGCATGGCGCTCCACCTCCAGCACCTCCATCATCCCTACGCCGCCGTCTATGCCGTTGTGAAAAAAATCCCTCGTGGCAAGGTCGCCACTTATGGCCAGATTGCATTGCTCGCGGGCATGCCGCGTGCGGCGCGTCAGGTGGGTTTGGCGCTGCGGATCGCGCCGGGCAGCATCAAAATTCCCTGGCACCGTGTCATCAATGCCCAAGGCCAGATCAGCATGCGTCTGCACGACTGGCAATCTGGCGGCGATGATTATCAACGGGTGTTGCTGGAGAATGAAGGCATTGAATTCAGTGCGGCAGGCAAGATCAATTTGAAGAAATTTCGGTGGCTGCCGCCACCACCGCCACCACCGCCATCTTTGGAAATGCCTCGTTCCTGAACAGTTATGCCTTGAAGAGCCGCACCCCTGCTAGGGTTTGGGCAATATATAGAGCGTGCGCAGAGCGTGCAGAAGGTATTTAAGCTGATGAGCTAGCCCAATCAGCCAGCCCAATCAGCTAGCCTAGCAGCCCGTCAGCAATCGTCAGGCGGCGCGACATCTTGGCGGCTAACTGCGGATCATGCGTGACCATCACCAGCGCGGTTTCGTATTTTGCATTCAGCCGCATGATGAGCTCAAACACACTATCAGCCGTGCCGCGATCCAGATTGCCGGTTGGCTCATCGGCCAGTACGCAAGACGGATGCGTGACCAGCGCACGCGCCACCGCAACCCGCTGCCGCTCACCGCCAGAAAGCTCGCCTGGCTTATGGGTGAGACGGTGCGAAAGCCCCACATCGTTGAGCATTTCGGCGGCACGCGCTTTGGCGACTCTGGTTTCATCGCCGCGAATAGCGAGCGGCATCGCCACATTTTCGAGCGCGGAAAATTCTGGCAGCAAATGGTGAAACTGATAGATAAAACCCAGCGCGCGATTACGTAGATTCCCCTGCGCCAATGGCGAAAGTTTATCCATGCGCTCGCCCATCAACAGCACTTCGCCCGAGGTCGGCGCATCGAGCCCGCCGAGAATATGCAGCAACGTACTTTTACCCGAACCGGAGGCACCCACGATAGCAATGGTTTCGCCTTTTTGCACCGCAAAATCAATGCCGCGTAAAACCGGCACCTCGTAGCTGCCCTGCTTGAATGTTTTTACCAGACCGGCGCAGGCCAGCACGGTGTTGTCTATCGTGTTATTCATAGCGAAGTGCCTCCGCAGGATTCACCTTTGAGGCACGCCAGCTCGGATACAGCGTTGCAATCAGCGCCATAATCAGCGCAATAATAGCGATAAAACCGACATCATTCCAATGCAAATCAGAGGGCAATTCAGAAATGTAATAAACCTCTTTCGACAGCACCTGGAAGCCAAATATTTTCTCAAGACCGGACACCACGGCCGACACATTAAACGCCAGCAGGACCCCACCCACCACGCCTAATACGGTGCCGATCATACCCACCATCGCGCCCTGCACAACAAAAATTTTCATGATGGTGGCAGGTGATGCGCCCAACGTCCGCAAAATGGCAATATCCGGATGCTTGTCTGTCACCACCATCACCAGGGTTGATACCAGATTGAATGCGGCCACCGCAATAATCAACGTAAGAATAATAAACATCATGCGTTTTTCGATCTGGACCGCGCGAAAATAGGTGGCGTTTTGTTGTGTCCAATCTGAAATATAGCCATCTACCCGCAGCGTCTTTGCCAACTCACGCGCGACCAGTGGCGCGCGTTCCAGGTCTTTGATCTTGAGTCTGACCCCGCTCACATGGTCATCCAGCCGGTAGAGCACCTGCGCATCTTTGATATGAATGAGCGCCAAGTTCAAATCATATTCATAGTGGCCCGAGCTAAAAATACCCACCACGGTAAAAGTCCGAATACGCGGCAACATGCCAGCCGGGGTCATATTGGCTTGCGGAATCAGCAATTGCACTTTCGTACCCATTTGCACCTGCAAAGCTCGAGCCAGCTCGACCCCAAGCACGATGCCGTATTCGCCCGGTTTTAAGGCGCTGAGCTCACCCACTTTCATATTGCTGCCCAGATCCGCCACGGTATTTTCCTGGACAGGATCAATACCGCGAATCCCCACGCCACGCGGGGTCTGTCCATAGGTCAACAAGCCCTGACCCGTCACAAACGGCGCAGCACCAATCACTTCAGAATGTTTTTGCGCGTTTTCCATCACTTGACGCCAATCAGCCAAGCCATTTTCAAACCCATTTATCTGGATATGCGAGGCAACCCCCAAAATTTTACCGCGCACTTCTTTCTGGAAGCCATTCATCACCGACAGCACCACAATCAGCGCGGCAATGCCGAGCGCAATACCTGCCATTGATACCAGGGAAATAAAAGAAATAAAATTATTATCGCGCTTGGCACGCAAATAGCGGCGGCCAATAAAAATAGAGAGAGGATGCAAAATTTTTTCCGTGGGTTACGTGGGTGTAGGTGTGGTGGATGTGTGGTGGATGTGTGGGGGATGTGGAAATAAGGTTAACGTTAAAGCCACGGTTCGCGAGAGTGTGCCACAAACACTCAACCTAAAGAGCAAGACCTCTGCGATGCTAAAATTCGTCCATGCACCTTACTCTACTCATACCCGACCTCATCCCGCCGCCTGGCTTCATCGCCGAACCTGATTTACCTGCCCTGCCCGGCTTGCAAGCATTGCTTGCACAAGGCACGATCAAACGCCAACCCGGACGATTTTTGGAAGAGGCTTGCCTTCACGAACTGGGGCTCAAATATATCGCCAGCAATCCGGTCGCCGCTTTGAGCTTGTTAGCCGATGGTGGCCAGCCCGGCGACGATATGTGGCTGCGCGCCGATCCGGTACATTTGCATATCAGCCGCGACAATGTGCAATTGATGGATTCGCATGTGATCGAGCCGACGTTGGATGAAGCGCACGCGATCGCAACCACATTGAATCATCATCTGGCAACCGGCGAGACAACCCGGGAGCTGGTGATTGAGGTTCGCGACGCGGCCCGCTGGTATCTGAAAATTCCGCACACTGAAATGCCGGAAACCACTTCGTTGTGGCGGGCCAGTGGCGCCAATGTATTTGATCATCTGCCTGAAAATACGGCGGGCAATATAAACTGGCGCAGCCTGCAGAATGAATTACAAATGCTGCTGCACGATCACCCGGTGAATCTGGCGCGACTAGAACGTAATACGCTGCCGATTAACGGCATCTGGTTTTGGGGCGGCGGCACTTTTCGCACACATGCACCTGTCGTAAAGGCGGCCAACACATCGCATCTGTTGCAGATTCGGAATACCCGCAACATGATTATGCCGCCCACCGTCAAAGGCCCCGCCCAGGCCGAGTACCCGTACCGGCTAATGCTCGCAAAGCTGGCACTGGCGCGGGGTTTGGCGATAAACAACAAGCTGCCGGTGAGCGCACTACCGATTAATTTTGCGCAAATGCCGCTTGCGAGTACGCATAATTTTGTGGTGCTGCATCAGCCAACGCGGGCGCTACGTGCGAATCAGCGTCATGAGTGGATGACAGCAGTAGGTGCCATTGATGCCGATTGGCTGCAGCCGCTGAAAGCAGCACTGATCGATAGAACCATTGAATCCCTCACCCTGCTGCTGCCCAATGAAGCCGCCACTTTAAGAGTCCATGTGGTGCAACCACAGCCATGGGAGTTTTGGAAAATACTCAAGCCTATGGTGGCTAAAAAACCATTGGCAAAATATGTTTTATAGCTTTTCAAGCGGCGCGAGTGATGGTTGATATTGTCACGCGCACCGCTAATCCGGAAGCGTTCACAGCACTCATCGCGGCACAGGTTGATCCGCGCATGGCACGGCTCTATGCATCACGAGGCGTAACCAATGAGCGTGAGCTTGATTACGGCATTGCGGCTCTGCTTTCGCCTTCAACGCTTGCACATATTGATGCGGCTGCGCTGCTACTGGCTGATGCAATCCTGTTAAAGAAAAAACTTTTGATCGTGGCCGATTATGATGCGGACGGCGCAACCGCGTGCGCAGTCGGCATGCGTGCCCTGTCTTGCATGGGTGCGCTGGTTGATTTTGTGGTGCCGGATCGCTTCAAATACGGCTATGGCCTGACTCCGGAGATTGTCGCCTTGGCCGCCGAAAAAAATCCGCAGCTGATCATCACTGTTGATAACGGCATTGCCAGTGTAGAAGGCGTCGCGGAAGCCAATCGTCGCGGTATTCAGGTGCTCGTAACCGATCATCATTTGCCGGGTGATGCGCTGCCGGATGCGGCGGTGATTGTGAATCCGAATCAGCACGGCGATCATTTTGGCAGTAAAAATTTAGCCGGCGTTGGCGTGATTTTTTATGTGATGCTGGCATTGCGCGCATTGCTCAGAACCCGCGGGCACTTTAGCGTTTTACCTGAACCCAATCTGGCTGATTTACTCGATTTGGTGGCGCTCGGCACCGTCGCCGATGTGGTGCGGCTTGACCACAACAACCGGATTCTCGTCGAGCAGGGTCTGGCGCGCATTCGGGCGGGACGCATGTGCGCGGGTATGCGCGCGATCCTGCAAATCGGCGGGCGCGATTATCGGCGCGTCAGTACTTAT
>ENA-OFCD01000550-OFCD01000550.1-metagenomes-genome-assembly--contig:-NODE-550-length-23254-cov-6.355877_pt1 | contig 23254 bp, 14 predicted proteins | sample MGYA00153392_OFCD01 | MGnify analysis MGYA00153392
TTGCGGCCCCTTCGGTTGTGAAGTGGGTATTTAGATTGAAGAACCTCAAAACGACGGGCGAACTAGCAGCAAAGGGGTGGAATGGATGAAGGCCCTCTCCGCTACCGAGCGACGTCGTCGTCGCTCTCTTTACATCCTTACTACCCTGGCCCTTCTTTCAACTCTGGGATTCGGGATACTCCAAAAAAGCGGTTCAGTTGTTACCTATGGCTTTGTTTTAGATAAAGAGTGGGTCCTACTACAGCAGTGGGCCATTGGCTCACGCATTGCCTCTCTACTGTTTGGATCGATATCCCTCGTTGCTTCCGCCGTTGCGATGATCCAATTTCGAGCAGGGAAGGCCATCGGAATCGCGAGTGGCATTGGTGCCGTAGGAATCATGATGTCCTTTCTTTCATGGGCCGCTGCCGGAAAGTTCATCCCCTTCACTGGTCTGCTCCAGGGTGCTCTTCTTTTATCCGTTCCACTTATCTTTGGTTCAATGGCTGGAGTGCTCAGCGAACGTTCGGGTGTGGTTAATATTGCGATTGAAGGACAACTCTTAGCCGGTGCCTTTGTAAGTGGGGTGGTGGCAAGTCTTGCTCATTCGACCTTGTTGGGACTACTCGTTGCGCCACTCGCGGGCTGTTTAATTTCAACTCTCCTGGCGACCTTTGCCATCAATTTTGCTATAGACCAAATTATTTTAGGCTTCGTCCTAAACGTCTTGGTTTATGGAATCACCGACTTCCTCTATAAGAAACTCCTCATTCCTTACCAGAGTACCTGGAATTCTGGACCCACTCTCTCTGCGATAAAGATTCCAATACTTTGGAAGATTCCAGTAGTTGGACCGATCCTCTTTGATCAAACCATCATTGTTTATTTAATGTACGGGGTGGTATTTCTGATCAGCTTCTCACTCTTTAAAACTAAATGGGGGTTGCGCACGCGCGCGGTTGGGGAACATCCAACCGCAGCCGATAGCGTCGGAATCAACGTCAACAGGCTTCGTTTCATGAATGTAATGATCGCCGGATTGGTAGCTGGACTGGGTGGCGCTTACTTCACCGTAGGCGGCGTGGGTTCGTTCAATAAAGAGATGACGGCCGGCAAAGGCTTCATAGCGCTAGCTGCGCTGATTTTTGGTAGATGGACTCCCTGGGGTGCGGTCTCTGCCGCCCTTCTCTTTGGATTTGCAGATAATTTACAGAGCGTTCTGGGCATTATTGGAACCCCCATTCCGTCGGAGTTCATGTTGATGGTTCCTTACCTCGCGACCATCATCGCCGTAACCGGATTTGTCGGGCGGGTACGTGCTCCTGCCGCGGATGGCACTCCGTATAAGCGTGGGGAATCACACTAATGTCGACGGTAATTGATTGGGATGTGCTGCACGCACAGGCGAAACACATTATGACTATGGCCTATGCGCCCTACTCTCACTATCCCGTCGGTGTTGCTGCTCTCGTTGATGATGGACGAATAGTTGCAGGCTGCAACGTGGAAAATGCAAGTTATGGCATGACGCTGTGCGCAGAGTGTGGGATGGTTTCTGATCTCATTTCAAGTGGAGGTGGAAAACTTATCGCTGTCGTCTGTGTTGATAGCGCCGGAGCTTTCCTATCTCCGTGTGGACGCTGTCGCCAACTTATCTTTGAACATGGCGGCCCGCATTGCCTTTTAATGACTCCCGCAGGTGCCCTTCCGATGTCCGACATTTTGCCTTGGGCATTTGGCCCAGATCACCTCAGTTAAAGGAACTCCATGACCGAACCATTCGCCGCTGTAGAAATTATCAGCGCAAAGCGTGACCAGAGAGAACTGACAGATCCCCAGATTGACTGGATAGTCGATGCCTATACGCGTGGCGTTGTTGCTGATGAGCAAATGTCAGCGTTGCTGATGGCGATTCTCCTGAACGGAATGAATATGCGCGAGATCTCCCGATGGACCGATGCGATGATTAATAGCGGAGAGCGCATGAACTGGTCAACTCTCACTCGCAAGACTGCAGATAAGCATTCAACGGGTGGCGTAGGAGACAAGATCACCCTCCCACTTGCACCTCTAGTAGCTGCGTGTGGTGGCGCTGTCCCACAACTCTCGGGTCGAGGACTTGGGCACACTGGTGGCACCCTAGACAAATTGGAGTCAATTCCTGGTTGGCGGGCCTCACTTTCGAACGCCGAAATGCTCAAAGTCCTGCAAAGTTGCGGAGCGGTGATCTGTGCAGCTGGTGCTGGACTAGCTCCAGCCGATAAAAAACTTTATGCCCTGCGTGATGTGACCGGAACGGTTCCTGCAATTCCCCTCATTGCCTCTAGCATCATGAGCAAGAAGATTGCGGAGGGAACATCCGCGCTCATCCTTGATGTAAAGACAGGAAATGGGGCCTTCATGAGTGATCCTTTACAGGCTCGTGAACTTGCCCAGACGATGGTTGAACTCGGAAAGAGAGCTGGTGTAAAAACTCGCGCGCTTATTACGGCGATGGATGTTCCATTAGGCCTCACGGCAGGTAATGCCCTCGAGGTCAGAGAATCGATCGAAGTCCTGGCCGGCGGCGGTCCAGCCGATGTCGTCGAGCTCACTATATTGATGGCGCGGGAGATGTTGGATGCAGCGGAAATCACTGCCTTAATGGATCCCGCAGACGCTTTAAATAATGGAGCAGCGATGGATGTTTGGCGCCAAATGATCCGTGCTCAAGGCGGAGATCCTGACGCCACTCTGCCGTTAGCCCGCGAGAGACACGTTGTGATGGCGGAAAACTCTGGAGAAATCCTTGAGATGAACGCACTCGCCGTGGGCATAAGTGCGTGGCGCTTAGGAGCAGGTAGATCAAGGCAGGGCGAAGCGGTACAAGCGGGCGCCGGGATTGAAATCCACGCCAAACCAGGTGAAAGGATTACCGTCGGAGCTCCGCTTTTCACTCTGCATACCGATGAGGCACCACGCTTTGCGAGGGCGCTCGAGGCTTTGCAGGGCGCTGTGCGGATCTCCGATACTGGTGAAGTCGTCAAGCGACTTCCGCTTGTCATTGAAAAGATTTCATAGCCATTTCGAAACCTTGACGGGATACACTCAAATTATGCAATCTTTAGCGCTCAACAAAAAACCTACAACAGATCAAATTAAGCGGATCCCAAAAGCGGTCCTACACGATCATCTTGATGGTGGATTACGCCCCCAGACAATCATTGATCTAGCTGCCGAGATTGGTTATACCAATCTGCCCTTTACGGAATCTGGTGCGTTGGGCGATTGGTTCTTTGAAGCGTGTAATTCTGGATCACTTGTTCGCTACTTAGAAACCTTTGAACACACGATAGCCGTCATGCAAACCCATAACGCAGTGGTCCGAGTGGCACGTGAAGCCGCCCTTGATCTGGCGCGCGATGGCGTTGTCTATGCAGAAGTTCGCGGCGCCCCTGAGTTGTTTACCCGCGGAGAGATGGGATTAGAGCAGGTAATCGAAGCAACTACCGAGGGTTTTCAACTTGGTATCCAAGATGCCAAGGCGGAGGGATTCTCTATTCGAGTTGAACAGATTCTTTGCGCTCTACGTCAGAACGACTGGTCCGATGAGGTCGCTCGCCAGGTCGTAAAGTATCGCGACCACCATGTGGTTGGATTCGATATCGCTGGCCCTGAGGATGGATTTCCTGCTAAAAACTACCTATCGGCCTTTGATTATTTGCGGGCCGAGAACGCTCACTTTACGATTCATGCGGGTGAAGCTTATGGTCCAGCCTCTATATGGCAAGCAATTCAGATCTGTGGGGCAGAACGCTTGGGGCACGGTGTGCGGATCGTTGAAGATATTGACTTTAGCGGGCCAGAGCCAAAGCTCGGACGTCTGGCGGCGTATGTCAGGGACCGACGCATTCCACTTGAATTATGTCCTACCTCAAATCTTCAAACTGGAGCAGCCAAAGATTATGCCTCCCATCCAATCGGTGAGCTAGAAAAATTACGGTTTCGTATCACAATTAATACGGATAACCGCCTCATGAGTGGCACATCAATGTCTCAAGAGATGGAACACATCGTCCAGGCCTTTGATTGGACCTTCTTAGATTTGCAACGCGTGACGGTCAATGCGCTCAAGAGCGCCTTCATTCCCTTCAATGAACGTTTGGCGATCATTGAAGAGTTAGTGAAGCCCGCTTACCAACTAATTAGCGAAGAGTAACTCTTAGATCCCCATTGGATGCCAGACCGTCTTGGTCTCCATGAAATTAAGGATCCGATCTACCGACTTGGCGCCGGAGTAAGTTCGAATTCTCTTAAGATTCGCGGCTCCGGCGATTTGAACCTCCTTTAATTGTTTAGGAGTTAAGCCACTAGCATCAATCGCATCTATATCCATATGTGAAGCAGCCCACGGGGCGAGCTCGGTGCTACTCCCCGTGAGGACATTAACAACCCCAGAAGGCAGATCGCTGGTGGCCATAATCTCTGAAAATGTGATTGCCGGTAGCGGGAATTTTTCAGAGGCGATCACGACCGCAGTATTTCCCGAAGTTATCACGGCGGCTAGCGCACCGACGAAATTAAGTAGTGCAGGCTTGGCAGCAGCGAATATTGCCACGACTCCCATGGGTTCGGGGGTCGAGAAGTTGTAATACGGCCCGGATACCGGATTTGTTGAGCCGGCAATCGACATAATTTTGTCGCTCCATCCTGCGTACCACACGAGTAAGTCCACGCTCTCTTGCACCTGACTAGTCGCGGCTTTCACGGTGGCGCCTTCTAGGGCCGTGATCTCCGAAACCAACTGTTCGGTGCGGCCTTCCAGGATTTCAGCCATCCGATAGAGAATTTGACCGCGGTTGTAAGCGGTAGCGGAAGACCATCCCGCGAAAGCACCGCGAGCGGCAACTACAGCGTCGCGAAGATCCTTGCGCGACGCGAGCGCTGGGTTGGCTAGGTGCTCTCCTTTCGCTCCTTTAACCGCGTAAACGCGGCCAGATTCACTTCGTGGAAAGGCTCCGGCAATAAATAATTTATACGTCTTTAGAACATCGATGCGAGGCATAGGGGTTGTTGCCATCTTAATTGCTCGCTTTCAAATAAGCGTTGAGGCCGTGTCTGCCGCCCTCGCGACCCCAGCCCGACTCTTTATAGCCACCGAAGGGACTTGCAGGGTCAAACTTATTGAAGGTATTTGCCCAAATCACACCCGCGCGTAATTTAGAGGCGGTCCAGAGGATCTTTGACCCCTTCTCGCTCCAAACGCCAGCCGAGAGTCCATATGGAGTGTTATTTGCCTTCTCTACCGCCTCTTGAGGAGTCCTAAAGGTCAGTACGGAGAGAACGGGACCAAAGATCTCTTCGCGTGCAATTCGATGAGTCTGGGAGACTCCTGTAAAGATGGTTGGCGGAAACCAATAACCGGCTTTTGGAATTTCACAGGGTGCACTCCACTCTTCTGCTCCCTCCGTGCTTCCAGCGGTGGCTAGCTCTTTAATTTTTGCGAGTTGGGCAGAGCTATTAATAGCGCCAATATCAGTATTTTTATCGAGTGGATTTCCCATCCGAATATGGCTCATCCGTACCTTAAGTTTTTCAACAACCTCATCGTGAATATTCTCTTGGACCAGGAGACGAGATCCAGCGCAACAGACATGTCCTTGATTAAAAAATATTCCGTTAACAATTCCCTCAACCGCTTCATCAATTGCGGCATCATCAAAAATAATATTTGCAGCTTTCCCCCCAAGTTCAAGTGTCGCACTCTTCTTGGTACCCGCAATTGAAGCAGCAATCAACTTACCCACTTCGGTCGAACCAGTAAATGCAATCTTGTCGATACCAGGATGGTTTACCAGTTGAGCACCCGTCGCCCCTGCGCCAGTAATAATGTTGACCGTACCATCGGGTAGACCTGCCTGCTGACAAACCTCTGCAAATAGCAGTGCCGTTAAAGAGGTTGTCTCTGCGGGCTTCAATACAACGGTATTTCCGGTCGCCAGAGCGGGTGCTACCTTCCAGGCCAGCATCATCATCGGAAAATTCCATGGAATAATTTGGCCGACCACTCCGTAAGGCTTTGAGGTTTCACCAAAACCTGCGTGTGCCAACTTATCGGCCCAACCGGCATGATAGAAGAAGTGAGCTGCTGCAAGAGGTATATCAGTGTCACGTGATTCACGAATTGGCTTGCCGTTATCCAAAGTTTCTAGGACCGCAAACTCTCGAGCTCGCTCCTGCAGGATGCGAGCGATGCGAAATAGGTACTTTCCGCGTTCAGCAGCCGGCATCCTGCTCCAAACTTTGGAGTACGAGTTACGGGCCGCCAGTACTGCGGAATCAACATCGGTGGCATCCGCCTCAGCGACTTTGGCGAGTAATTTCTCCGTGGCAGGGTTGATCGTGGAGAAATATTTTCCAGATTTGGGAGGAACAAATTTTCCATTGATGAAGAGGTTGTAGCGCTCAGCGATTGAAACAATCGACGTGGATTCAAGGGCGGGGGCATATTCAAAGGGGTTCATATTTTCACTTTCAGTCCAGGGTCACATACGAAGGGCTGGCGTAGTAGCCATCCCTTATCTTCATCCGTTGCAGCAAAAGGTCGTTGAGTAGGGCACTTGCACCGATTCTAAAGTACTGCGGAGTGAGCCACTCTGGACCAGCTACTTCATTGACTAGGACCAGTTGCTTGATGGCATCTTTCGTATTTCTGATACCTCCCGCAGGCTTTACTCCGATACGGGTCTTTGTCATAGTGAAATAGTCGCGGACCGCTTCGAGCATGACGAGAACTACTGGCGCAGTGGCGGCGGGTACTACCTTGCCAGTACTGGTCTTAATGAAATCGGCACCAGCGAGCATCGCTAAGTAAGAGGCTTTCCGCACATTATCTAGAGTGACGAGTTCTCCAGTTTCGAGTATCACTTTGAGGTGCGCCCTCTGACCACAGAGCTCCTTGATCTTTACGATTTCGGCAAAAACTTCCCCGTAACGACCGGAGAGGAATGCCCCGCGATCAATCACCATATCAATCTCCGCCGCGCCGGCGTTGATCGCATCCATGGTGTCTTGAGCCTTCACTGCGAACGAGGCTCTTCCTGATGGAAATGCAGTAGCGACGGCGGCAACCGGTATGGAGACCCCGCCGATCTGATCCAGGGTTGAACGAGCGATCTGCACCATATCGTTGTAGACACAGACGGCACCAACAGAAGGGACGGTGAGATCGGTAGCGTCTGGGCGAACTGCCTTCGCGCAGATGGCGCGTACTTTGCCCGGGGTATCAGCGCCCTCAAGGGTGGTGAGATCAACCATTGAAATCGCCATATCGATAGCCCATGACTTGCTGGTGGTTTTAATACTGCGTGTGGCCAGCATGGCTGCCCGTGCTTGGACCCCCACCTCATCTACTTTTGGAAGTGTCTGGAGAAAAGCTTTGAGAGAACTCTCCGAAAAATCAACAATCACACGAAGTACCCGCGCAGTGCCGGGCTTAGTTGGGCAACTATTGATTCAGCGTGTAGTCGATCGACTTTTGAGTCAGTAGGAACGACAACCTCTATGTAACATTTCACCTTTGGCTCTGTTCCACTTGGTCGGATGATCACCCGAACATCACGTTCGAGATAAAGGCGCAGTCCATCAGTAGGCGGCAGCGCACCATCGGGTTTAAGTAGATCATCGAATCTAAGGACCTTCAGCCCCGCGATTTCATCGGGTTGTGATTGGCGAATTAAGTTCAGGGTGCGACCAATACTGGAGAGGTCCACAACTCTGATTGAAATTTGTACTGTCTTGTGAAAACCATATTCAGCGTTAATTTTCTGCAGATACTCTGAGATAGAGGATCCCTGTTCCTTCAGTTCTCCTGCAATTCGAGCCAGCATAATTGCGGCGGATACTCCATCCTTATCATTGACAGTTTGTGGATCTACCGAATAACCGATCGCCTCCTCGTATCCAAATCCCAGGTTCTTCAACTTTGCCAACCACTTGAAGCCCGTCAGGGTTTCGTGGAATTCAATTCCATGCTTTTTTGCGATCTTGCTTAGCAACGAGGAGGAAACAATCGAATTAGCGAAACATCTATCCTTGTACTGCTCAGGGGCGCTATTTGCGAGGTAATCTCCAAAGAGAGAACCAAGTTCATCTCCTGTCAGCATTCGCCAGATCCCTTGATCTTCAATCGCGGCGGCGCAACGATCGGCATCCGGATCATTAGCGATTACGACATCAGCGCTATGGGCTCGAGCAACTTCCAAAGAAAGGTCGATAGCGCCTGGCTCTTCTGGATTTGGAAAAGCCACCGTTGGGAAATTGGGATCCGGTGCGGTCTGCGCGCTCACTAGAATCGGAGCGTCAAAATTTGCTTGGGCAAAGGTTCTTTCCACCGTCTCTGTTCCCACGCCGTGCATCGCGGTATAAACAGCCTTTACATCGAAATAGGTGGGAGCCAGAAGAGCAGTTCGAGTAACGTAGCGATCAAGAACGTCGTCGTTGAGAATGGTCCATTCAGTACCACGGTTCAATTCAAATTTTTTCTGGGCTATGAGAGCGGAGATCTGCTCATCTGCAGGGGAAACGATCTGTGAGGCGTTGTAGTTGATGCCATCAATTACTCCCCCAAGATAAACCTTGTATCCATTATCTTGTGGTGGGTTATGACTCGCGGTAACCATAATTCCACAATCAACGTGCAGATCCCGAACGGCAAAGGCTAAAACTGGGGTAGGCAGTGGACGCGGAAGTACAAGGACCTGCATTCCTGCGCCGCTAAATATTGCCGCGCTTTCAAAGGTAAAATCCTCAGAGCCATGCCTGGCATCTCGCCCTATAACAACCGATGTCAACCCGCGCTCTTGCATATAAGAGGCGATGCCTGCCGCGGCCCTAGATACGACTGCGCGATTCATCCTCGAAGGTCCCGGGCCAATTGGTCCCCGTAAGCCTGCGGTACCAAATTGTAAAAATCCAGCAAAGGCTAACCGGAGCTCCGACTCGTTACCGGTATCTAACCAAGCTTGTAGCAGTGACCTGGTTGTGGGATCCGGGTCAAGTGCGATCCACTCTTCAACCTCGGCCCGAAGTTCAACGGTGATCATATTTTGTGTAATACCTTGCTTAATAATTCGCCCATCTTTCCAGCCGCAGCTTTTCCAGCGGCCATAACTTCCTCGTGGCTTAACTTTTCACCCGTGATTCCTGCTGCGGCATTTGATACCAGTGAAATTGCAACGACCTCCGCACCCAGTGCATGTGCGGCAATCGCTTCAGGAACCGTCGACATTCCAACAAGGTCACCACCGATGACGCGGATCATATGGATCTCTGCTGGAGTTTCATAGGAAGGTCCTCGCCAGTGGGCGTACACCCCTTCTGCCAACGTTGGATCCTCTTCGCGCAAAATCCCTCGTATCCGCTTGCTATACAGATCCGTCAGGTCCACAAAATCTGCGCCAATAAGTGGGCTAACCGCGGTTAAAGAGATATGGTCTTTGATGAGCACTGGCTGTCCGACTGAATACTCGGGGTTGATCCCTCCACAAGCATTGGTCAGGACAACCACTGTGCAACCGGCCTTCACCGCCGTTCTGACCCCGTGTACGACGGGTTCAATACCCTTTCCCTCATAGAGGTGGGTTCGGCCCAGAAAAACTAGCGCCCGGATAACTCCCTTGGCGCCCTGTAAATCATAGGAACGGATCTTTCCCCCGTGCCCGAGAACCGTTGGCGCTGGAAAGCCAGAGAGCTCCGTAGCCTCGAATTCGTGGGTAGGTGTACCCAACGCTTGGGCTGCAGAAATCCACCCTGACCCCATAACCAACGCAACGTCATGGCGCTCTTTACCCGTTAATTTAACTAACTGCGCCGCCGCGAGCTCTGCGGTGCCCATAGGATCCGAATACAAATCGCTCATGGGAGAAACTTATCGGGAAGTAACCGCGGCTGGAACGGGATCACGGGAGATTTGAAGAACGGCATAAGATGCGATCAGGCAGAGGGCTCCCGAGAGATAAAAAGCCAGGGCGTAGTTCCCCAATTGATCATGAATGATCGCACCACCCAAGGCTGCGATAGATCCACCTATCTGGTGAAAGGCAAAGACCCACCCATATACAACCGTCCCAGATTGCGGTCCCAGGATGCGACGACAGAGAATGACCGTGGGAGGCACTGTGGCTACCCAATCTAGACCATAAAAAATTACGAAGACCAGGGTTGATGGATGAATGCTCCGAAAGAGAATTGATGGCAGTAGGAAGAGAGAAAGACCCCGCAAGAAATAATAAAAGAAGAGCAATTTAACGGGATCGACTCGATCTGTCAGCCAGCCCGATGCCATCGTTCCTATCACGTCAAAGACGCCTACAAGTGCCAACAAACTTGCCGCGGTATCCATAACCATTCCATGATCCATCGCCGCAGGGATGAAATGGGTGCCAATCAACCCACTGGTGGACAATCCGCAGACAAAGAAGGAGCCACACAAAAGCCAGAAATTCTTTACCTTGCTCGCTCGCAGTAAAGTATCGATCGCTTCGCGTCCAGCCCTTCGACGCACTATCTCTGGATATTGATAATCATCAGGTGCGCCGTAAGGTTTAACCGCAGCGTGGAGCGGGCTCTCCTTTAGGAAGAGAAAGATGACTGGAACCATTAAAAATGCGCCCGTGGCGACCGTGATAGAAACCGATTTCCAACCGTATCGGGTGACGAGATGAGACAAGCCCGGCAAAAATATTAAATTTCCAGCTGCGCTGGCAGCAGTGAGGATCCCAATAATTAACCCCTTGTTCTTTATGAACCAGCGATTGGCAATTGAGGCGGCAAAGACCAGGGCCATGGAGCCAGTTCCACCACCGACGACGAACCCCCAAAGCAACATGAGATGCCAAGGTCGATTGATGTATTGGGTACACCATGCACCTGCACCAACAATCGTGAGAGCCAACATAACTACTCGACGAATCCCAAATCGATCCATCAGGGCGGCCGCAAACGGCGCTGTTAATCCATAGACCAGAACGTTGATTGATATGGCGGAACTGATTGCGGCGCGCGACCACCCGAAAGAGTTTTGAAGTGGCACGATAAGTACCGACGGGGCAGCTCGAAAGCCGGATGTCGCAACCAACGTAAAGAATGTGACAAGCGCTGCAATCCAAGCCGGATGTAATCGGCGTTTAATCAAGGATAAAGTCCCCGTAACTTGTGAGCTTCAGCAACCCTGCCTATTCCTAACATTAGCGCAGCCTCACGCCACGTGGCGCCCCTATTTGTAGCGGTTACCTCCACCTCATTAAATGCCTTCATCATTATTGAGGAGAGATTGGTCTTTACCTCTTCCGCGCTCCAGAAATAATTCTGCTTATCCTGCACCCACTCAAAGTATGAAACGATAACGCCGCCGGAATTGGCCAAGATATCCGGAACGACGAGTACCCCTTTATCATGCAAAATCGCATCACCACTTGGGGTAGTTGGAGCGTTTGCGCCTTCCACCACAATCTTGGCTCTAACCCCTTGCGCAGTGCTTTCCGTGATCGAATCCGCTAGTGCCGCAGGAATTAAAACATCAACATCTAAATGGAGTAGCTCTTCATTGGTTAATCGATCCGTACCTGGAAGATCTAAGTTTTTAAATGCCAAATAGTGCTCCCATAGTGCCAAGACGCTAGAAAATCCCGTCACCCCTCCGTGCACATCACTGATAGCCACCACTTTCATGCCCATATCCTCTAGGGCGCGGGCTGCCCAATATCCAACCTTTCCAAAACCTTGAATTGCGACGCGAGCACCCTCAATTGAAATACCTTTTACTCGAAGTGCTTCGCGAGTCGCGATCGCGACACCGTCACCAGTTGCCGAAGTCCGACCGAGTGAGCCACCGAGAACAATGGGCTTACCTGTGACGACGCCAGGAACAGAGAAGCCCGCGTTTACCGAGTAGGTATCCATCATCCACGCCATATTCCGTTCATCAGTCCCCACATCGGGGGCAGGAATATCGCGCTCTGGCCCAATAATCGGAAGAATTTCTGAGGTGTATCTACGAGTAAGTCGCTCATTTTCAGCGAGCGAGAGTGTCCCGGGATCAACCGCGATTCCACCCTTAGCTCCACCATACGGAAGATTTGTCAGCGCGCATTTCCAGGTCATCAGCATGGCCAGTGCGACGGTTTCATCGAGATCAATATCCGGGTGGTAACGCACTCCGCCCTTTGAAGGCCCGCGAGTGGTCGAATATTGCACACGATATCCGTCATACATCTCTACTTCGCCATTGTCGCGGCGTAGTGGTACCGCCACTTGCAATATTCGGCGGGGCGTTGAGAGGGTCTTCCAATCGTTCTCGGAAAGATTTAATTGATCAATCGCGCCTCGTAATTGCGAGAGCGCCGTTGCAAGCGGTGACTCCTTTGTCATGCCAAGAAGGGTATCTGTAAATCTAGGTAAGTTCTACTCTCTTACCACCACCGCTTCCCCAGGTTTGCCGACCACGATAAGAATCAGTGGGCGCCAAAGGTATTTGGTCATAAATTACCTGCTTTTAGCTCCTCCACTCTTACGATTGCTCCATGCGAAGAATCTCCATCGAACAATTGAAGACTATTTTGAAGGATCTCCCCGAGAACCCCCGCGTGATTGTTTCAGGAAATTTTGCAATGCCACAGGCGTTAATGTCTGCCTTTGATAAGGAAGTTCCAAAATACCGCTTGCATATGCTTAACGCGCAACTCGGAATCCCTCGACGGGAAGGCGTCTCTTACGAGTCTTCCTTCATCGGTCCTGGTATGCGAAATTCGAAAGAACTCACCTACATACCGAGTCGGCTTTCTCTCCTACCAGTACTGATCAAAAGCCAACTCAAGCCAGATGTCGTTCTCATTCATACCTCACTCCCCCGCTTTGACACGGTCTCATTGGGAACGGAGGTGAACATTTTGCCAGCATCGATTGAATCGGTTCGTGCCAATGGAGGGATTGTGATTGCTCAGGCTAATTCCCACATGCCTTATACATACGGTGATGCCCAGATTTATGAGCACGAAATTGACTTTCTTCTTGAAGCAGATGAACCCCTCGCGGAGCATCATTCGGGTGCACTGACCCCAATTGGGCGAGCGATCGGCGAGCGCATTGCTTCGATGATCAAGGACAACTCAACTTTGCAATTAGGCATTGGGGCAGTCCCCGATGCAACTCTCGAACTTCTCAAATCGCGAAATGGGATGCGAATTTGGACCGAAACTTTTAGCGATGGCGTCCTTAATATGGAAGAAGCGAGCGCTCTCGATGAAGGTGTTCCCATTACCGCCTCATTTGTCTTTGGTAGTAAACGGCTCTACGAGTGGCTTCACCTCAATCGTCGAATCCGCATGTTTAGAACTGAAAAGACAAATGATCCATCTCAGATCGGCAAGCAAGCTCGCATGACCTCGATCAATGCGGCGCTACAGGTCGATCTTTACGACCAGGCAAATGCATCCCGTGTACGGGGAAAGATCTACTCTGGCTTTGGAGGTTCTACTGATTTCATTACCGGAGCTTTGCACTCTACTGGTGGCCAATCATTCATGGCACTTCCATCATGGCATGCAAAATCTAATAGTTCCACGATCATTCCCTTAATCGAAGGTGCCGTTACCAGCTTTCAGCACTCTCATGTTGTCACCGAAAATGGCATCGCTCGCTGCTTTGGAATGTCGGAGCGCAAACAGGCTGAAAATCTGATCGCGGATGCGGCTCACCCCAGCGCCCGCGCATCGCTCACCAGCGCTGCCCAGTCGTTGGGCTTATTCGAATAGTCTGAAGCTTCCTCATTGACCCCTGCCCCTTCGATGTGGGAGCGTTCTTCATGGCAATTTCCATTGATAGACCGCTACGCCACATGTCCTGGGCTAATCAGAAGATCTATGCCGCCTGCGCTTTGCTTCCCGAGGAGGCCCTGGATGCCTACATCGTTAATCCGGAATGGAGCGCAAGGCAGATTTTGCAGCATATTCTCTCTGGAGCAGATTGGTTCGTTTATTGCCTAGGAATAGCTGATTGGAGCGAAATTCCAACCCCGAAGTCGGTATCAGATATTCCTGCCTTAGCAGAGAGACTGAAAAGTTGTGATGCCCAAATTCTCACCGCCGCCGGGTTGGAAGATGAACTTCTGAGCTTTCGGGAAGGTGAGCGGGAGGTAAAAGTCCTGCGTTCCACCCTCCTCTCCGCAGCGATTCTCCACTCCGCGGAACATAGGGCGCAATTGATGGATGCAATTGAATCCCGTGGATTCAAAGCCATTGACCTGGATTCAATTGATCTGTGGACTTTTGAATATATTGAGCGCAATGAGGGAGAGTCAGCGACAAAGAAGTGATAGCCGTGTGAAGATTTGAGCGGTCGGCGCTGCTATTTAGTTAGAATTGGGTGTGCTCCAAGGTCTCTTTTTTAAGACGCTCATCGCCCTTGCGGCCGTGGCGAGCGTTGGGGTTGGTTCTCCCAATCCGATCGCAACGGCGGCAAACTCACAGGTGAAAATTTCCTGGGCTGCCGCCACCCAGTCCATCCTCGGGGTGGCCGTCGAAGAGAGCCTAGATTCGGGGAATAGTTGGATCACCGCTGTGCGGTTGCCACCAAACTCAACTCATGTCAGCGTGCAGAATCTAATAAATGGCAAAAGTTATTGGTTTCGACTGAGGTGGATTTGGCTGGATAATTCTTTGAGCATTCCAAGTCCCACGCTTGTTGAAATTCCAATTAATAGCCCAAATGTGCCGACCAGCCTTGTAGGTACCGCAAGTGCCACTCAAATCGGCCTCTCTTGGGATCACGATTCAAATAAATTTATTATTGGTTATGAAATTGACCAGTCCATTGATGGAGGAAATACTTGGAACGTAATCCAAGTGAACACGGGTTCTCCTTCGAGTGGCTATTTAGTAAACAACGTAAAAGAGGGAACCACCTATACCTACAGAATTCGAGCCTTAGGTTTCGGTGGTGTTGAAAGCGAGTATTCAGATTCCACGGTAGTGAAGATTTCAAAAGCACCCACTGGTGGGTACGGCTTGACTTATTCCATACTAAACTCAAAGGTCACGTTAAAGTGGGAAATCCCCGCGGATCTTCCCGATATTCAATCCTACGAAGTAAGAATCTCTGGAGATGGAGGAATAAACTGGTTTAAGATCGCCACCACTCAGGGAAACGTCAACTCAACGACTGTCCCGTATGTGATTGGCGGCTCCACTTATCAGGTAACTGCAACCTCCGTTGAAGGGCTCACTTCAGTTTCGCAGGTTCAACTTGTACAAACCAATGCAATTTCCAATCCGCAGAACACGCTCACCTCAGCACCGGTTCCAAATTTTGGCTCTTTCGCGCCGACTACATCGACGCCCTCGCCCGCAATCACTCCCGGCGCAAAATTTCCACTCCCGCTAATTCTCCTGCTTGTAGGTGGGGTGGCCCTGTTAGGAGTCACGTGGATAGCCATTCGTTCCCGGAGAGAGAAGCGACCCCGGGGAAAGTTTCCCAGCCAAAGCAGCAGAAACAAAAAAAGCAACTACAAACGCCCTGGGGCAAGTAAACCAAACCGCAGCAAAAGTCCTAGAAAGAGCAAATCATAGAGTTGAGGCGATCGGAAAGTTCATTCAAGGAGTTCGCTTAGGCACTGGCTTAGCGGTTGGCTTAGCAGTTGATTTAGCAGTTGCTTTCCTTGGCGTCTTGGACTGGGCTGGTGAATTAATAAGTGAAGAACCCGATGCAGTTCCAGGAACACGAACTCCTAGTGTGGGAACGCCCGGACCAATCGCAGTCACACCACGAACTCGAACCAAGAATGAGGAAGTTCGGCGAGGGAATTGAAAATTCCGTGCTGTTAGCGAGGTAGATTTCGTAACTGTCCAAATTGCTCCGTCTACGGAAGTTTCAATTATGTACCCCGTCAACAGTTTGCCGGTCTCTCCCACAGGGGGTGCCCATGTCATCGTCACGCTGGTTTGGGTCAAGACGAAAGTCTGCACTATCGGCGCTGCAGCGGTTGGTTCAGGTGTACCGGAGACAGAACTTGAGAAGGCTCCGACGCCCATCTGATTGGACGCTGAAATTCGGAAGAAGTATGTAGTGCTATTGCTCAAATTAGGAACAACTATCCTCGAAATAGAAGATCCTGAATTAACAATCGCCATGCTCCAAGGACCGTTCGGAGACTTTGCAACCTCAACTTGATAGTAGTCAATGCTAAATCCACCATTTAAGGTCGGTGCGGTAAAGACAAGGGTTACCTTCTTATCCCCTGGGATAGCCGTCAGTCCCGTTATGGCGCTAGGTGCCGATCCAGGAGTGGCGAGAAGTATGCTCGAAGAGCCGACCCCTGTACCCGTCACTGGGGTAACCCGAATTTCATAGGTAGTTCCACTCGTCAGTCCTGTTAGAACCGCGCTCTGCGCTGCGGCGGACGCGTTGACGCTTGTAGTCCAATTGGTACCGTCAACACTTTGCTCGACCTTGAAACCGCTGACAGCGCTCGTTGTGACGCCAGATGGTAACGACCAACCCACCGTAAGAGACTGCAACGCGGTGCTGACTAGATGGAGAGCGAGTGGAGCACTCGGTAGCGCCGAAGTATTAGCGGCGAGCACGGCCGGGATTCCCTTGCCAAAGTTGGTCACGGCGCTAACTCGGAAGGTGTAATTGGTGAAATTCGTGAGACCCTGAATATTTACCTGCAATGAGGTGCCAGAGACAGAAGAAGAGACCGCCCAAATTGTGCCATCAGTACTTTGTTCGATGACATAGTTATTAACTTTTAGTCCGCCACTATCAGTCGGAGGCGACCAGCTCAAATTAACCTGACTATCTCCAGATTGAGCGGTCAAATTAACTGGTGGTTGCGATGCTACTCCAGGAGTCACTGAGGCCAAGGAGGAAATTCCATCGCCAGCAACGCCCACAGGAGTCAGCCGGAATACATCTGCTACGCCATTGGAAAGATTAGAAACCACGACAGAGGTTGCGCCCGGTGGAAGTGCAAGTCCCTTAATCCACGTCTGTCCATCCGCACTGTAATCAACTCGATATGCGGTCCGGAGTGAATCCTTAGTGTTCGCCCATGTCAGATTTACGGATGAATTTGCTCCGACACCCTGAATTTGAGGTGCTGCGAGTGGGAATGAAAGCGTGGCAGCAGGTAAGCCACCCGATGAGGTCGGAGGTGGTGGAACAAAAACGACAGGTGGTGGTGTTGGCGCCGGTGCGACGTAAACATTGAGAGTCAGGGAAATTATCGCAGGTACGCCTTGTCCACCCAGACCGTAACCATTAACCCAGAAGTAGTAAGTATTTCCTGATACCAATCCTGTCACGGTACAAGTATTTGAGGTGTTATCCGCACATACAACAGGATTGAGGGTAGTTGCGCTTGATCCCACTTGAACCACATATGAGGTAGCCGATGCCAAATTATCCCAGTTCAGCGTCACATGATCTCGAAGATTATCTAAGCCTTGGGTCGCTTTCAAGTTCGTTATATTTCCAAGGGTAACTTTCAAGAAGTTCAAAGAGGTTGAAGAAATATCTACCTCATCAGAAGGAGAATCCAGGGTCGTATAAATGGCGTCTCCGCTGTAAGTACCTTGGGCAATATATGAACCCACGGATGGAAGTTGCTCGGTACAGGCGAAGACCAATCCTCCTGGCAACGTGGTAGCTGCAGGGGTGGGAACACAGGTCGAGGTGCCCCCTGTACCCGTGACAGATTTCCAGGTAAAGGTACCCGTCGGTATAGCAGTTGAAACACCAGTCACGTAAACGGTGAATATAACTTGGCCGCCAGCCGCTGGTGCAGAAGAGTGGATCAACGTAATAATTGGAATAATTTTCGAGATTGTGACTGTGGCAGAGTTGATCGGCCCCGCAGCGTTGTAATTTAGGTCGGTTGGGTACGTCACGGTTGCCAAGTAATCCCCAGGAATCGTGACAGCCACATCACAGGTATATGTTGTGGTTACCCCACTTGTAGTTGCGGCCGCCGCTACCGGACACGATGTCAGCAAACCTCCAGGGGTGGCTATGTTCCACGTTAATACCCCCGAAGGTGGAAGCGCATTAGTTACCCCGGTAACGGTTGCTGTAAATGTTATCGGCGAGCCAAATACTGATGAATGAGGTGCCCCGGTAACTGTAATCGAGCCAGGATTTGCCTTAGCGACCTGGATAGCAACTGAAGCGGAACTCTTTAAGTTGTAAATCCCATCCCCCTGGAAATCGGCACTTGCAGAATATGTACCAGCAGTACTTGCGGGGAATGTGCAGAAGTACGAACTTGTTGGTGGGTTCGAGCCAGCGGTGATTGCCGACTGGGATGTACAGGCCACCGGAGTTCCCGTCGCATCGGCAATTCTCCATGTAAGGGTCCCGGAAGCCGTTGATGGAACTGCTCCCGCCGGCGTAACACAATTGAGGCCAGTGAGAATTCCAGTTCCAGTTGCGCAGGAATACGTGGCAACGGGCGTAGCGAGAATTGTAGAAGGGGTTGCGGTCACGCAAAGATTGGTTCCCACGGTGGCGGTGTTGAGAGTTGTTCCAGTCGGGCAGGAGTAGGTGGTGCTGGCCGTAGCTAGAATCGTTGAAGGAGTTGCGGAAACGCAGCGATTCGTTCCAACGGTAGTTGTAATGTCGAGAATCGTTCCGGTTGGGCAGGAATCAAAGGCGAAACCCGTTGCAAGAATTGTAGAAGGGGTCGCTGTCGCACAGAGATTCGTTCCAAGGGTACTGGTGCTGTCCACGGAGGTCCCCGCAAGGCAAGAGTAGGAGGTGCTCGCGGTCGCAAGGATCGTCGAAGGAGTACCTGTCGCACAAAGGTTCGCTCCCTGAGTACTTATGGTATCGAGGGAGGTTCCTGTTGGACAGGAGAACGTGGTAGAACTCAGGGCCGACACGGAAGTAGCGATTGGTCCCACCACAGAAGCGGTAAGAGTGACTAGTCCACCCAAAGTTCCAGCAGTAGGTTGCAAAATCGTGACAAGAGGGGTCAGATTAGAGACGCCTACGGTCTTCGGCAACGTCGTGGCTGAATGGTAGTTGGAGTCCCCAGCGTAAGTTCCAATTGCGGTGTAGGAACCATAGCTAGATTCTCTTACGCTGCACGTGAAGGTAGAAGTGCTACCCGAAGAAGCGACAGGTGGGATTCCGGGACCGCTGCAAGAAATTCCTGAAACTCCCCCAAGCGACCAAGTAAGGGCACCCGATGGAGCAACTGCTCCAGATGGACCAGTCAAGGTTGCAGTGAAGATTATATTTCCGCCCAGAGTTCCATCACCTAACCCCGTCAGCGAAACAACGGGATCGACTGCAGCGATAGAAATCGAGATAGGAGTTGTGGCCAACAGTGCGGTGTAATTTACGTCCCCAGAGTAAGTTGCTGCGACGTTATAAAAACCAGCGGTCGAAGCCCGGATTGTGCAGGTGAAGGTTGTCACGCTAGCGTTGATCGACGAAGGAATTGGACCAGTCACGGAATCGCACTGGGAAACCTGTCCACTAACGATCCATGTCACTGACCCAGTAGGTCTAGCGGCTCCAGCCACTCCTGTAATAACCGCGGTGAAGGTGAGTGGATTCCCCAAGGTTGGGCTGACAGGTAAAGAAGACGTAACGATAGTTGGTATCGCTACTCCCACGACGATTGAAACCTGAGACGCCGTGGCGCTGGCGTAACTATTGTCCCCAGGATAGGTCACACCAACACTGTATGTTCCTGTGACGGGAGTGTTTACCACGCAGGTGTAAATCGCTGTTAGCCCATTACTTGCCACTGTCGCCTGCGAGCTACAACTGCTCGCTTTGCCTCCTACTTGCCATGTCGGTGCTCCGAGGGGCGTTGTATTGACGGATGAAACCCCTGCGATAAAAGCGGTAAATGTTATTGGCTGTCCGACCGTTGGACTTGCCTGCGCGGTATAAATGGAGAGGCTAGGGGAAAGGATTCCTACCCCCAAACTTCTTACGGGTGTAGTAGCAGAATTGTAATTTGCATCCCCCAAAATCGTGGAAGTGAATTGATAACTGCCAACGGCCGCTGTCATAAATGAGCAAGTCGACGTCAATATATTGAGATTGATTGCAGGGCTTCCCGAACTAGTACAAGGAATCGCGTGGCCAGCTGGGTCAATAATTGACCAACTCACGCTGCCTGTAGGAATCGGTCCTGATGAAGCTCCAATAACCGTCGTCGTAAGGATCGTTGTTCCACCAAGGGTCGGAGAAGGCGAGGCAGCTACCGAAATTGCCGGAATTTGGCTGGAAATAGTTACGCTCATCTGGGTACTACTCTTCTGCAAATAATTAGAATCTGCGCTGAAGAACGCTTGCGCCTTGTAAGGACCGCTTGCAGGGGTGGAAACTGTGCAACTGAATGTTGTGACTACACCCAAAGAGGTCGCTGGCCCAGTTGATGAACATACCGCGGCACTAGAGACAGGCCCCGAGGTAACTACGGTTATCAATCCGCTTGGCGCGACTGCTCCGGTAGCTCCAGTAACAATCACATTAAATGTCAGTGAGCCGCCTAGTGTCGGTGTTGAACTGCTTGATATAACCACCGATGGCGTTGCTAGGGCGACGCTAACTCCACTTGTGGGGAGCGTCGCTGAACCAGCGTTATAAGAACCGTCACTCGCGAGGGCAAAAGTCGCGCCATAGGTACCAGCAAGTTTTGCATTCACGCGGCACGTATAAACGGCAACATTAGATGAACCACTTGCGTCACTAGAGGTGCAGCCCGTAATTCCGGTAACTCCTGTAATACTCCATGTTCCGACACCACTTGGAGTAATTGCTCCAATCGGTCCGGTGACTGTTGCCGAGAAAATAATGGTGGAGCCTAAAGCAGCAGACGTAGCACTGCTTGTCAGGGTGATCGTCGGATCACCTGGGTCAACTTTCGTCACAAAGCCAGAAGTGCCAGGTATCGAGGAGTAACTAGAATCTCCCCCAAACACGAAGAGCGGTATGTAGGTCCCAGCAACTCTTCCTACAACACTGCACGTGTACGAAGCGCTCACTCCTGAACTAACAGGCCCAGTCGTTTGACCGCAACTGACTCCTGGAACCCCAGTAATCGACCAGCTACCCACCCCTGTTGGAGTTGCTCCCCCCGTTGGACCGGTGACTGTGGCGGTGAAGGTGAAGGAGCCACCGAGTGCGACAGTTGGGCTATTAGTTGTGACCGCTACTGATGGAACAGATTTAATCAGTGAGAGGCTAAAGGTATTACTTGCACCCCCGGCGCTGTAGTTGCTATCTAGCGCAGTGGTAATAGCGGCGGTGTAGGCGCCAGGCAAATTCGCTGGGACAACGCAGGTATAGATAGTGGCAACACCAGTAGTCGTTGCTGGCGCGATCGGAGTGGCGCACGAGGTGCTGGCAGCACTGGGACCAGTCAAGTTCCAGGTTGGCGCCCCTGTGGGAGCGAGGGAGCCAATAACTCCAGTGACGGTGGCGGTGTAGGTGATGATCTGACCTGCGGCGGTAGAGGATTGCACTCCCGTAACGGCCAGAGTTGGAGTGCCAAGTGCAACGCTAAAGGTGGTGGCAGATGAGGCAACAGAGTTGTAGTTGGCATCTCCTGGGAAGTTGGCGATAGCGCTATAGCCACCAGCAGTTGCCGTTGGCAAGGTGCAGCTATAGGAGGTGGTGGGAATACCGCTATGCAAAGAGCTGACATTTGTGGGGGCCAGGTTGGTGCAGGTAATGCTGGCGTTATTTGGTCCAGTAACAGTCCATGACATGGTGCCAGCTGGTAGTGGATTGCTCACCACACTGCCAGCTACTAGAGCGGTAAGAGTTATTGAGCCACCTAAGGTGGGCGATAGGGAGGCGCTTAGTGAAATTGTTGGAGTGAGGTTATTGACCCCTAAGGTGATGGTGTTAGAGGTAACGGTGTTGTAATTGCTATCACTGCCTGGATAGGTAGCAGTGACGATATAGCTGCCATAGCTAGAGGCGGTGATGGTGCAGAGATAGGTGCTCACAGCGCCATTGGTGCTAGAGCTCTTTGAAGTACAGCTAGCAATTCCAGCGCTGCCACTAACGCTCCATCCCATCGTTGCACTTGGCGCACTAGCACCTAGTGGGGCGGTGAAGGTGGCGGTGAAGGTAAGAGTGGAGCCAAGAGTGCCCCCACCAGCGCCAATTAAGCTCAACGTTGGTGTCGCCTTGGCGATGGTGATAGCGCCAGTTGATGCGCTCACGAGTGGGTTGTAATTAGCATCTCCCAGATAGGAAGCAGTTGCGCTATAGCTTGCTGCTGCGCTAGCCACGATGGTGCAGGTGTAGATCGTTTGTGTTGGCAAAGATCCCGCAGCAGCGAGGGTTTGCGGCGCGCAACTTGTGGCAGCTCCACTTAGAGCCCAGGTGAGAGTACCTGTGGGAGCAGTTGCGCTAGTAGCGCCGGTAACAGTTGCGGTGTAGATGATGGTGCTGCCCAGAGTTGGTTGGGTAGGAGAGCTGGTGATGACAACACTTGGGGTGGCTTTGATGATCGGGATAGTAATTGCTGCAACAGAGATCGAGGAGAACTTGCTATCTCCGGCATAACTTGCACTCACGCTATAGCTACCAATAGTTGGTGTGGCGATGGCGCAGGTGTAGGTAGCGGAGTAGTTAGTGCCATCTAATACTGGGCCAGCTAAGGTGCACGGCCCCGCCGCTCCGGTGGGAGTAAAGCTCACCACACCTGATGGAGTTCCAGCGGAGATATTTCCAACCAGAGTGGCGCTAAAGAGAAGTCCTTGACCCAGAGTGGGATTTGATGTGGTCTGCGTAAAGAGCAGTGATGGGGTAGCTGATCCCACCGTGATAATAGTTGGCGATGAGGTAGCAGCGCTGTAGTTGCTATCAGATGCAATGGTGGCGCTCACGCTATAGCTGCCGGTAAATGCGGTGGTGAAGGAGCAGGTATAGGTAGAGACATTAGAGATGGTGCTAGCCCCACTTGGACTAGCACAGCTAAAGGCTGCCCCATGACCGGTCGGTGGGGTGATGGTGAAGCTAATGGCGCCCGTTGGTTGGGCTGTGCTAATGCCAGCAACACCGGTAACGGTGGCGGTGAGAACACTTACTCCATTGAGCGTTGGGTTCGCTGAGGCGGCCAAGGTGATCAGTGGAGCCTGGGCGTTTAAGGTAAGAGTCAGCGCAGTTGAGACCCCAGCGCCATAGGCGCTATCGCCAACAAAGTGCGCAGTAACAATATAGCTACCAACTTTTGGCGTTGCCACGGTGCAGGTGTAGGTGGTGACTA
>ENA-OFCD01000551-OFCD01000551.1-metagenomes-genome-assembly--contig:-NODE-551-length-23253-cov-15.862704_pt1 | contig 23253 bp, 20 predicted proteins | sample MGYA00153392_OFCD01 | MGnify analysis MGYA00153392
CCCGACACAGGGCCACGAAGGGGCCTCTGCGTGGCCCATGCAACGTCGCCTCGGGCTGGGAGAAGGGAGTCGTCGAGAAGAACGTGCAAGACAGCCGCCGGCGCGTCTGGATCGACGCGCGGCAGATGCGCTTCGGCAGCATCGACGAACTCAATGCCTGGGTGGGCGGGCGTTGCAGGGCACTATGGGCCGAGGTCAAGCATCCCGAGCACAAGCAGTTCAGCGTCGCCGAGGTGCTCGAACACGAGCGACTGCAGATGATGCCGATGCCGGTGGCGTTCGACGGATACGTTCGCCGATCTGCCCGAGCCGTTGCAGCGAATGCGCCGAGCGCTGCTGCGCGAGACCGGCGGTGATCGGGTGATCATCGCAACACCGGGTTGCTGCTCAGATCTTAGGTACTCGCTCAAGGTTTTTGCCGGCGTCCTCCAGCCGAGCGTCTTTCGGGGTCTGGTGTTCACGCTCCATCCTGAGCTTCGCGTTCCCTTTGCGCAGCCGGCCAAGTTCAGCGTGCTCGGGCTACATCACACCCTGACCAGGGAATGCATGCTGCGGGTCGGCCACTGCATCCCTCACCCATTTGCGCAGCACGTTCTCATGCAAGTCCAAGTCGCGCGACGCCTGCGCCACCGACACGCCTCGTTCCTTGACCAGCCACACAGCCTCAAGTTTGAACTCACGGCTGAGCTGCCGTCTCGTTCCACATGCCACCTCCGGTTTCGCTGCGCACCTTGACAGGGTGTCCTTGAAACTGGCCCCAACCTACAGGGTCCAGCCCGGCGCCAGGAACCAGCGCGAGATCTTGGCCATCACCCGTTCGCTGCCGGTCTCACGCGGAAGCGGTCGGCGCAGTTGCTGCAACGGCTCGGGCAGATCGGCGAACGGCGCGCCCTTGCGCAACGCACCAAACGTACGTTCGAGCAGCGGGATGTAGTGGCGCCAGTCGTCGCGGGTGTTGCCATTGTCCGCTGCGCCCGTTCCCGGATCGGGATGTCAAATCGTCGATCGGTGCTGCGGGGCTTGCGAATGAGAGTTGGTATGTTCAGCCCAAATCACCGCAACCTCGATAGCACCTTCCAGTCAGCGCATCGTCAAGTGTTGACCGTCGCCGACGCGTCGATTTCTTCCATATACGGCAGCAGCGGAGACGGGTTTGCTGATCGCGGAATGCGGGTCTTTACACGGGAGAAAAAACGTTGGTGGGCAATGGGTTCCAGCAGGCCAGCGCCTGACCGGCAATGCGCAAGAGGGGTGGTTGTTCGGCGCGGCAGTTTGCGCCGGTCCGGGTGCAACGCGGGGCGAACGCGCAGCCCGTTGCGGCGCTGGAAAGGTCCGGCGGCGCACCGCCAATTGTCGTGAGCGGCCGGCCGCGGTGTTCGGCGCCGACGGTCGCGGCGAGCAGGCCGGCGCTGTACGGGTGGCTCGGTGCAGCCATCAGCGAAGCGACCTCGCGGTCTTCGACGATGCGGCCTGCGTACATCACGGCCACGCGGTCGGTAATTTCAACGGCCGCGCCGATGTCGTGGGTCACGAAGATCACCGTCAGGCCGGTCTCACGCTGCAGCTCGCGCAGCAGCAGCAGGATCTGAATTTGCACCGTCGCGTCGAGCGCCGTGGTCGGCTCATCGGCTAAAAGCAGCTGCGGCCGGCAGGCCAGCGCGAGCGCGATCATCGCGCGCTGGCGCATGCCACCGGAGAGCTCGTGCGGATAGGCGTCCAGACGTCGCCTGGCCTGGGGGATCTGCACACGCTCCAGCATCTCGAGTGCTCTGGCCCTGGCCGCGGCGGCGTCCAGAGGTTCATGCGCACGGACGAACTCGGCGATTTGCTGGCCGATTGTGTAGACCGGGTCGAAGGCCGAACCGGCTTCCTGGAAGACCATGGAGACCACGCCGCCGCGGTAGCGCTGCAGAGCACGGCCTTCGAGCGACAGCACCTCCTGGCCGGCGACTTCGATGCGGCCGTTGACGCGCGTGCGCAGCGGGTTGTGCAAGCGCAGCAGTGTCCTCAACGTGACGCTCTTGCCCGACCCCGATTCGCCCAGCAAGGCCAGCGCCTCGCCCGCGGCCACATCGAAGCTGAGGTCGCGCACGGCATGGACTGTGCTCCCGCTCGACCCCGCGCCGGTGAACCGCACGTCGAGATTGCGCACCGAAAGCAGAGGCGCGCTCATCGGACGACCCTGCGCGCTGCGCGCCTGGCGATTTGCGCTGGGGGAGGGTGCGGCGCGCTCACGCCAGGCCCTCGTCGAAGTGACAGGCCGCCCAGTGGCCCGCGTTCGCCTCGCGCAGTGCCGGCACCTCGCTCGCGCAGCGTGCCTGGGCCAGCGGGCAGCGGTCGCGGAACCGGCAGCCGCTCGGCGGGTTCACCGGGTTCGGCGGGTCGCCCGCGAGCGGCGACTGCTGCGTGCGCCGCGTCGGATCGAGCGACGGCACGGCCGACAGCAGTGCCTTCGTGTACGGATGGCGCGGCGCGCGGTACAGCGTCTCGACCGGGCCGGTCTCGACGATGATGCCCAGGTACATGACCATCACCCGATCCGCCAGGTAGTGCACCACGTGCAGGTCGTGGCTGATGAACAGGTAGGTCAGCCCGCGCTCGGCCTTCAACTCCTGCAGCAGGTTCAGCACCTGGGCCTGCACCGACTTGTCGAGCGCGGCCACCGACTCGTCGAGGATCAGGAGGCGCGGCTCGAAGGCCAGCGCGCGAGCGATGTTCACGCGCTGACGCTGGCCGCCTGAGAGTTCGTGCGGATAGCGCTGCGCGAACACGGTGGGCGCCAGGCCGACGCGAGCCAGCAGGTCGTGGGCACGCAGGCGCGCGGCAGGCGCGGGCATGCCATGCACCTGGGGCCCATAGGCCACGGCCTGGGCCACCGGCATGCGCGGATTCAGCGAGGCATAGGAGTCCTGGAAGACCATCTGCAAACTGCGACGCAAGTCCTTCAGTGCCAGGCCGGTCTGGGCGCCGACGGCCTCGCCGTCGAACACGAGTTCGCCGGCATCCGGCTCGATGAGCCGCGCCACCAGCCGCGCTGTCGTGCTCTTTCCGCAACCCGATTCGCCCACCACGCCCAGGGTCTCGCCCTTGGCCACGGTGAAGCTCACGCCGTCGACGGCACGCACCTTGGCGCCGTTGCGCTTGAGCAATCCGCCGGGCAGCGCGAAGTGCTTGCGCAGCCCCATCACGCTGAGCAGCGGCTGCGCCGGGCCGCCCTTGTCGGGCAGGGCCAAGCTGAGGATGGGGTCTGCGCTCACCGCTTGATGTCCATCGCCGAGCGAATGCCGTCGGCAAACAGGTTGAAGGCCATCGAGGTGACGAAGATCATCACCCCTGGCAGAGCAGCGAGCAGTGGCTGGCTGTAGATGGCCGAGCGCAGGGTGTTGAGCATCAGGCCCCACTCGGGCTCGGGCGGTTTGACGCCCAGGCCGAGGAACGAAAGCCCGGACGCGAGAATCATGCTGACGCTGACCAAGCCGGTGGCGTAGACGAACACCGGCCCGAGCACGTTGCCCAGCACGTGGTGGCGGATGATGCCCAGCGCGCTGTCGCCCGACATGCGCGCGGCATCGACATAGTCGAGGTGCCGCACCTGTGTGGTCACGCTCTCGGCCACGCGCACAACCTGCGGGATGAAGACCATCGTCAGCGCGATCATGCTGTTGCTCATGCCCGGGCCCAGCGCCCCCGCGATGGCCACCGCCAGCAGCACGGACGGAAACGCGTAGAACACGTCGAGCGTGCGCATGATGGCCATGTTCACCCAGCCGCCGACGTAGCCCGCCACCAGGCCGATGCCGGTGCCGATGACGAAGGCGGCGAGCACTGGCGCGACGCCGATGACCAAGGACATGCGGCCGCCGTGGATCAGCCGCGTCAGCATGTCGCGGCCGAGTTCGTCGGTGCCCAGCCAGTGCCCGGGGCTGCCTGGCGGCAGCAGCCTTTTCAGCATGCTGGCCTTGTAGGGGTCGGCCGGCGAGATCCAGGGCGCCAGCAGTGCCGCGACCACCAGCAGCAACAGCACGGCCGCAGCGGTCATCGCCACCGGGTCGCGCTGCAACTGGCGCAGCACCAGGGCCCAGTAACTGAGGCCCTGCACAGGCGACGCGGGCGCAGAGGATTCGAGCAAGGGCACGGCGGCCACGGCGGTGTTCATGGTGCGACGCTCAGGCTCTGGCGATGCGCGGGTCGAACCAGGGCTGAAGCATGTCCACCAACAAGTTGAGAACGACGAAGAAGAGGCACAGCACGAGGATGGTTCCCTGAAGCAGCGGGATGTCGCGCTGGAAGATCGCGGTGTTCAGCAGAAAGCCGGTTCCCGGCCAGGCGAACACCGTTTCAACGAGGATCGAGCCGCCCATCAGGTAGCCCACCTGCAGCCCGGTGACGGCGAGCACGGTGGGCGCGGCGTTCTTCGCCACATGCAGGAAGATGCGCGACGCGGGCAGGCCGCGGGCGCGCAGCGAGACCACGAATTCCTGGGCCAGCGTGTCGGCGACCAGGGCACGCACGGTGCGCGTGATGATGCCCATCGGAATGACGCTGAGCGTGGCCGCCGGCAGCAACAGGTGGCGCAGGTGGGCCATGTCCCAGGCCCAGCCGTCTGAGTCGCCCGGCCCGGCGCCCATCGCTGGCAGCCACCCGAGCTTGACCGAGAAGACGATGGTCAGCACCAGGCCCAGCCAGTAGTGCGGGACGCTCACGCCGACCACCGACACCGCGCTGGCCAGGCGGTCGACAGCGCTGCCGATGCGGTACCCCGCCAGGGCCCCGAGCAGGCAGCCCAGCGTGACGCCCACTGCAGCCGCCGCGCCGGCCAGCAGCAGCGTGTTGGACACCGCCGCGAATACCTCGGACCGCACCGCACGCCCACTGGCGATGGAAGCGCCAAGGTCGCCATGCAGCGCGCGCTCCAGCCACAGGCCGTAGCGCACCGGCAGCGGCCGGTCCAGGCCGTAGGTGGCTTTCAGCGCCGAGATGACCTCGGCCGGTGCATCGGCGGGGGCGATGGCGTTGAGCGGGTCGCCCGGCGCGATGGAGACAAGCAGGAAACACAACACCGTCACGCCCAGGGCGATCGGCACGGTCGCCAGCAGGCGCTTGAGCAGGTAGGCGAGCATGGCGGCGGTGTCGGCTTGCGAGTCCGGGCTACATGCCGATGGTTGTCAGGTCCTGGAACCAGTGCTGCGCCTGCACGAACTGTTTGACCTTCGGTGACAGCGCATGCGGGTTGGTGTCGTGTACCACCCACAGCATCAGCGAGTCGTCGACCATGCGCTGGTGCACGTAGGCCAGCAGCGCGTCCTGCTTCTTGACGTCGAAGGTGGCCTTGATCTGATCGATGGCCTCGTTGACCTTCGGGTCGTCGTAGCCGCCCCAGTTCACGCCGTTCGGTGCCGTGTATTTGCCATAGGCAAAACGCGTGAGCGCGTAGAACGGGTCGGCCGTGACATAGCCCAGGTTGATGCCCGTGATGCCCTTGCCGGCGTTTAGGTCGCCCTTGGCGCCGTTGCGCCAGTGCAGGTACAGGGTCTCGAGCTCGACAACCTGGAACTCGACCTGGATGTTCACCTCGGCCAGGCTCTGCTGGATGAACTCGTTCATCGGCAAGGACAGCATTTGCCCGGTGCCGCCCTGGGCGATGATGATCTTCGCCTTCAGCGGCTTGTCCTTGGTGTAGCCGGCCTGGGCCATCAACGCACGCGCTGCCGGCAGGTCGTACTTCAGGTCGAACGTGGGCTTGCCGAACCAGGGGCTGCTTTTGTCGAGCTGGCCCTTGGCGACCACCGCCTGGCCGCCGAGCAGCTTGACGATGGCCTCTCGGTCGACCGCCAGGTTGGCGGCCTTGCGCACGCGGATGTCGGTCCACGGCGAGCCTGGCTGTGTGCTGAAGTGGTAGGGCCAGACATGCGGGGTCACGTTCTGCACGATGCGAAACTTGCCCGCCGCAAGCTGCGGCAACATGTCCGGCGGCGGCGTCTCGATCAGATCGACCTGGCCGTTGAGCAGCGCGTTGGCGCGCGTCACAGCGTCGGGGATGGGAACGAGCACGATGCGGTCGGTCTTCGGGATGCGCGCCTTGTCCCAGTAGGCTGCGTTCTTGACCAGATCGACGCGCTCGCGCGGCACCAGCTTGTCGAGCTTGAAGGGGCCGGTGCCCGAGGGCTGCATCGCGACCTTCGCCCAATCCTTGCCCAGCTTCTCCCACTGCGCCGGGCTACCGACCAAGAACCAGGGCAACTGGTACGGGAACAATGCGTCGGTGTCCTTGGTGGTGATCTCGACCGTGTAGTCGTCGATCTTCTTGTACGACGCGATCGACGGAATTCGCGGCTTGACCTGGGCCGCCTGCCTGGCGTCGAACTGCGGCGACTTGTCGTTGAGCACCTTGTCAAGGTTCCACACCACTGCGTCGGCCTTGAAGTCCGAGCCGTCGTGAAACTTGACACCCTTGCGCAGTGTGAAGGTCCAGACCTTCGAGTCCTTGGCGTCGACCTTCCACTCGGTAGCCAGCCCCGGGATCAACTTGCCCGGCCGCGTGCTGATGTTGGCTTCCCAGCCAATCAGCGGGTCGTAGATCGTGTGGCCGGTGAACTGGTAGGCGCCGGCACCGCGGTCCGGCTGGCCGCTGGTGAGCGGGATGTCGGCCATCGAGATGCCGTAGCGAATCACGGTTTCGGCGTGCAGGGCGCCTGCCAGGGCAAGCGCCAGCGGCGCGGCGAGCATCCAGTGCTTCGAGAAGAGAACCATCGCGAGACCTCCAGGAGATGACTGCAGCCGTCACCGCACGGAACGTGCCAGTCCGCTCGCGCTCCGCGCAGGCCGGAAAATTGCGAACGTTGTCGCCAGTGATGCAGCTTCAGAACGCCGACGGCATGGCATGACCGCGGCGTGGTGCGCGCACGCAAGCCGGTGGTGCAGCGGGGCACCTCTCTTGTGCAACGACTTGACTTACGCTCAAATGACTTTCCAGTGAAGAAACCTACTCCGAAGACGCCCCCTTCCAAAGCGAGCCCGCCCGCGCGGCGCCGTGCCGCCCCTCCGACACCGGTGCCGGCACCGGCGCCGATGGCGATCGGTGCCCGGCTGCGCCACGCACGGCTCGTCAAGGGCCTGCTGATTAAGCAGCTCGCCGAACGGGTCGGCGTGTCGATCAGCCTGATCTCCAAGTACGAAAACGACAAGCTGCTCCCGCCGCTGACGGTGCTGCACAGCCTGGTGACCGAACTCGAGACCAACATCGGCGCGCTGTTCGAGCCCAACTGGACCGGCGTCGACTACGTCGCGCACGCAGGCGGCCGGCCGCGCATCTCGGCCGGCGGCGACAAGGACGCCGCCGGCGTCATGCTCGAACGGCTGGTGCCCAACGGCAAAGGCCATCTGCTGCAGGGCAACATCCACATCGTCGCGCCGGGCGGCGGCAGCATGGGGCCGATGCGCCACGAAGGCGACGAGTTCGGCTACGTCCTCGAAGGGCGCCTCGAGCTCAGCATCGACGCGACCGTGCACGAGCTCGGCCCGGGAGATTCGTTTGCGTTTCCGTCGAACCTCGCCCACACCTACCGCAACCCGGGGCAGGATGTCACGCGCGTCATCTGGATCAACACGCCCCCCACTTTTTGAAGCGTGATTTTCCCCGTCACGTGGCACACCGCTTGCAGCAGAGTTGCCTGAAGTTCAACTGAGTTGCGAGAATCGCGGCTCGTGCTGCCTCCTCCACCGCCTTCCACCGTTCTCCAGGAGTTCCCGATGACCACCTTCCATCGTCGTTTGCTCGCCGTTCCGTTGTTGCTGGCATTGCTGTCCTGCGGGGGCCTTGTGGCCGCCAAGGACACGGTGAAGATCGCCTTCATCGGCCCGCTCACCGGGGGCGTTGCCGCCAACGGCATCGGCGGGCGCAACTCGGCCGATCTGGCGGTCAGGTTGCACAACGAGGATCCGAAATCGAAGTACAACATCGAGCTCGTCGTACTCGACGACGAGTGCAAGCCGAACGTCGGCGTGCAGGTCGCGACCAAGGCCGCCTCGGACAAAAGCATCATTGCCGGCGTCACGCACTACTGCTCGGCGGTGGCGATGAGCACGGTCGACGTCTATCACAAGTTCGGCATGCCGGCGGTGGTGTGGGGCGCAGTGCTGCCCGAGGTCACGTACGGCAACGAGTACAAGGAGATCCATCGCGTCAACGGCACGATGATCAACCAGAACGACGTCGCCGCCCGCTTCATGACTGGGCTGGGCTACAAAAAGTGGGTCGTGATCCACGACACCACCGACTATGGCAAGGGCCACAACAAGTACTTCAGCCAGTTCGTCGCCAAGGCCGGCGGCCAGATCGTCGGCACCTTCGGTGTCACCGCCGACCAGCAGGACTTCACCGCCGAACTCACCAAGGTCAAGGAGCTCAAGCCCGACGTCGTCTACTTCGGCGGGCTTACGCCGATCGGCATCCGCATCCGCAGCCAGATGGACAAGCTCGGCATCAAGGCCGCGTTCGAAGGCACCTCCGGCATCAAGTCGGCGGCCTATCACGAGGGCCTGGGCAAGGACTTGGCCGAAGGCTCGCTCTCGTTCATCGAAGGTGCCCCCTGGGAGAAGCTGCCCGGCGGGCTGAACTTCATCGCCAAGTACAACCAGGCCAAGTACGCCGAGCCGGCAGAAGCCTACGGGCCGTTCGCCTTCGCGGCGGCCACGCTGGTGATGGATGCGATCGAAAAGGTGGGTCCGGACCGCAAGAAGGTTCGCGAGCTGCTCAACGCCACCAAGGACGCCGAGACCATCATCGGCAAGGTCAGCTTCGACGACCACCGCCAGAACATCGTGCCGCTGATCTCGAAGTACGTTGTGCAGGACAACAAGTGGGTGCTGTGGGAAGACAGCGAGTACGCGACCAAGAAGCGCAAGCTTCCGGGCCTGTGAAGCACACCTCCGCACACTGATTTACTTGCCAACGCCGGACCGACCGATGGGCCTCGACATCCTCAGCCAGTACGTGGTGAACACGCTGATGCTAGGCATGATCTACGCGATGGTGGCCGTCGGCTTCACGCTGTTCTTCGGCGTGCTCGACGTGATCCAGTTTTCGCACGGGGACGTCCTGATGCTGGGCGGTTTCACCGCCCTCGCAAGCTACCTCGGCGCGAGCGCGGCCGGGGTCGGCAACCCCTGGCTTCTGCTGGCGATCATGCTGCTCGCATCCATCGCAGTGACGGCCGCGGTCGGCGCCTTCGTCGCACGCTTCCTCGTGCTCCCGCTAAAAAACGCGCCGCCGCTGAACACGCTGCTTGTCACGCTGATGTTCGGCCTCGCGGTGCGCGAGGCGGTGCGCCTGTTCTACCCGAACGGTTCGAACCCAAAGCCGTTTCCGCGCCTGCTGCCCGACACCACGTTCTCGCTCGGCACGCTGGCGCTGCGCGCTGACAGCCTCATTCTGCTCTGCGCCGGCCTTGCCGTGGTGGTGGGCGTACACCTGCTGATCACCCGCACCAAGCTCGGCCTGGCGATCCGCGCCGTCGCGCAGGACGGCGAAACCGCGCGCGTGATGGGCATCGACTTCCAGCGCGTCGTGCTGTTCACCTTCGGGCTCGGCTCGGCCCTGGCCGCAATGGCCGGCGTGATGAACGGCCTGTACTACAACGAGATCAATTTCGGCCTCGGCCTGCTGCTGGGCGTGATCGGCTTTTCGGCGGCGATCCTGGGCGGGCTGGGCAACTTCCTGGGTGCGATCCTCGGCGGGTTCCTGTTCGCCGCGCTGCAGACCTTCGGCGCCGTGGTGTTGCCGATCGTGGCGCCCGCCATCACGAGCGCCTACAAGGACGTGTTCGCGTTCGCGATGGTAATTCTGATGATGGCCTGGAAGCCCACGGGGCTGATTGCCGAACGTTCCAGCGAGCGTGTCTGAGATGACCCCGCCGGTTCCGGACGCCGTCGCCTCGCGCAGCCGCATGACCCTGGGCGTCGCGGTCGCGGCCGCGTTTGCCTACCTGTGGGCGCTGCTGCACGCCGAGAGCCAGTGGGCGGTCGGCGGGCTGCTGCTGCTCGCGCTGCTTACGATGTTCGGTCTGCGCCGCCTGCGCTGGACCGACGCCCTCGGCGCTGCCGCCAGCGCGTCGCCCGCCGCCCTGGGGGTCGGGTGCGCGCTGGGCGTGCTTGCGCTGGCCGCGGCCTTCCACGAGGTCCACTTTGCGTTGCTGCTCGTGTGCACCGTGCTGCTGTATGCAGTCGTCTGCCTAGGCCTGAACATCCAGTTCGGATATGCCGGCGTCGTCAACTTCGCCGGCGCCGCGTTCTTCGGCGTCGGCAGCTACACGGCCGCGACGCTGGCCACGCAGACCGCGCTGCCGCACGCGTTGATCCTGCTGGCCGGAGGCGCGGTCGCCGCGGCGATCGGCTCGCTGCTGATTTGGCCGGTGCTGCGCACGCGCGGGCACTACGCGGCGCTCGTCACGATCGCGTTCGGCATCCTGTTCAAGAGTTTTCTCGAGGTCAACGACACGCTGGGTGGGCCGCAGGGCCTGCGCATCCCGGCGATGAACCTGTTCGGCTGGAAGCTCGGCGACGGCTTCGAGCTGGCCGGCATTGAGGTCTCGTTCTATGCCAATTACGTGCTGCTGAGCCTGGCGCTGTGCCTGGCCGCGTTCGTGTTCGTGCGACGCGTCGAAAGGTCGTGGATCGGTCTGGCGATGGACATGATCCGCACCGACGAAGTCGCGGCCGCGGTGTTCGGTGTGGGCATCGCACGCTGGAAGGTGCTGGCCTTCACCTTCGGCAATTTCCTCGCCGGGCTGGCCGGTGCGGTCTACGGGATGATGACGGGCTACGTGGCGCCGAACAACTTCACGTTCGCCGACTCGCTGATCCTGGTCTCGATCCTGATCCTCGGCGGCATCGGCAACCCGTGGGGCATCCTGCCGGCGGCGACCATCGTGCTGATCCTGCCGGAAAAATTCCAGTTCATCCAGGAGTACCGCTTCCTGCTGTATGCGCTGCTGGTGATCTTCATCCTGCTGTTCCGCCCCGAGGGCCTGCTGCCCCGCACCGTGCGCGAGTACTTTCCGGGCCGCGCCCCGAAGGACGCCGCATGACGGCGCCGCTGCTCGAAGCCCGCGGCCTGACGATGCGCTTCGGCGGCGTGACCGCGCTCGACGCACTCGACCTGACCGTGCAGGAGCACGAGATCCTCGGGCTGATCGGCCCGAACGGCTCGGGCAAGACGACTTTCTTCAACGTCGTCACCGGCCTCTACGCGGCGAGCGGCGGGCAGGTGCTGCTCGACGGCGCCGAGATCACGCGCCAGCCGCCGCAAGCCGTCTACCGCGCCGGCGTCACGCGGACCTTCCAGCGCTCGCGCCTGTCGCTGCCGCTGACGGTGTTCGACAACGTTGCTCTCGGCCAGACGCAGCACATGAACCCCGGCCTCGTGTTCAACCTGCTGCAGCGCCGCGCGCTGCGCCGCCAGGTCGACGAGACGGTGGCGCAGGTGCATGCGCTGCTGCAGACGTTCAGCGCCGGCATGGCCGCGAAGCTCTGGCAACCGGCCGGTTCGCTGAGCATGATCGACCGGCGCCGCGTCGAGGTGTGCCGCGCCCTCGTCTCGAACCCGCGGCTCGTGCTGCTCGACGAACCCTCCGCCGGCATGACGCACGACGAGACGCGCGAACTGATGGACGACATCCTGCTGGTGCGCTCGCGCCTGTCGCCCTTCACCATCGTCATCATCGAGCACGAGATGGGCATGATCCAGCGCATCACGCAGCGCTGCGCGGTGCTCAACTACGGCAAGAAGATCGCCGAAGGCAGCTTCGACGACATCACCCGCGACCCCGAGGTGCAGCTTGCCTACCTGGGGCAGGACGCCGTCGAAGGGGCCGGGGCATGAGCACCTTGCTGTCGGTCGACGGCATCCACACGGCCTACGACCGCGCCGATGTGCTGCACGGCGTCTCGCTGACGGTCGAGGCCGGCACCATCACCTGCATCCTGGGCTCGAACGGGGCGGGCAAGTCGACCCTGATCCGCTCCATCCTCGGCCTGACGCCGGCGCACACCGGCAGCATCCTTTTCGACGGCCAGGCGATCGGCCACCTGCCCACCCACCGCGTCATCGCCAGCGGCATCGCCTGCATTCCGGAGGGCCGCAAGGTGTTCCCGAAGATGACGGTTGAGGAGAACCTGCGCGTTGGGGCCTACCAGCAGCGCGACGCGCAAGAGGTGGCGCGCCGCATCGAGCAGACCTACGCGCTCTTCCCTCGGCTCGCGGAGCGGCGCCTGCAGCTGGCCGGCACGATGTCAGGCGGCGAGCAGGCGATGGTGTCGATCGGCCGTGGCTTGATGGCCAAGCCGCGCCTGCTCATCATCGACGAGCCTTCGCTGGGCCTGTCGCCGCTCTACGTGAAAGAGAACTTCCGCATCATCGGTGACATCAACCGCCTCGGCATCACCGTGCTGCTTGTGGAGCAGAACGTGCGCCAGACGCTGGCCATCGCGCACCACGGCTACGTGCTGTCGCAGGGCCGGCTGGTCGCGCAGGGCACGGCGCAGACGTTGGCCGACAGCGAAGAAGTGCGCGCCGCGTACTTCGGTTGAACGGGAACCCGACATGTCCGCCATCACGCCCACCGAAACGACCGCGCGCACACGTGCCGCTGCGCCCGATCCCGTCGCACTGACGCAGGCGCTCGTGCGCATGGACACCGTCAACCCGCCGGGGCTGGAGCACCGCTGTGTCGACATGCTCGCCGACCTGCTGTCGGGCGCCGGGTTCGCCTGCCGCACGCACGAATTCGCACCACAGCGCACGAGTCTGGTCGCCCGCATCGGCGGCACGGGCGCGACGCTGTGCTTCACCGGCCACGTCGACGTGGTCCCGCTCGGCAACGTGCCGTGGCAGCACGACCCCTTCGGCGCCGAGATCGTCGACGGGCGCTTGTACGGTCGCGGTTCGAGCGACATGAAGAGCGGCGTCGCCGCGTTCGTCTGCGCCGCGATCGCCCGGGCCGAGCGCCTGCGCGGCCAGGCCGATGGCCCGGGGCTGAGCCTGATCATCACCGCCGGCGAAGAGACCGGCTGCGAAGGTGCGTTCGCGATGGCCCGCTCCGCGCAGGCGCGCGAACTGCTCGGCCGCGCGGCTGCATTGGTGGTTGCCGAGCCGACCTCCAATGCGCCGCTGCTCGGCCACAAGGGTGCGTTCTGGGTCGCCGCGAGCGCGTCGGGCACGACCGCCCACGGCTCGATGCCGGAGCGCGGCGACAACGCGGTCTTCAAGATCGCACGCGCCGCGCTGGCCCTCGAAGGCTTCGAGTTTGAGTCCGGCCCGCACCCACTGATGGGCCCGCCGACGCTGAACGTCGGCACCATCCGGGGCGGCCTGAACATCAACTCGGTGCCCGACGCTGCCGAGCTCGGCATCGACATTCGCAGCGTCGCCGGCCAGAGCCATGCCCAAGTGCTCCAGTGCCTGTGCCGCGTGCTCGGCCCGCAGATCGCGCTGCGCTCGCTGCTCGACGTCGACAGCGTCTACACCGAGCCCGACGACCCCTGGATGCGGCGCGTGTTCGCCGTGTGCGCCGCGCGCGGCCGCGAACCGAACGGGCAGCGCACCGTCTCGTACTTCACCGACGCGGCCGCGCTCCGCCTGCCGTTGGGGATGCCGCCAGTGGTGATCCTCGGGCCGGGCGAGCCCGAGATTGCGCACCAGACCGACGAGTACTGCCGCGTCGACCGCATTCGCGAGGCCGCGCAGCTGTTCACCGACCTCATCGACGACTGGTGCGAGGGCACGCCATGACGGCCTGCCGGCTTCACGAACTCGACGCCAGCGAGGCCGCACGCCGGCTCGCGCGCCGCGAGCTGCGCGCCGAAGACCTGGTGCGAGCCTGCCTCGACCGCGTGGCCGAACGCGATGGCGAGGTTCACGCCTTCGTCCACGTGGCCGCCGACGCGGCGCTGGCGCACGCCCGCGTACTCGATGCCGGCCCGCTGCGCGGCGCACTGCACGGCTTGCCGCTCGGCGTCAAGGACCTGCTCGACACCGCCGACATGCCCACGACCTACGGCTCGCCGGTCTACGCCGGCCACCGCCCGGCGGCCGATGCGGCGGCGGTCGCGCTGTGCCGCGAAGCCGGCTCGGTGGTGCTGGGCAAGACCGTGACCACCGAGTTCGCCTACTTTCACCCCGGGCAGACGCGCAACCCCCGCAACCTCGCGCACACCCCTGGCGGGTCGTCGAGCGGCTCCGCAGCCGGGGTCGCCGACTTCATGTTGCCGCTGGCGCTCGGCACGCAGACGGCGGGCTCGATCATCCGGCCGGCCGCCTACTGTGGCGTGGTCGGCTTCAAGCCCAGCCTCGGGCGCGTGCCGCGCGCCGGCGTGAAGAGCCTCTCGGAAGCGCTCGACGTGATCGGCGGCTTCGGCCGCAGCGTGCGCGACGTCGCCTTGCTCGGCGCGGTGCTTACCGGCGACGCGCGGCTCCTCGACGAGACCCCGGGCGTGGCGCCGCGCATCGGTCTGTGCCACACGCCCGACGCCCCGGCAGCCGACGCCGACACGCAGCGTGCGCTGGCCGACGCCAGCGCGGCGCTCGCGCCGCAGGCCGCAGGCTTTGCCAAGGCAACCCTCCCCGATGAACTTCCGGACCTCGCCGCCTTGCAGAAGGCGGTGATGGCGTTCGAGATGACGCGCGCGCTGAGCCACGAGCGCGTGGCGCACGCCGAGCGCCTGAGCGCCAGGCTGCGTGGGCTCTTCGCCGAGGGCCTGGCGATTTCCGGTGCGCAGCATGCGCACCGTGTGGCACAGGTGGCCGACGCGCAGCGCCGCGTCGATGCGTTGTTCGATCGCTTCGACGTGCTGCTCGCGCCCAGCACCACCGGTGAGGCCCCGAGCGGGCTCGAGGCTACCGGCGACCCGCTGTTCTGCCGCGGCTGGACGCTGCTCGGCCTGCCGTGCATCCACCTGCCCTTCACGACCGGCCGCCACGGCCTGCCGCTCGGCCTGCAACTGGTCGGCCGCTTCGGCGACGACCACCGTTTGCTCGCCGCGGCGCAGTGGGTGCACGAGAGGCTGGTCCGATGACCTGGTCGATCCTGGCGCGCGACGCCGACGGCCGGTTCGGCGTCGCGATCGCTAGCCGCTTCTTCGCCGTCGGCGCGCTGTGCGTGCACACCCGTCGAGGGGTCGGCGCCGTTGCGACGCAGGCGCTGATGAACCCACTCTACGGGCCGGCAGCACTCGACCTGCTGCAAGCGGGCCGCAGCGCGGCCGACGTGGTGGCCAGGCTCACCGCCGCCGATGCCGGGCGCGCGCAGCGGCAGCTGCACGTTTTGCCTGCTGCCGGGCCGGCCGCAGCGCACACCGGCGCCGACTGCATGGGCTGGTGCGGCCACCTGCCGTTCGAGCGCTTCAGCGTCGCCGGCAACATGCTCGCCGCCGCGCTGGTGATCGACGCGACCGCGCAGGCCTATCGCGACACCGCCGGCTTGCCACTGGCCGAACGCCTTCTCGCAGCGATGGCCGCGGGCGAAGCGGCGGGCGGTGACAAGCGCGGCAAGCAGGCCGCAGCGCTGCGCATCCACGCCGACGAAGACCACCCTCAACTCGACTTGCGCGTCGACGATCACGCCGAGCCGATCGCCGAACTGCAGCGCCTGTACCGCGTGAGCCTGGCGCGCTACCAGCCGTTCATGGCCTGCCTCGCCGGGCGCCACGACCCGGTCGGCATCACCGATCGCGCCGAGATCGAGACGCGCATCGAACGCTTTCACGCCGAGCGCTCGGCGCCGGACCGATGAGCGCGCTGCTCGAGGTGCGCGACCTGCGCACGCAGTTCAGCACCGACGAAGGCGACTTCTTCGCCGTCGACGGCGTGAGCTTCACCGTCGAGGCCGGCAGGACGCTGGGAGTGGTCGGCGAGTCGGGCTGCGGCAAGAGCGTGACCTCGCTGTCGATCATGGGCCTCGTGCCGAGCCCGCCGGGGCGCATCGCCGGCGGCTCGATTCGCTTCGAGGGCCAGGAACTGATCGGCGCGCCGGCGCAGACGATGCAGGACCTGCGCGGCAACGGCATGGCGATGATCTTCCAGGAGCCGATGTCGTCGCTGAACCCGGTGTTCACGATCGGCGAGCAGATCGTCGAGGGCCTGCTGCGCCACCGCCCGATCACCCGAGCACAGGCGACGGAGCGCGCGATCGAGGTGCTGCGCAAGGTGCGGATGCCGGCGCCCGAGCAGCGTTTTCACGAGCACCCGCACAAGCTCTCCGGCGGCATGCGCCAGCGCGCGATGATCGCGATGGCACTGGCGTGCGAGCCGCGCCTGCTGATCGCCGACGAACCGACGACCGCGCTCGACGTGACGATCCAGGCGCAGATTCTCGACCTGCTGCGCACGCTGCAGCGCGAGACCGGCACCGCGGTCATCCTGATCACGCACGACCTCGGCGTGGTGGCCGAAGTCGCCGACGACGTGGTCGTGATGTACGCCGGCCGGGTGGTCGAGCAGGCGCCGGTGGCCACCTTGTTCGAAGCGCCGCAGCACCCGTACACGGTCGGGTTGCTGGGCTCGATCCCGCGTCTCGACGCGCAGCGCTCGCGGCTGGCCTCGATCGAGGGCCAAGTGCCGAGCCCGCTGCGGCGCAGCAGCGGCTGCAGCTTTGCCGAGCGTTGTCCGTTCGCCGATGCGCGTTGCCGCGCCGAGGCGCCGGGCTTGCGCGAGGTGGGTGCCCGGCACCGGTCGGCGTGCTGGAAAGCGCCGCTCGATCCGCAGGCGTTGATGGCCGGCTCGGCCGAGGCGGTGGCCTGATGGGCGGGGCCTTGCTGCAGGTCGACGGCCTGGTCAAGCACTTCCCGGTGCGCCGCGGGGTGTTCGGGCGCGTCAGCGGCGCGGTGCGGGCCGTCGATGGTGTCGACCTGCAGATCGTCGCCGGCGAGACGCTGGGCGTCGTCGGCGAATCGGGCTGCGGCAAGTCCACGCTCGGGCGCCTGGTGCTGCGGCTCATCGAGCCGACGGCCGGGCAGGTCCGCTTCGACGGTCGCGAACTGGGCGGGCTCGACGCCGCCGCGCTGCGCACGCAGCGGCGCGCCATGCAGATCATCTTCCAGGACCCGTACTCGTCGCTGAACCCGCGCATGACGGTCGGCCAGACACTCACCGAGCCCCTGGGGCTGCACGGCCTGCACCCCGGCCGCCACCGCGAACGCGTGGCCGAACTGCTCCAGACCGTCGGCCTCGCGGCGGAACACGCGCAGCGCTATCCGCACGAGTTTTCCGGCGGGCAGCGCCAGCGCATCGGCATCGCACGGGCGCTGGCGGTCGAGCCGAAACTGATCGTCTGCGACGAAGCGGTGTCGGCACTCGACGTGTCGGTGCAGGCGCAGGTCGTGAACCTGCTGCAGGACCTGCAGTGCCGCTTCGGCATGGCCTACCTTTTCATCGCCCACGACCTGGCGGTCGTCAAGCACATCGCCACGCGCGTGGCGGTGATGTACCTCGGGCGCATCGTCGAGATCGGCGACAAGGCCGCGCTTTTTGCCGAGCCGCGCCACCCTTACACCCAGGCGCTGCTGTCGGCGATCCCGCTGCCCGAGCCGGGTCTGCGGCGCGAGCGCGTGCTGCTGGCGGGCGATGTGCCGAGCCCGCTCGACCCGCCCGCCGGTTGTCACTTCCACACTCGATGCGTGCACGCGCGCGCCTTGTGCTCGCAGCAGGCGCCGGTACTCGAGGGCGACGCCGGGCAACGCGTGGCCTGCCATTTCTGGCGCGAGATTGCGGTGCCGGTGGTGCTGCCCGCGTCGGTCGTCGCCGCGCCCGCGCGCGCCCGTCTGGAACGCTTGCAATCGGCCTTCCTCGCACCGGTGTCGGCCGCATGACAACGCAACGCTTCTGTTCCACCTGGTCCACCCTAAAGGCTCACACGCGATGAAACCGAATGCCCGATTTCTCTGGCCCCTGCTGCTGGCCTTGGCGCCACTGGCCGCTTCAGCACAGACCCTGCGCATCGGCCTGGCCGAAGACCCCGACGTGCTCGACCCGTCGCTGGCGCGCAGCTTCGTCGGGCGCATCGTGTTCACCGCACTGTGCGACAAGCTCTTCGACATCGACGAGAAGCTCGCCATTCAGCCGCAACTGGCCACGGCGTACGAATGGTCGGCCGACAGCAAGTCGCTGACGCTGAAGCTGCGGTCGGGCGTCACGTTTCACGACGGCGAGAAGTTCGACGCCGCCGCGGTGAAGTTCAACATCGAGCGCCACAAGACGCTGCCGGGCTCGAACCGGCGCGGCGAGCTGGCGCCGGTGGCGAGTGTCGACGTGGTCGATGCGGCCACGGTGCGGCTGAACCTCTCGGCGCCCTTTTCGCCGCTGCTGGCGCAGCTCGCCGACCGGGCCGGCATGATGGTGTCGCCAAAGGCGGCGCAGGCAGCGGGCGACAAGTTCGGTGCCAAGCCGATCTGCTCCGGGCCATTCAAGTTCGTCGAGCGGGTCGCCCAGGACCGCATGGTGTTCGAGCGCTTTGCGCAGTATTGGAACAAGGAGGCCATCCATTTCGACAAGGTCGTCTACACGCCGATCCCCGACGCGACGGTGCGGCTGGCGAACCTGAAGGCGGGCCAGCTGGATTTCATCGAGCGGGTTGCGTCGAGCGACATGGAAAAGCTGCTGACCGACAAGAAGCTGAAGACCTCGCGCATCACCGAGATCGGCTACCAGGGCATCACGATCAACATCGGCAAGAGCGAGCAGGCGCAGAAGAACCCGCTCGGCCGCGACGCCCGGGTGCGCGAGGCCTTCGAGCTGGCGATCGACCGCCAGGGCCTGGTGCAGGTGGTGATGGACAACGAGGCGACGCTTGGCAACCAGTGGGTCGCACCGAACAACGCCTACTACGCGAAGAACGTGCCGGCTCCCAAGCGTGACATTGCGCGCGCGAAAGCGCTGCTCAAGGAAGCCGGCGTGCCGAACCCGAGCTTCACGCTGGTGACGCCGACCACCTCGGATGCGCAGCGGCTGGCGCTCGTGGTGCAGGCCATGACGCGCGAGGCCGGCTTCGACGTGAAGATCCAGGCGGCCGAGTTCGCCACCTCGCTCAACATGGCGGACAAGGGCGAGTTCGAGGCCTATGTGCTGGCCTGGAGCGGGCGCGCCGACCCTGACGGAAACCTGTTCAGCTTCCATGGCTGCAAGCAGCCGCTCAACTACGCCGGCTACTGCGATGCCGAGACCGACAAGCTGCTGAACCAGTCGCGCTCGCTGCGCGACCCTACCGAACGAAAGAAGGTGTTCGAGCAGATCAGCGCGCGGGTGTTGAAAGAGCGGCCGATCGTCTACCTGTATCACCGCAACTGGCTGTGGGCCTACAACGCCAGGCTTGGCGGCGTGCGCAATGTGCCCGACGGGTTGCTGCGTGTCAGCGGCCTGAAGCTCGCGCCGTGACTCTGCCGCGCTGAGCCACGTCACCTCCTAGCCTTTCCGACCACGCCACACGATGTTCGAGTACCTCGTCAAGCGTCTCGCCGCGATCGTGCCGACGCTGGTGCTGGTGTCGATGCTGATCTTCGGGCTGCAGCAACTGCTGCCGGGCGACCCGGCAAAGATCCTCGCCGGCGAAGAGCAGGACCCGACGGTCGTGGCGTACCTGCGCGCGAAGCTGCACCTCGACGAGCCGCTGCCGCTGCGTTACGCGTACTGGGTCGGCGGCGTTCTGCGAGGCGACCTGGGCGAGTCGATCCGCACCCAGCAACCGGTGCTCGACCTGATCGTGCAGAAGCTGCCCGTCACGGTCGAGCTCGCGTTGCTGGCGTTCGTGATCGCGCTGGTCATCGGCATTCCGGCCGGCATCGTCGCGGCCATCGGCCGCGGCACGGCATGGGACGTCGCCGCCAACATGTTCGCGCTGTGGGGGTTGTCGACGCCGAACTTCTGGCTCGGCATTCTGATGATCCTGCTGTTCTCGGTGCAGCTCGGGTGGCTGCCGGCGTCGGGTTACGTCAGCCCCTTCGAGGATCTTGGCGCCAACCTGGCCGCCATGATCATGCCGGCATTCGTTCTCGGCAACGCGATCGCCGCGGTGCTGATGCGCCACACCCGCAGCGCCATGCTGCAGGTGCTGGGCGCCGACTACGTTCGCACCGCACGTGCCAAGGGCCTGAGCGAGCGCACGGTGGTCCTCAAGCACGCGCTGCGCAACGCGCTGACGCCGATCATCACGCTCGGGGCGCTCGAGCTCGGCACACTGCTCTCGGGTGCGGTGCTGACCGAACAGGTGTTCACGATTCCGGGCTTCGGCAAGCTGATCGTCGATTCGGTTTTCAACCGGGACTACGCCGTCGTACAAGGCGTCGTGTTGGTCACGGCCAGCAGCTACATCGTGCTGAATCTGCTCGCTGACTTGGCAAACTTTCTCGTCAACCCGCGGCTGAGGCGCTGATTCGATGGCAGCTGTGCTTCCCCTCGCCGCCCCTGCGACGCCGCCGGCCGGGCCATGGCGACGTGCGTGGCGCCGACTGCGGCGCCGCCGCGGCGCGTTGGTCGGGCTGGCGGTGGTGTTGCTCTTCATCGGGTTGGCGCTGTTCGCGCCGTGGATCGCACCGCAAGACCCGATCGCGACGAGCTGGGGCGCAATCCGCAAGGCGCCCAGCGCCGAGCACTGGTTCGGCACCGACGAGATCGGTCGCGACGTGCTGTCGCGCGTGATCTGGGGCACGCGCGCGTCGCTGCTTGCCGGGGTGGTCTCGGTGTCGATCTCGCTGCTGCTGGGCGTGCCGATCGGCTTGGCCGCAGGCTTTCTCGGCGGCTGGATCGACGGCGCGATCTCGCGCGTCACCGATGCCTTTCTGGCCTGCCCGTTCCTGATCCTGGCGATCGCGCTCGCGGCCTTCCTCGGCCCCAGCCTGACCAACGCAATGATCGCGATCGGCGTCTCGGCCACGCCGATCTTCGTGCGGCTGACACGCGCACAGGTGATCAACGTCAAGGTCGAGGATTACATCGAGGCCGCGCGCGCGGTCGGCAACCCGCCGTTGCGCATCGCGTTGCGCCACGTATTGCCCAACATCGCCGCGCCGGTGATCGTGCAGGCCACGCTCGCGATTGCCGCGGCCGTGATCGCCGAGGCCAGCCTGTCCTTCCTTGGCCTCGGCCAGCAACCGCCCGCGCCGAGCTGGGGCAGCATGCTCAACACCGCGAAGAACTTCATCGACAACGCGCCCTGGATGGCGCTCTGGCCGGGTGCGGCGATCTTCCTGCTGGTGTTGTCGTTCAACCTGCTTGGCGACGGCCTGCGCGATGCGCTCGACCCGCGCCAACGCTGACCCTTTCTATTCAATCACGGCGAGCCCCCATGAACTTCGACTGGAACAATCCCTACCCGACGATCCGCAGCCCGCTGATGGCGCGCAACGTCGTCGCGACCTCACAAGCCCTGGCCTCGCAGGCGGGGCTGCGCATGCTGCTGAAGGGCGGCAACGCGGTCGACGCGGCGATCGCCGCTGCCGCCGCGCTGACGATTGTCGAGCCGGTCTCCAACGGGCTGGGCAGCGATAACTTCGCGATCGTGTGGGACGGCCAGAAGCTCCACGGCCTGAACGCTTCGGGCGTTGCGCCGGCGGCCTGGAACCCGGCCTACTTTCGGCGCAAGCACGGCGACGCGATGCCGATGCGAGGCTGGGACACCGTGACAACACCCGGCGCCGTGGCCGGCTGGGTCGCGCTGTCTGAACGCCTCGGCAAGCTGCCGTTCGCCGACCTGCTGGAGCCGGCGATCGAGCTGGCCGAGCGCGGGCATGGCGTCGGCCGGATCGTGGCCGACAAGTGGGGTCGCCAGGTGCCGTTGCTGAAAGACCTGCCCGGCTTCGCGGCCGCCTTCATGCCGCGCGGCCGCGCGCCCGAGCCGGGCGAGCGCTTCGTATTCGGCGACGCGGGAGCGACCTTGCGGCGCATCGCGCTCACCAAAGGCGAAGCGTTCTATCGCGGCGATGTCGCCGAGCGGCTGGTCGCGCATGCGAGTGCGAACGGCGGCAGCATGACGCTCGCCGACTTGGCGAACTACCGCCCCGAATGGGTCACACCGATCCAGAAGAATTTCGCCGGCCACACGGTTCACGAGATCCCGCCGAACGGGCAAGGCATCGCCGCCCTGATGGCGCTCGGCATGCTCGACAAACTCGATGTGGGACGGTTCCCGATCGACAGCGCGGAGTCGCAGCACCTGCAGATCGAAGCGATGAAGCTCGCGTTCGCCGACACCTACCGCTGGGTCGCCGACGCGCGCTTCATGACCGAGGTCAGCGCGGCCGATTTGCTCGACGACGGCTACCTCGCCGAGCGCGCCAAGCTGATCGACACCCGGCACGCCACCGATTTTGCGCACGGCACGCCGCCCAGCGGCGGCACGATCTACCTCAGCGCCGCCGACGAGAGCGGCATGATGATCAGCCTGATCCAATCGAACTACATGGGTTTCGGCAGCGGCGTGGTCGTGCCGGGTACCGGCGTGAGCCTGCAGAACCGTGGCCACGGCTTCACGCTCGACGACAAGCATCCGAACGTCGTGGCGGGCGGCAAGCGGCCGTTCCACACCATCATCCCAGGTTTTCTGACGCGCGAAGTCGATGGTGTGACGCGGCCGCAGATGAGCTTCGGCGTGATGGGCGGCAACATGCAGCCGCAGGGCCACTTGCAGTCGCTCGTGCGCATGCTCGTCCACCGTCAGCAGCCACAAGCCGCGTGCGACGCGCCGCGCTGGAAAGTGGCGAGCGGTCTGAGCGTCGACTTCGAATCCACCATGGCGCCCGAGTTGCTGTCAGACCTGATAGCGATGGGACATCGTTCCGAGGCGACGGCCGATGCCTACATGGACTACGGTAGCGGACAGTTCATTTGGAAGCTGTCGGACACGCTGGAGGACGGCTACGTCGCTGCTAGCGATTCGCGTCGTGATGGGCAGGCGGTAGGGTACTGAGCGTCGGCTGCTCTGCAGCGGTTGCTGCCGATCGCCGGCGCCGGGCGAATTCACGCTGCCGCCCAACAAGCTGTCTTTCAGCCCTGCCTGTCTCGATGGTCCGAGCGGCAGCAATGAGAGGCGGTGCGTTCGTTGGGCTCGGTAGACGCTGCATAAGTTGCGGCACGGACAGCTCTGTCACCATCTGAACTGGCGCTGCCGACCCGAAGCCGTCGCTCAGAGCATCGCCGGACTCACCGCTGCTGATAGAACACGAGCGACGCATAGAACCTTGCAGCCATCGCCGCGGTTTAAAACCTTGGCGTGG
>ENA-OFCD01000552-OFCD01000552.1-metagenomes-genome-assembly--contig:-NODE-552-length-23252-cov-5.338621_pt1 | contig 23252 bp, 23 predicted proteins | sample MGYA00153392_OFCD01 | MGnify analysis MGYA00153392
GCAGCGCGGAAGCGGCGACACCGACGCCGGAGTGGGCGAGAAGAGTGAGTGTGGCGAGCACGGTGTCGTGCAGCAGTCGTGCGCCCTGGCGGCGCTGCGCCTCGGTTTCGCTGGCCTGACGCTCCGCGCGATGGGCGCGGCCGATGCTATAGATGCGACGCGCGGCACGCGGGATACTCGCCGAGAGCCAAGCGCCGAAGACGGCGGCGAGCACCCAGCCGATGACGATCTCGGCATCCTGAACCGAGACGGAACCGGGAATCGCGAGTTCGGCGAGCACGACCGTGGCAATGAACCCGACGACGAGCACGATGATGCGACCAACGCTGGCGGTAAGCACCACCGCGAATGACGCGATTGCCCCCGCGGCAAGCGGCACGATCGCCGTGCCAAGGGAGGAGCTCTCCGGTGCCTCACCGGGGAGCTGCACGACCACGAGGATGCCAAGTCCGGAAAGGATGCCAAGCACGATCCAGAGGAGAGATTGGTTGACGCCCACCCGGTAGAGGCAGAGCATGAGCGCCACGAACAGGGGAATTGTGGCGAGCAGCGTCGTCAGAGGCAGCACCCCTGGCACCGAAAAACAGAAAAGTGCCACAACCGTCGAGCCGAGCCCGATGAAACGGGCAGATCGCTGAAGAAGCCGATCACGCTCTTTAGCAATGGGTTCCACACGGCAATAATCACACATCCACACCCTTTGCGGGGGCAGGACACCACACCCGATGTGCTCGCCGGCCCCGCGGCTACTCCGGAGTGAGCCAGCCCTCGCGAATACCGTGTCGCCTGAGGAGGATCTTGGTGCCGAGATCGATCCCGATATCGCGGTATTTGCGACGCGCTCGTTTGATGTACGACTTCACAGTCTCTTCGGTGGTTCCCATGTCGCCGGCGACTTCGCGGATCGATCGCCCGGAGGCATAGAGCATAATTGCACGCAGTTCCTGACGACCGAGACCCGGCTCGAGCGTCTTGCCGTCGCTGGAGAGGGCGCCGGCGAGCGAGCGGTTCTCGTAGCGCTTACCGGCTGCCGCAGATTGGATCGCCCGAACCAGCTCGTCGGCCGACTCGGTCTTCGGAACGAAGGCGAGCGCACCCGCCCTGATCGCCCCGTGGATCGATGAGGGCTCCGCATGCCGACTCATGACGATGGTGCTCGAGCCGGCGGCGCTGAGTGCTCGTACCTTGGCTCCGATCGAGACGTTGTCGTCGAGGTTGAGATCCAACACGACGACGTCGACGGGAAACTCCGAGTTCGCCAGCAGGGCTTCCCAGCTCGATTCGCCGATGGCGACGTGGATACCGTGACGGCGCGCATGGAGATGAGCGACAAGGCCGTCCACCACGAGCCGGTGATCATCGACGATCGCGACCCGGATGAGCGCGGACTTCTCTCGCTTGGTGATCATTGGCTCCGGTTTTCCCCCGTGGGATGCGCAGGCTCGGGTGCCAGCACAGACCACTCTGTACACCCAGCATAGCCAAGCTGACAGTCGCTCGCGTGCAGTGGTGGAGCCTTACGAGTTGAGCAGGCGAGCCAGTTGCGGACCGACGAGATCGTCTTCGATGAGAAAGCCATCGTGGCCGAACTCCGAGTGAATGACGACAGCGTGACCGTCGTCGATGTTGCCAGAGACCCCCGCGGCGATAGTCACCTGGTCGGCCAGGGGGAAGAGTCGATCGCTATCGATGCCGAGCACCACATTGCGAGCGGTCACGCGGGAGAGGGCGGCGGCGACTCCGCCGCGGTCGCGGCCGATGTCATGCGAATTCATCGCCTGCACGAGCAGCACGTAGCTGTTGGCATCGAACCGACGCGTGAACTTGTTGCCGTGGAAGTCGAGATAACTCTCTACCGCAAACTTGCCCTCTGCACCGAGGGGGCTGACGCTCGACTGCCAGCTTCGCTCGAACCGGTCGTTCAGCTCCGTGGGTGAGCGGTAGTTGAGGAGGGCCATGCGCCGCGCCAGGGCGAGACCTCGGTACGGGCCCTCGCCATCCGCGCCCTCGTAATAGTCGCCGCTGCCAAAACGAGGATCCATCTGGATGGCCTCGATCTGCACGGAATTGAGCGCGATCTGGTCGGCGCTTGAGATGGTGGGGGCGGCGATCACGGCCACGCGATCGAGCCGATCCGGATGGCCGATCGCCCACTCGAGTGACTGCATACCTCCCATCGATCCGCCGACCACTGCCGCCCAGCGGGTGATGCCGATGGCATCCGAAAAGGCGACCTGCGCCGATACCTGGTCGCGGACCGTCAGATAGGGGAAACGCGCCCCCCATTCGCGCCCATCAGGGGCAAGGGAGGCCGGACCTGTGCTGCCCTGGCAGCCCCCGAGCATATTCGGGGCCACGACGAACCAGCGATCTGTGTCGATGTCCTTACCCGGACCAACGATGCCCGACCACCACCCGGCGGTGGGATGCCCCGGTCCAGCAGTGCCGATCAGGTGGCTGTCACCGGTAAGCGCGTGGAGCACCAGGATTGCGTTGCCGTGATCGGCGTCGAGTTCGCCCCAGGTCTCGTAGGCGATGCGACCGGAGGGAATACCGCCTCCCCGCTCGAACTGCTGGGCGCCGATGGAGACGAACAGTCGGTCACCCGGGTGATCACCTTCTCTCCAGGCACCCGTGGCCGGAGGCTTACCGATGATCGATCGCGTGTTGGCTTCAGTGACGAAGCTTGATGGGACCGTGTCCTCGGATGTTTGCCAATCCATGTCCGGCTAAGTATCTCAAGGTTTGCATGGGCCGGGCTGATTGTTACAGCTCGCGCTCCGCCGGTCGAATAGCTCACAGGTGTTCGCCACTCGACCGGCGTCGGAACACTACGCGCTCTGCGCGGCCTTGGTGACCGCACGGGCAGCGGCGAGACCGACCGAGAGGTCGGCGATGATGTCGTCGATGTTCTCCAGTCCGACCGAGAGTCGCACCAGCCCTGGCGTTACACCGGAGGTGAGCTGCTGCTCCGGGGTGAGCTGCGAGTGAGTGGTCGACGCGGGATGGATGATGAGGCTGCGCACGTCTCCAATGTTGGCGAGGTGACTGAACAGGGTGACGTTGTCGACCAAGGCCGCTCCGGCATCCACTCCGCCCTTGAGCTCGAAGGAGAGCACCGCGCCGACGCCCTTGGGCGCGTACTTATTCGCCAGTGCGTACCACGGGCTCGAGGGGAGTCCCGAGTAGTTCACCGAGGCGACATCGTCGTTGTCATCGAGCCATTCGGCAACAGCTTGGGCGTTCTGCACGTGGCGCTCGATGCGCAGGCTCAGGGTTTCGATTCCCTGGATGAGCTGCCAGGCGCTCGCCGGGGCGATGGCCGCGCCGAGGTCACGGAGGCCCTGCACCCGCGCTTTGATGATGTACGCAATGCCGTCGCCGAGCACGGTGGTGTAGCTGGCACCGTGGTACGAGGGGTCTGGCTCGGTCAGGCCGGGGAATTTCTCGACGTTCTTCGACCAGGCGAACTTTCCACCGTCCACGATGACACCGCCGATTACCGTGCCGTGGCCGCCGAGGAACTTGGTGGCGGAGTGCACGATGATGTCGGCTCCGTGCTCGAACGGGCGAATGAGGTACGGGGTGGCGATCGTGTTGTCAACGATGAGCGGAACGCCGTTGGCGTGCGCGACATCCGCGACCAGCGCGATGTCCAGGATGTTGATCTTCGGGTTTCCGATGGTCTCGGCGAACAAGAGTTTCGTGTTCGGGCGAACGGCGGCCGCCCACTCGTCGGCGTCATCCTGGTCTTCGACGAAGGTGGTGTCGATACCGAGTTTCTTGAGCGTGTACTTGAACAGGTTGTAGGTGCCACCGTAGATGGATGAGGATGACACGATGTGGTCGCCGGCCTCAGCGATGTTCAGCACGGCGAGCGTTGCAGCAGCTTGCCCGGAGGCGAGGAGAAGGGCTGCGGTGCCACCCTCAAGCGCGGCGACACGCTCTTCGACGACGTTCTGGGTCGGGTTCTGTATGCGCGTGTAGATGTTGCCGAATTCAGCGAGGGCGAAGAGGTTCTTCGCGTGTGCTGAGCTGTTGAAGACGTACGACGTTGTCTGGTAGATCGGGGTCGCTCGCGCATTTGTCACGGGATCCGGCGTGGCGCCGGAATGGATCTGCTTGGTCTCGAACTTCCAGTCGGCCGAGTTGTCGCTCATGGATATCTCCTCAAAAGTGGCGCGAGCGGGGTAGTCACTCGCACTCGGAAGTTTAGGTAGGTCACCACCGCCGATCAATGGGGCCCGACATGCTGCGTAACAGAGGGTTCGAGCGCTGTCAAGGCGGTTATGCACAGTAACTAGTCATGCGAGAGTAGTCGCGTGTCATCTATCCGTCTCTTCATTCTGGGCTCGCTCGACGAACGAGGTCCGATGCACGGCCATGGGCTGCTGCTCCTTGCAGAAGAGGAACACATCGACCTCTGGACCGACTTCGCCTCGAGTGCCGTCTACGGGGCAATCAAGCGGCTCGCCGTCGAGGGGCTCATCACGGGTGAACGGGTCGAGAAGCACGGCAACTACCCGGAACGGCAGGTCTATCGCATCAGTAGTACTGGGCGCCTGGCGCTCGATGACCTTCGCAGGGAAGGCCTCACCGAGATCATCATCAAGTCCGATCCGCTCGACCTCGCCCTAACCCGCCTCGACCCGGACCGACTGGATGAGCTCCCCACCGTTCTCGGAGAGCGTCTCGCGACCCTTCGGCAGACTCTCGCCGACAACGAAATGCACCTCGAATCGATCACCCACTTCCTCACCATCGCAGAACTCTGGGCCATGCGGCACCAGGCCTCGCGCTGGAGAGGGGAAATCAGCTGGCACGAAGATCTGCTCGCAGCTCTGCCCGTCATCATTGCGGACGAAAAGTCCCGAAAGGAACAGAAATAGTGTCTTCCATCACCACCGCACCGAACTCGCTCGGGGTGTCGACGAAGAGGGCCTGGCAGGCTCTCGGCGTGCTTCTCATCGGTATGTTCATGTCGCTTCTCGACGCGACCATCGTCAATGTCGCACTTCCAACCATCCGCACGAGCCTCAGCGCAAACGAGGCGACGTTGTCTTGGATCATCGCCGGATACGCTCTCGCATTCGGCCTCGTGCTGATACCGGCCGGTCGTCTCGGCGACCGCTTCGGCCATAAGTGGATCTTCGTGGCCGGTCTCGCGCTGTTCACGGTCGCGAGCCTGGCCTGTGGTCTCGCGCAGGACAGCACACAGCTCGTCGTGGCCAGGGTGATCCAGGGACTCGCCGGAGGCATCTACCTTCCGGCCGTGACCGCGTTCATCCAGTTGCTGTTTACCGGCAGGACCCGTGGTACGGCGTTCGCCGTCATGGGCGCCGTGATCGGCGTCTCGTCCGCGCTCGGCCCGATCGTCGGTGGCTTACTCATCCAGGCGTTCGGCGAGAAGGAGGGCTGGCGCTACGTGTTCGACGTAAATGTGCCGATCGGCGTCATCGCGTTGGTGGCAGCGGTCTTCCTGTTGCCGAAGGGTGCCGGGAGCAGCAGGCCATCCGGTGGCGTCGACTGGATTGGCCTTGTGCTTCTCGCGGGCGGCCTGGTCGCGATCCTGGTTCCTCTGATTGAGGGACAGACGGTCGGCTGGCCGCTCTGGACTTACCTGCTCATCGCGGGCGGCGTCGTGTTGATTGTGCTCTTCGCCCTGTGGGAGATTTCCTACACCAAGCGCGGGAAGAGTCCGCTGGTGCCGCCGCACCTCTATTCGCACGCGGCGTTCACCGGCGGCACAATCCTCGCCCTGGTCTACTTCGCCGCGTTCACGAGCATCTTCTTCTCGATCTCGATCCTCTGGCAGTCCGGTCTCGGGCACACGGCGCTCGAGTCGGGCTTCGTGTCGATCCCGTTCGCGGTCGGCAGCATCCTCGGGGCGTCGCAGAGCAGTCGACTCGCACCGATTCTCGGCCGTAAAGTGCTGGTCATCGGTGTAGGGATGCTCACCGTCGGACTCGTCGCGGTCTGGCTCGTGCTGCTGTTGGTGCCGGCTGCCGACCTTACCAACTGGGACCTGCTCGGACCATTGCTCGTCGCCGGTGTGGGAAGCGGACTGTTCATCGCGCCGAATGCCCAGTTCATCGTCGCGACGGTAGATCCCCAGGAGGCCGGTGCCGCGAGCGGCGTCATCGGCACGATGCAGCGACTCGGGAGTGCCGTCGGAATCGCCGTGATCGGCAGCGTCTTCTTCGGAGCGCTCACTGTAGTCAAGCCAACGGCGGCCCAGATCGCGGATGCTGCGAAGAAACATGGCGCAGAAGGCGCCCAGGCGATAAAGGCAGCCATCACCGAAATCGTCCAGCACAACGTCGCTGTCGGGTTCGCTCACAGCGCCGCAGCGGCGATCGCCGTGAGCGCGGCCTTTGCGCTCGTTGCATTCTTCCTGGTCTTCGCTCTGCCGAAGCGCCTCAGCCAGGGCTGGGAGGCGAAGCCGACCGAGTCTGCCGGGGCGAAGTCGACCGAGTCTGCCGGGGCGAAGTCGACCGGAAGCTAACGGTCCCGCGTCGAGCCGGTCGGATCCGTTTGTGGGGGTCCGGCCGGCTTTCGCTTGTACCCGCGCAGAGCTCGGTAAATGTGAATGACCACCCCTGTTGTCGCCCGAGCCCCAATGGATGAGCGGGCTGCCAGATAAAATGTCGACCGCCATGTCCACATAACTTGTAGCCCAAAGCAGCTCCGCTGGTCGCGGCAGATTTAGAGGCTGTAATCCAACTCCGACCTTGATGGTGCGGTGGGGATATCCTCAAAATCGACACGGTGGGTAATCGTCATTATCTCGTCATGATGCCAACCGGACTCAATTGGCTTCGAGGAGATCACCTGCAGCTGCCTTGCATTGATGATCCCCGCAAACAGGGCGATCTACGTGTTCGCTGATCGTCTGGGATCTTGGGGGATTAGTGCCGAGAGATCAGTGCCGAGAGATCAGTGGGTTCCCGGTTCAAGTCCGGGGGTTGCACCACAAAACGTTGATCAGGATGCTGGTCAGGCACCAGGATGACTTCCTTGGATTGATTCCCTGCGATCTACGTTCATGACTGCCCGGTAAAGCGATCCTCTATCCCCGATCGTGAACACGCCGAACTTCCCTCGGCACCCCGTGCGCATCGGACCTATCGAGCACCACACCGTTAGCGTTCGGGAGTGCCCGAAGTGCGGGCTAGTGCAGTAAAAATTTCGTCACTCCGGGCAGGTCCGCTTTATTCGGCTCGCTTGTCGAAACTGGGGAACTTAATATCTGCGCTCACGGACAGCCAGTAGCGCCGGATGGTTGGTTGAACTTGCGGTGCGAGCATGAGATTGGGAACCAATTGCCAAGACCCAGCAGAATCTTGTACTTCCTGAAGCGCCGTTCCGTAGGTGTGAATTTCGATTGACTCCGCAGCATCGGCGTCGTTTGGGCCACGGTGCCACAGCCCAAATTTGTGGGGCTTGACCGAGTCACCGTTTTTGAGTGACTTTGCGAGTTCAACCCACTGCTCTACGGTTCGTAAAATCTGATAGCTCACGGAGATATCGTTTCCTGGCAACAGTCCGTAACGCGTTCGTGAAACCCCGGCTACGGAAAAGGACTCCTCGTTGTAGGCGTGTAAATCAACCATGCCCGGACCATCGCTGTGGACGGAGAAGGATATAGTCACCGCAACGCACTGATTTGCGTCTCTCGGCAGCTGGAAGATGACCTCCGGCCAGACCTGCTCCGCGCCCCGAGCAATGAGTCGGTCGACGCGTGGATTTTGGCGTTCGGCGATAACAAGCAGCCGTGGAATTGCAGTGTCAATCCGCGCGAGCTGAGTCTCTTGGAGAATTGCCTGAGAGATCCCGACCGCTGCTGCCGCTGCTTCCGCACCCTGCTTGGCCGCACCGACCGACTTCTTCGTCTGAATCGACTGATAGGCAATAACGATCGCCGAGGCTGTCGTCGCGATTGCGCCGAGAACCGCCCAACTATCTGAGGTCATTAGCTGACACTACCGGCTACCAACTTCCCGAGATGAGTTTCTGGGCCCAGACCAAGTTCTCGCAAGCCCAAATAAAGGGGCACGGAAAAGAGCACAGGGCGGCTGAAGCGCCCTAGGTTCGATGCCGCATCCTTTTGAGTTCTAGGGATGAGTACATGACTAAGAAGATTGATCCTGAGGTCCGGGCCCGCGCGGTGCGTTTGGTGGCTGATCACCTCGGCGAGTACCCGTCGTTGACCGCGGCGTCAGATGCGGTCGCCAAGCAAGTCGGTGTCGGCCATGAAACCGTCCGCCGGTGGGTGTTGCAATCCCAGGTCGATGGTGGCCTGCGTGGTGGTGCCACGACCGAGGAGCTGGCTGAGATCAGAAAACTCAAGGCCGAGAACCGGCGGCTCCGTGAGGACGTCGATATCCTGCGCGCGGCGACGACTTTCTTCGTGGGGGAACTCGACCCCCGCAACCGTTGATGGCTGGGTTTCATCGAGACGATGAGGGCTGAGGGTTACGCGTCTCGAGTCGATCTGTCGGGTTCTGCGTGAGCAGGGCTGCCAGGTCGCCGCACGAACCTACCGAGCCTGGCGACGGCAAGGTCCGGCAGCTAGGACGATCACCGACGCTCACGTCATAGATACGGTCCGATCCGCCGTGTGGACGACTGATGCCCACGGTCGGCGGAAGATGACTCCCGAAGGACTTTATGGTCGGCGGAAAATGACCGCTGTGCTGCACCGGACTATGGATCCTGATGTGAGCGCCGGGTCGGTCGACCGCGCCATGCGGGCCCTCGGGCTGTCGGGTGTCCGCCGCGATAAGAGCATCCGGACCACAATCCCGGCGAAGGATGGCAAACGCGCTGGCGATCTGCTCGACCGTGACTTCACCGCGCCGGCCCCGAACCGGGTTTGGGTCACCGATTTCACCTATGTACGAGCCTGGGCCGGGTGGGTTTACGTCGCGTTCATCGTCGACGTATTCGCCCAACGGATCGTCGCTTGGCACGCCTCGACAACCAAGGAAACGGACCTGGTCATGATCCCGTTGCGGATGGCGTTGTGGGAACGAGGTCGAGAGGGGCATCCCGCAGTCGCCGGCGAGCTGATCCATCACAGCGATGCCGGATCGCAATACACGTCGATTCGGCTGACCGATCATCTCGCTCTCGAGGAGATCCTGCCCTCGATCGGATCCGTCGGTGACGCCTACGATTGTCCTCATGGAGAGCATCAACGGCCTCTACAAGGCCGAGTGCATCCGCACCATCGTCTTCCACGAGGGGCTCCTACCGCACCATCATCGACGTCGAATTCGCGACCGCTGGCTGGGTCGACTGGTACAACAACCGATGCCTTCACAGCTCCCGCGGTAACGTTCCGACCAAGACCTGGCTCAGAATGAGCCGGTCCCGCAGGGGTGACAGGGCGTCGCAATCGCCTGGGCGTCGAAATATCTTCACCGGCCAGATCGACGAACCCTTTCCCGTCCTGAACTACCGAACGGCGGACGTTCGCGCTGGGCGATGCCCCCCGCAGGTGTCCTGGATCAATCCAGAGGTAGGGTCGTTCACCGGTGCCGCTGTCGTCGTGTCACTGATTGCGTGGTACTAGTCTTCACGGCTGGACCTAACGCTCCCACGAGCCCGAGCACCAGGAGCACTTCGAGCGCCCCAAGTCCGAAGTACAAGGTCTGGAGAACGTCGTATCCGATGATGGCCAGTTCGACGAAGATCCAGATCATCATCCCGAAGCCAGCAACCGTTGCTGCACCCGAACTGTAGGCGTTCCGTCGGTGCAACAGGATCGCCGCGGCTCCTTGAGTGCCGCCGATCACGATTCCGAGGATGAGGCTCGGGATCAGATAGCTCGTGAAAGGTGTAGATCGAAGGTACTCGAGCGGAACGCCTCCGCCGTTGTCGACGGTGCCGAGAATTCCGCCCCCTATTGCAGACAATGCCCCGAAATACAGCAGGATTATTAGCGCAATCCGGGCGAAGCGGGTCACGGCGAATGCACCAGCGCGTTGGCGTCTCGCCGCATCGACACGGGATATTGGCTAGTGGGCGTGCCGATGCGGACGAGCATCTGGATAGTCTGCCCGTCTGGTGCGTAGTCGGCGTGAATCGCCGCGTAGGGACCGGCCATCGTCGGGTATTCCTGTAGCACCTGGCTCAGTGGCTGCATGACCAGGCCAAGGGTTCGGGCGTGGAGGCAGAACTGAGCGTAGAGAATCCCAGCCCGCACCTGTTCCGTTCGAGTGTTGCCGTTCGTGCTGATCAGGCCGTAGGAGGCAGTGTGGGCCACGCCCGCATCCGTGAGTGCGATCGCGTTCTTCGCCCCCGCTGCGTCATCGTTCACTGCGGGGATGATGGTGATGAGACCTTGGAGCACGTATTTCATAATGCCGCTGGTTCCTTGGCCCTCGACGGCGAACCCCGACCGAGCCGCGTTTTTGGACTGCTCGGTGCTGTGGAAGACGGCGTCGCTCTCTTTCGTGGCTGCCGCGTACTGGGTCTCGATGAGCGTGCCTTCGACACCGAAGCGCCCGAGGGCCATCGTGTCCTTCTCGTCAGACAGGATCGAGAGCGTCGTAGATGAGTCCGCGGCAAGAGCAGTCAGCGCTGTGGTCTGCGTGGAGGTGAGGGCGGTTGCGGTGTAGGGAGATCGGTTCGTGTCCGAGAGGAAGAGGGACGTGTAGTCGGAGGCCTTGACCGAGGAGTCTTTGGCTAGCGTGATTCGTGCCACCGGCAGCTTGCTCATCGAGGTCGTGAGAGCCGCCTCGTTGTAGGTTCCCTGCGGGAAAAGTTCGAGCGATGCGTCATAGCCGAGGTGCGCTGCAGACACCTGGAGGTAAGCGAGGAACGTGCCATCGGAGACCATCGTCTGTCGAGCAAGCGGGTCGACGGCAGGCGTGAGGCGGGTCGGGTCCGTGTAGAGGTAGAGCACGTCCGGATTGGTCTTGTCGAGGCGGATCGTCCAAGGCTGCATGTTGTGGCCGCTTGGGGCGAGCACGGCCTGGGCGACAACTTGCATTCGAGGATCACTGAACTGCCGGTAATAGGAGGCACTCCACGGCTGAAGGTAGGTCGCTGGTACGAAGATGCCGCCGACAGTGAGAATCACGCCTAGCCCTAATGCGAGGACCCCGAGAATAGAACCCACCGTGATGAAGATCGCTCTTCGAACCCGATGTTTGCGCGGGCCTCGGACATCATTCATGAGGCCACTCCGACCGGTGCCGGCTCAACGGCCGGTGTGCTGGGATTTGCGGTTTGTGGACGACTCGGCTCCGAGAGATGGACAATCAGGACGATGAGCCCGGCGATCGGAAGGAGCAACCAGAACAACTCGACCCACGAGCGGCCGGCATCCCGAAGTCGACGCACCGTCACCGCTAACGCCGGGACAACAGTTGCGAAGCCGAACGCGCCCGAGAGGCTTGCCCCGAGATATACGGTTCCGTGATCGGTGAAGATGTTCAGCGAGTTCAATGCGAGATGGGCGATCCCGGCGAAGAGTACGAACCACCAGAACTCCGGTCGTGCGGCACGTGTGGTGAAGTCTGCATACTTGCGGAGAACTGCTTGCACGGATTGAAGCACGTTGATGAAGTACCTTCCAGCTTGGTGATGGGCCAGTCCCTGTATAGGGCCAACGGCCCGGTCACACAGGGTCGAAGGTCCCGAACGGCAGGCGAGACCCTGCGGAGAGGCGCGGTTTCGCGTGTTCACGCCAACTGAAAATAGGGCCACCGACCATCATGGAAGGTGATCGAATTGGAGGATTGCGGGCGAAGATACACCACCTGTTCTCGACCGGGTTTCCGGAGCGGGAGATCGCACGACTGGCCGGAGTCGTTGTTCCGACCTGTCAATGACTAATAAGAACTGCCCGTAGGCGGCCAGCAGATCTGCGCGAGTTACCCATGCGCGAACTCGACGATATTGCCCAGCGAATCAACACCAGGCCACGCTACTTCCTCCACTGGGCCAAGTCAGTCGAGTTCCGGCCACAGATGTTCGAAGCGAGCGTCCCGCAGGGGAACTGTTCGCCGAAGGGATTCTCAGAAATGAACTGAGTGTGCCAGAGTGGGCGGTTCCCCTATCTCTTCGATCTGATGTCCCGTGCACGGGTGGCGGGTGACCGTTGCGCGCTGAATCCTGGTGAGGGTGAACCAGCGAATGCCCTTTCGGAGTCTGCACCAGGCGATGAGCTTCCACTGGCCAGCGGTGAGAGCGAAGATCATTGGTTCCACTTCGCGTCGTGTGGTTTGCCCCTCGGCGTCGGTGTAGGTGAGGTTGACGGTGACCTGGTCAACGGTGGCTTGCTCCAGCGCGGACATCACGCGGCGTTCGGCTGACGGGCCGACGTCAACCCAGACGCGGGTGGAGAGCTCAGCGGCTTTCCGGCGGGACACAGGATCGAGTACGTCAAGCACTTTGAGGATCGACGCACGTGCCGAGTCCGAGAACGGAGCTTGCGCGGCCGTCGCCACTGCCGCACTCAGGGCCAGGGCTTGGGATGCTGTGAGGTTCACCGGTGGTAGTCGGAACATCTCCGTCAGCCCGTAGCCCCCGCCAGGACCGGTGCGCCCCCAGACGGGAAGACCGCCTGCCTCGAGTGCGGAGATGTCGCGTTTGATCGTGCGGATGGTCACCCCGAACCCGTCGGCGAGTTGCTGCGCGGTGCGACCGCGAGAGCCCGCCCGACGCAACGACTCGGTCAGCGATTGAAGACGCTCGGATCTTTTCACAATAAACAGATTAGTGACAAGAATAGTGACATGCAGTTGTCTCGGGTGCGCACGAAGATGAAATCATGAAGAAAGACAGCCCCACCCCAACCTCATTCGTTCTCGTACCCGGCTACTGGCTTGGTGGATGGGCGTGGGACGCTGTCGCCGCCCATCTACGCGACCGAGGCCACAGCGTCATCCCGGTAACGTTGGCGGGTCTCGATCCCAACGACCCTCATCGTGCAGAGAGAACCGTGGCCGACCAGGTGGACTCTCTCCGCTCGGCCGTCAGCACTGCTGGTGCCGACGGCTCCTCCGTCGTCCTCGTGGCCCACAGTGGCGCCGGATTCCCCGCCTCCGTGCTCCTCGACCAGGACCCAACCGTGGTTGATCGCATCATCTACGTCGATAGTGGGCCGGTCGCTGATGGATCAGCGTTCGATCCGTCGGTTCCGCCTGATGTGCAGGAGGTGGCGCTGCCACCGTTCGAGCAACTGGCTGCCAGTCTCGACGGCCTGAGCGAGGAAGTGCTCGAACTATTCCGTCAGCGAGCAGTGCCGATGCCCGCACGTGTGATGCGCGATCAGGTACGTCTGGAGAACGATTCCCGCCGAAACGTGCCATCGACGATCATCGCCTGCTCCTACCCCTCTCACGTGCTCATGCAAATGGCTCACGAAGGTAATCCGATGATGGCTGAAGCCGCAACCCTCCGCGACCTCGAACTTATCGATCTCCCGACCGGGCACTGGCCTATGTGGAGCCGACCAGAAGACCTCGCCGTGGCCATCGCCGCAACAGTCGAGCACTAGCGGACGGGACGGACGAAGGTTCAGTTGACACTTCATTGAGGCCCCTCGCGTGTCAACGAAACCGTGCAGCAGTCCCCTTCCCCTGGACAGAACCACTGTGCTTGGACGCGAGATTCAACTCTGTTGGGGCGGGCCAGCACGTTCGCGCAGTCTGCGGCGTTGTCGTGTCCCGATCGAGTTTGAGACAATGAGTATGGCCGTCAACGCCGCGTGCAATCACTAACCCACCGAGTCGATTGAGCTCGGGACAGACCCAATTGAAGAGGCACCATTTCTAAGCCATCTCGACCAAGCGGCGCGGCCATGCCGTCGGATCTCGCTATTTCGCGCGCTGCGGCCCGTCGTCCACTCGAAGAAGTTGCAGCCGACATGGGCATCGGACCACACCTGCTCGAGCCATACGGAAGCGCAGCGTCAAAGATCTCCCTCGATGCGATCGATGAGCTCCGTGACCGTCCGCGGGCCAAGTATGTCGTCGTCAGCGCAATCACGCCGACTCCACTCGGGTCGGGCAAGACGACCACCGCGATCGGGCTCGGTCAGGGCTTCCGGCACATCGACAAGCTCGGGATCGTCGCCATCCGGCAGCCGTCGATGGGGCCGGTGTTCGGTATCAAGGGCGGAGCCGCTGGTGGCGGCTACGCTCAGGTGGTGCCGATGGAGGCACTCAACCTGCACTTGACCGGCGACATGCACGCTGTTACCGCGGCCCACAATCTCTTGTCGGCGATGATCGGCAACCATATCCACAAGGGGAACCGTCTCGGGTTCGATCCTCATGAGATCACCTGGCGGCGCGTCCTCGACGTCAACGACCGCGAGCTGCGCAACATCATCACCGGGCTCGGCAGTCCTGACGACGGCAATCCGCTGCAGACCGGTTTCGACATCTCTGCAGCGAGCGAGGTGATGGCGTTGTTGTCGCTATGCACTTCGTTGCGGGATCTCCGTGAGCGGATGGGAAGAATCGTCGTCGGCTACAACGGCGATGGCGATCCGGTGACGGCGGAGATGCTCAAGGTGGCCGGCGCCATGACGGTGATGCTCAAGGATGCCATCAAGCCGAACCTGATGCAGACCGTAGAGCAGACGCCAGTCCTCGTTCACACAGGTCCGTTCGGGAACATCGCCACCGGCAACTCCTCGGTCGTCGCCGATCTGATCGGTATCCATTCTGGCGACTACCTCATCACCGAGGCGGGCTTCGGGGCAGACATCGGCGCGGAAAAGTTCTTCAACATCAAGTGCCGTGCCTCTGGCCTGACGCCGGATGCTGCCGTCATTGTCGCGACCGTGCGTGACCTGAAAACTCACTCGAGCAAGTACCGGGTCGTCGCCGGCCGGCCGCTGCCACCGGAGATGCTGGCCGAGAATCCCGACGACATCCTCGCCGGGGCGGTGAATCTACGCCAGCAGATCGCCAACATCCGACGGCACGGAGTTACGCCGGTCATTGCGGTGAATGCATTTCCGACCGACTATGACAGTGAACATCGGGCGATCATGGACATCGCGGCAGAGGAAGGTGTGCGGGTGGCAATCAGCCACCACTTCACCGAGGGCGGCAGGGGTGCGGTCGAGCTCGCCGAGGCAGTCGCGGAGGCATGCACTGAGCCGTCGAGCTATCACCGGCTCTATCCCGACGAACTCCCCCTGGTGGACAAGATCGATCTGATTGCGCGCGAGATGTACGGCGCGGATGGTGTGGACATCTCGCCGCTGGCCGCTCGGCAACTCGACAAGTACGAGCGGGCGGGCTTCGGCAACCTGCCGGTGTGCATCGCCAAGACCCACCTGTCCCTATCGGCCGACCCCAGCATCAAGGGAGCACCCACCGGGTGGCGACTGCCGGTCCGCGAGGTCCGTGCGTCGATCGGAGCCGGGTTCATTTATCCCATCTGTGGCGACATGCGCACCATGCCCGGTCTCTCGTCTGCTCCGGCGGCCGAACACATCGACATCGACGACAACGGCGAGATCGTCGGGTTGTCCTGATGGGTGGATGCTGTTAGGCGGATGCGGTGGGGTGACCGGTGACGCTGTGATCCGTGACCGGCCGCGAGTTTTGGTCCACTCGTTCGAGCTTCCGGGCACGGTGTCTGCGTCGCTTTTCGCGGACACCTGACAAGAGCCGGTCGGAGCTCAGTTTTCGAGCACGGCGCGCGAGCGCAACTCTCCGCTGGTGAGTTTCTGCAAGACATCGGCTGCGTCGGCCATCGGGAAGCGGTCGACCACGGTGCGTATCTTCCCGTCCGCGGCGAGACGCAGCACCTCGTTCATCTGTGCGCGGTTGCCGAGGATCGTGCCCATAACGGTCTGGCTCTTGTTGAAGGGAAACCCCTGGAACGTCAGGGGAACACCGGTGACGAGAGTGCCGCCCCACTTCAGTGCCCGGAGTGCGCCGGCGTTCACCACGTCGGAGGGCGCGAAGGTGAGCACCGCGTCGAGTGAGTCTTCCAGGTATTCACCCGGATCGACCTTCGTCGAGTCCACCACCTCCGCTGCACCGAGCTCTTTCGCTACCTCGAGGTGACCCGCGCTGCGACCGACTGCGATGACGTCGGCTCCGGTGAGTACCGCGAACTGAATGGCCATGTGACCAACGCCGCCGATGCCAAACACTCCCACACGCTTCCCGGGCCCGAGGTCGAGCTTCGAAACGGCGCTGAACGCGGTTATTCCCGGGCAGAAGAGCGGAGCCGCGTCAACCAGGTCGATGGATTCAGGCACGTGATAGCTGTGCGCCGCATACGAGAGCATGAACTCCGCGTATGCGCCGTTTACGTGCTCACCCGTGATTTTGCGCTCATGGCAGAGTTCCTCACGGCCGGAAAGGCAGAACTCGCACTCCTCGCAGGTCCACCACAGCGGCTGCACGCCAACCCGATCTCCGATCTGGAATGTCGTCACACCCGCACCAAGAGCAGCTACCGTGCCGGTCGCCTCGTGCCCCGGGATGATGGGGCTGATGGCAGGAACTCCCCCATCAATCCAATCGCCCTCGATCATGTGCAAATTAGAGCGGCACACCCCGCAGGCCGCTACTTTGATCAACAGCTGCCCTTGGCCGGGCTCAGGGGTGGCGATCTCGCGCCAGTTGAGTGGATGCTCAGACAGCGGGGCAGGAGCATCGAGCTCAATGGCGTACATCTCTGCACGTTATCAGGTCACGACAGACCCCACCCCGTCTCCGGTCACGTGACTGTGTCTGATGCTCCTAGTGCTGTCTGGGGCAAGGTGGTGGGGTGATTTGGTCCCAACTGACACGTGTCGGCGCAATCGACCGTTGAGTGGTCGTGGCCGGTTCCCCGTGTCCAACAATCGCGGGCAGGGCCACACACCCGGCCGGCGCACACCACAGCCGCGCTACGGTGGGAGAGAGCTATACGAGGGAGAGCAGTGATGTCACGACGCGTGGTGGTAACCGGCGCAAGTTCGGGAATCGGGGCGGCCACCGTTCGCCTGTTCCGTTTGCACGGGTGGGATGTGGTGGGCGTCGCCCGCCGCACGGACCGGCTCGAAGCGCTCGCCGCAGAAACCGGGGCCGATGTCTTCACCGCGGACGTCACCGACCAGGCGCAGGTCGACGCGCTCCGGGACTACCTCGCCGCTCTCGGGCCGATCCATGCCCTCGTCAACAACGCGGGCGGTGCGTTCGGCATGGCGTCGGTCGAGGAGAGTGTTGCCGAAGACTGGGCACGAATGTTCGAGGTGAACGTCGTGGCGGTCAAGCGCGTCACGAGTGCACTTCTTCCGCTGTTGAGAGCCGCTGCTGCGGCACCGGATGCCGACGGTGTCGCCCATGCGGACATCCTCACCGTCACCTCGATTGCCGGCCACATCGCCTACGAAGGCGGTGGCGGGTACAACGCCGCCAAGTTCGCGGCGCACGCCCTCGTAGCCGTGCTGCGACTGGAGCTCGCCGGGGAACCGATCCGGGTGCTCGAAGTGGCACCCGGCATGGTGAAGACGGACGAGTTCTCGCTCGTGCGCTTCGGGGGAGACCAGGCCAGGGCCGACGCCGTCTACGACGACGTGGCGAATCCCCTGCACGCCGAAGATATCGCCGAGGCGATCGTGCACTCAATCGAGCTTCCCGGCTTTGTCAACCTCGACCTCGTGACCATCAAACCGGTGGCGCAGGCGGCGCCGCATAAGGTCATCCGAGGCGTGCTCGCTCCGAAGCTGTAGCACGTCGGCTAGTCGAGCGAGGCCGTCTCCACGCCCACCGTCTCCTCGCTCGAGGCATCGGCGAAGGCGAGTCTCGGCACGAAGAAGAGCAGCACGGCCGCGACCAGTGCGCCCACCCCGCAGATAGTCCAGACGGTGAGGTAGCCGGTGAGGCTCGACGCTGTGGTGGTCGCCGCGGCGAGAACACCCATGGCGAGAACGATGCCGAAGATCGCCGAGGCGAACGAGCCACCGATTGTCTTCGTGGTGTTGGTGAGCGCGGCCGCGATGCCTGTCTGACCGCGCGGAGCGGCGGCTGCCGCAGCCGCGGGCATCGCCCCGACGAGTGCCCCCGAACCGATGCCGGCGATGAACATATTGAGGAAGACCTGCCAGGTCTCAAGGTGGAACGGTACGAACAGCAGGTAGCCGATAGCCACAAGGAAGGCGGCGATGATCAGGGCGACGCGCGGGGAGAACCATCGTGACACGAGCGGGAACAGCAGGGCCCCACCGATCATCGAGATGAGGTAGACGCCGATGAGCGTCGATCGGTCGCCGGAGTCCAACCCGAGACCGTAGCCGGCGGTCGGGTCGGTGCCCGCATAGGCGCTGAGCGGCGCCTGCGCGCCGAGCAGGCTGATGCCGATCAGCCCGGCCGTGAGCTGCACCGGCCACATGTTCGGCTGTCGCAACACCCGGAGATCGATCGCGGGGTCATCCTGCTTCAGTTCGTAGAGGCCGAATGGCACGAAGACGAGTACTCCGAGCACGATGAGTATGTAGACCCACCACGCCTCGAGCCCGTTAAGCCTGAGGAAGGTGAGGCCGGACGTGATGAGTAACAGCCCGATCGTGAGCAGGCTGAAGCCCGTCACGTCCAACCGTCGACCGGGCAGCGGAGTCGACTCGGGCACGCCGAACAGCACTGCGAAAAAGACGAGGGTGACGGCGATGGCCGGGATGGCGAGGGTGAGGGGTACGTTGTGTCCGAACCATCCGAAGACACGGCCACCCAGCAGTGCGCCGACGATCGCCCCTGCCTCGAGTGCCACGACAAGGAAGCCTGCCGCGCGCCGTGTCTGGGAGGCACCGCGACCGGTGCGGCGTCCACGATCGAAGATGAGGGCTACCTCGAGGGGCAGCCAGACCACATAAAAACCCTGCAGTGCCCAGGCGATGAGAAATGTCGTGAAGTTGTCTGCGACGACGAGTGCCCAGCTTGCGCCGGCAGTGAGAACTGTTGAGACGAGCAGAATGCGCTTGTGGCCGAACATGTCGCCGAGCTTCGCAAGAATCGGTACGACGAGGGCCGAGAGCAGCAGCTGGGCCGCCTCGAACCAGTTGAAGTCCGCATCGCGGATGTGCAGGTATTTGACCAGGTCGCTAATCAAGGGGACGTAATAACCCTGCAGGATACCGCTGACGATCTCGACGAGGAAGAGGTAGCCGATCAGGCCGAAAGTGATCGCGCCCGCCTTCGTGCGCACGGTTTGCATGATCGGATGCTACCGCCGGTTGATTCACGCGATGGTCAGCTGTCGGCCGAAATCTGGCGGCTCTTGCGAGCGGCTAACGTGAAGTCATGACAATCGACGAGCAGCGCTCTCCGGATCGCGAAATCCTGGGCTGGCACGAGTTCGGGGAGGCGAGCCGTGAGCTCGCAGCGCAGGTGCATGAGAGCGGATTCGTGCCCGACATGGTCGTCGCCATCGCCCGAGGCGGACTGCTGCTCGCCGGATCGGTCGCTTACGCCCTCGATGTGAAGAGCTGCGGTGCGATCAACGTGGAGTTCTACACCGGGGTCGACCTGCGTCTCGACGAGCCCGTGCTGCTGTCCCCGATGCTCGATACCCCCGCGGTCGCTGGCCACAGAGTGCTGCTCGTCGACGACGTGTCAGACTCCGGACGCACCCTCGCGATGGTGCTCGCGTTGCTACTCACCGCCGAAGCGGATGTGCGCAGTCTCTGCCTCTACTCCAAGCCGAAGACCCTACTTGAGCCCGACTACGTCTGGCGCAAGACCTCGAAATGGATCGCTTTCCCGTGGTCGTCGCTGCCGCCGGTCACCGTGTGAGATGACTGTTCGACCGCTCTCAGAACTCGTCGACCCTGGATGGGCGGATGCGCTCCGGCCGGTGGCTGGCACCATCGCCGAACTCGGGGAATTCCTGCGTGCGGAGACCACCGCCGGTCGCGGCTACCTTCCGGTCGGCGAGAATGTACTCCGGGCATTTACCCTGCCGCTCGCCGAGGTGCGCGTTCTCATCGTCGGCCAGGATCCGTATCCGACGCCGGGGCATCCCATCGGTCTCTCGTTCGCGGTGGATCGGGCCGTGCGTCCGGTGCCGCGAAGCCTGCAGAATATCTACCGCGAACTCCGCGCCGACCTCGGAATCGAGCCGCCGCCGCATGGCGATCTCAGCGCCTGGTGCGACCAGGGAGTCATGCTGCTTAATCGGGTTCTCACGGTTCAGCCGGGCAATTCGGGTGCGCATCGCCGCAAGGGCTGGGAGGCGGTGACGGCCACCGCGATCCACGCGCTCGCCGAGCGAGGCGGCCCTCTCGTCGCGATCCTCTGGGGCCGGGATGCCCTCTCGCTCGAGTCGATGCTAGCGCCGGTACCGGTGATCAAGTCGGTGCATCCGAGCCCGTTGTCCGCATCCGGCGGATTCTTTGGCTCCAAGCCGTTCAGCCGGGCGAATGCGTCTCTCGTTGCCCAGGGGGCGGCTCCAATCGACTGGACGATCCCGGCGTAAACTCCTCTCATGCTCGAGGAGGAATACCAGGCCACGCACCGCCCGCGGGAGGCGCAACGCAATCTGCCCCCGCTCCAAGTTCCGTTCGAGTATTCGATCCGGGATGCCCGCCTCGAAGACATGCCTGATGTGCGCGAGATCTACAACCACTACGTGGCAAATTCAACCGTGACTTTCGACGAGGTGCCACAGAGCCTGCGGGAAACCAGGTCGAAGTTTCAGCATTTGAAGAAGCTCGGGATGCCGTACCTCGTGGCCGAGAGCCCAAGCCAGCAGATCCTCGGCTACGCCTACGTGTACCCGTGGAAGGAGAAGGCGGCCTATCGCTTCACCGTGGAGAACTCGATTTACCTGCGTGCGGCGTCCACCGGGAAGGGTCTCGGCAGGGTGCTGATGGGCGAACTGATCACCGCGTCCAAGGCGGCCGGCCTCAAGGAGATCATCGCGGTAATCGCAGACAAGGGCGCCGAGGCATCGATAAAGATGCACCGGGATTTCGGATTTAAGGAAATCGGTCGAATGGGCAAGGTCGGGTTTAAGTTCGAGCGCTGGCTCGGCACCGTCCTGATGCAGAAGTCTCTCAAATAGCTTCTGGCGGTGCCTCGAGGATGTCGCGGAGCGCACTGCGCACTCCCGTGACGGACTCCGGGTCGCCGCGCCAGAGCATCCGCAGGATGAGCCCGTCGACGGCGAGGGCTACTACCCGCGCGTGATGCGGATCCGGTATGAGCGGATTGATCGCATCCTCCTACGCGCGGTACCAGAGCTCGGCGGATGCCCGAGAGCCATAGACCCAGTGGTGCAGAACCGCCGCGAGGTTGGCGAGACCCCCGCCCCCGCTCGGGGGAGCGAACATGGCGACCTGTTGGGCCGTGACCCCCAGGAGCGCGCTCACGACCAGATCATCAATGTTGGCGAAGTAGTAGGTCGCCGCGGCGAGCGGCACCCCGGCCTCGGCAGTGACCGCGCGGTGGGTGACAGTGCCTGGTCCTCCGTGTTCGAGCACCCGGATCACCGCATCCTGCAACGCCGTCCGACGCGCTTCGCCCCTGGCCGCCGTGGCGACCACGTCAGTGCTTCCCGCCGAGCTCGAGCATCGTGACGCCGCCGATCACGAGCACCATTCCCGCGACCTGAACGAGGGTGAGCGACTCCTTGAAGAACAGCCAGCTGATCGCGACCACCAGCACGACTCCCACACCGGCCCAGATCGCGTACGCGATACCGAGCGGCACTCCCTTGGCGAGCGACTGGGCGAGCATGGCGAATGCGGCGATATAGCCGAGGATTACGATCACGTACGGCACGATTTTGTTCACCCCGTCGCCGGTGGCGAACTTGAGGGCTGTTGTCGCGATCACTTCGGCCACGATGGCTCCGGCGAGGAAGAGGTATCCCATGCTGCTCCTGAGGTTGTTACAAATGTAGCTAAAAGTGCTTGGCCGAGAGTGAGGCCACCGACTTCGTGATGCGCGGACGCTACAGTCGGGGGATGCCCGAAGCGCCTCGCCGCCGCCCCGGGGGCTTCGTCGTGCTCCACACCCTCCGTGGCCACGTGCGCGCCCGGCCCGCCGCCGTCTTCACCGCTCTCGATGCCAGGTTCCGGCCGAGCAACTCCTCCCACAGTCTCTATCTCGCCGATCCCTCCGCGTTCCTCATCGTGTCCCAAGGCGGCTGGTGGTACCGGGGGGAGTACCGGGTGGTTCCGGATGAGCAGGGTTCGCACGTCGAGCACGTGATGCTGAATGTGGCCACGACCGCTCGCTCGCTCGGGCGCTTTACCGGCCGCAGGGTGGTGGCGGATGCTCCGGCCGCGTTCGAGACGCTTCTGCGGCAGCTGCGCCTTGAGCTCCAATAGCGCGCCTTCGATTCGAGCAGTGGGGCTCAGCCCTTCGCCCGTTGTCCCTTGGTACAGGTCGACTGGGCTGCAGTCTGGCCGGTCGCACTGCTCGGCAGGGCGACTCCCGGCGCGCTCGTCGCGGCACCGCTCGGCGCGGTGGAGACGCCAGGGGTCGGGGCTACTGTCGCCGTCGGATCTGTGGTCGTGCCGCCCCCGGTTTTGCCGGTGAGTGACACCGGCTGGTCGTTCTTCAATGCAGTGAACAGGATGTCGGCCGCGCTGCGGATCGGAAGCACCCCGTTCTGTCCTGCTGCCGAGCCGTAGCTGCCCGGATACTGCACGAAGACGACCTTGTCGAAGCTGATGTCCTTGACCGCGAGAGCCATACTCACGAGGGTTGTCAGGTTGTTCAGGGAATCCGACCGTGTCGTGTTTTCGATCACGGCCTTGGCTAGTGCGTAGTCCTTGATCGGGTTGCCGAGGGTCTCCGGCGTCTTGATTTTGCGCACGAGGGCGGAGAGGAAGAGTTGCTGGTTGCTGATTCGGGCAAGGTCACTGCCATCACCTACGCCGTAGCGCACACGGAGGAATTGCACCGCCTGCTGTCCGACGAGGGTCTGCTGGCCGGCATCGAGGTCGAAGCTGATCTGCTCGTCGTGGATCGCCTTGGCGATGCAGACGGTGACCCCACCCACGGCGTTGGAGAGGCCGACAACGCCCTGGAATTCGGTGAGCGCGGCGAAGGGAATAGTGAGACCGGTGAGATTCTCGACGGTCTTGACGATGCACGGAAGCCCGCCGTAGGTGAGTGCGACGTTGATCTTGTTGGTCTGGGCGGGAAAGTGGCCGCCCTTGGGGTTCGGGCAGGAGGCGATCGGCACGATCATGTCCCGGGGAAAGCTCACGACAGTCGCGTTGGTGTGGTCGGCGGAGACGTGAAGCAACATCGTCACATCGTTCAGGTGCTCGC
>ENA-OFCD01000556-OFCD01000556.1-metagenomes-genome-assembly--contig:-NODE-556-length-23178-cov-3.195736_pt1 | contig 23178 bp, 19 predicted proteins | sample MGYA00153392_OFCD01 | MGnify analysis MGYA00153392
TAGCCGCTACCATCACCCCGGTTGTATCTTTATCAAGACGATGCACGATACCCGCTCTGGGTAACGACGCTACAGCGGGGTTGCGATACAACAAGCCGTTTAGTAAAGTTCCCGTCCAATTACCTGAGCCTGGGTGCACCACCAGCCCTGCGGGCTTGTTGATGACAATGATGGCGTCATCTTCATGCATGATGTCCAGCGGAATGTCTTCCGCAATGAATGCAGTCTCTTCTGCTCTGGCGGTCAAAGTGGCGGTGATGGTTTCGCCACCCAACAGCTTGGTTTTAGGTTGCATCTGCATGCCATCAACCTGAACTGCACCCTCCTTGATCATGACGGTTAAGCGGCTGCGTGAATAATCGGGCAATAAAGCCGCTAACGCTTGGTCCAAACGAAATCCCGCCAGAGACAGGGACACCTCCAGTACGACTTTTTTCTCTTCACTCGCATCATGGGCCGCAGTGGGAAAGGGGCGGTCGCTTGGGCTATAATCTTCTTCTTCTAGATCGACAGGTATCATCTCTAAAGTATGACACGAACTCTCTTCAATACCCACGCCACCCATGGTCGATTTGCTATTTTCGTAACTACGTGCGCATTTATGGCGCTCCTTTTTTCGGGCTGCGGCATGTTCGGCAACAAGCTGGACAACCAAAAAAATTGGACAGTTGAACAATTTTATAAAAACGCCAAGGATGAGCTGGATTCAGGCAACTATAGCGGCGCAGTTAAGCTTTATGAAGCACTTGAAGCGCGCTATCCGTTTGGTCGCTACGCCCAGCAAGCGCAGCTTGATATTGCGTATGCATACTACAAAGACAATGAAACAGCGCAAACTGTCACCGCGACTGACCGGTTTATGAAGCTGCACCCCAATCACCCCAATCTCGACTATGCACTGTACCTAAAAGCCCTGGCTTATTTCAAACCTGATCTGGGAATTTTTGGTGACGTTATCAATCTTGATCCTGCTGATCGCGACCCCAAAGCGCTGCGTGAATCGTTTGAGGTTTTCAAGGATTTGGTGATTCGCTTTCCTGATAGCGGCTATACCCCAGACGCACGTAACCGCATGACTTTTCTGGTCAACTCGTTAGCCAAGCATGATTTATCAGTGGCCCGCTACTACTACAATCGCGGCGGTTATCTGGCTGCGGTCAATCGGGCACAGAACATCCTGCAACGCTATCCACAAGCAACCGTCATTGAAGATGCGCTGGTGATTTCAATTCAATCATACGAAAAAATGGGCATGCCTGATTTGGCGGCTGATTCCAAACGAGTGCTGGAAAAGAATTTCCCGCGCAGCAAATTAATGGCCAAAAGTGACGCCGCAAATAAAGCGTGGTGGAAACTTTGGTAGGGTCTAATCGAAAGGTCTAACCGCTATGCTGGGCGGTATGTTTGTTGTCTTGTTCTTGGCTCTTAAAAAGCGAGCCAAATTTTTAGTAGATTTTTTAATTTGCTACCGCCAATAGCGCCAACAGTTCTTCCTGCGCGGCTTTGCGCACACCACGTGCACCGTGTGCGGGCTTTTTGCGTACATAACCACCTTCACCATTCATTTCCCACGCCTGACAATTATCTTTAAGATACGGCGCTAAACCTTCAGCAATGACGCGTTTTTTAAGCCTTGCATCGGTTACCGGAAAACACAACTCAATACGACGGAAGAAATTGCGTTCCATCCAGTCTGCACTGGACAACATAACGCGCTCATCGCCCCCATTACGAAAATAAAAAATCCGCGAATGTTCCAGAAAACGCCCTACCACAGAGCGTACGCGAATGTTTTCGGATAACCCCGCAACGCCCGGCCTAAGCGCGCAAACCCCACGCACAATCAAATCTACTTTGACACCAGCAGAAGATGCACGATAAAGCGCTTCAATGACTTCGGGAGCGAGTAATGAATTCATTTTTGCAATAATCGCGCCGCGCTTACCGGCCTTTGCCAGCCTGCTTTCATTTTCAATAGCTGCAATAACTTTTTCATGCAGGGTAAACGGCGCTTGCCATACATGCGCAAGTTTGGTGGCTTTGCCCAGGCCAGTCAGTTGCACAAAAACTTCGTTGACGTCAGCACAAATTCCTTCGTCAGCCGTGATCAGCCCGAAATCGGTGTAAAGCCGCGCAGTTCTGGGGTGATAATTGCCAGTGCCGAGATGCACATAGCGGCGCAATACGCGTTTGCCATCGCCCGGATTGTCATCCTCGGCGGATTCATTTTCACGACGCACAATTAAAGCCATTTTAGCGTGAGTCTTATGGCCAACCACGCCATACACCACGTGGGCACCCACCTCTTCCAATTTCGCGGCCCAGTTAAGATTAGCTTCTTCATCAAAACGTGCCATCAGCTCAACCACGACAGTGACTTCCTTGCCACGCTTGGCAGCATCAATCAGCGCTTCCATAATCACTGAATCGGTGCCGGTGCGATACACTGTTTGCTTGATTGCAACGACCTGGGGATCACGTGCTGCGGTCTGAATAAATTCAATCACAGGTGTAAAGCTTTGAAACGGGTGATGTAGCAGCACATCCTGCTTTTTAAGGGTTTCAAAAATATCTTTGCCACGAGATACTTTCAGCAATGACTTTGGCAGCCCTGCCACGAACGGTGAAAATTTGAGGTCGGGTCGCTGAACCTGATCAGGTACATTCATCAAACGCACAAGATTGACCGGGCCGTTTACCCGGTAAAGATCAACTTCGTCAAGCTCAAATTGCGCGAGCAGAAATTGCGTCATTTCGGGCGAGCAATTATCGGCCACTTCCAGCCTGACGGCATCACCCAAATGGCGCTGAGGCAATTCGCCCTGAAGCGCCAAGCGCAGATTCTTGACTTCCTCTTCATCAACAAATAAATCTGAATTTCGGGTGACCCGAAATTGATAGCAGCCAAGCACTTCCATACCGGAAAAAAGCTCGCCGACATGCGCATGCAGTACCGAAGTCAGGAAAATAAAATCATTCGCCCCACTTGTCACCGCAGAAGGCAGTTTAATCACACGCGGTAATACGCGTGGCGCTTGCACGATGGCCCGCAATGAATCCCGACCAAACGCATCGCGACCACTTAATTCGACCGCAAAATTAAGTGATTTGTTAAACACTCGCGGGAACGGATGAGCAGGATCCAGACCAATCGGCGTCAGCACCGGCATCATCTCGCGAAAAAAATATGCCTTCACCCAGTCCTGCTGCACCGGAGTCCATTGGGCGCGACGTAAAAAACGGATGCCTTGCGCGGCCATTGCCGGAAACAACTCATTGTTCAATAGCGCATATTGTTGCGCGACAATCGTATGCGCTTCATTACCGACCAAATTGAAAGTCTGTTTGGCCGAATGACCGTCGTTGCTGATCGCCACGGAATTTAGTTTGATCTGCTCTTTAAGGCCGGCGACACGAATCTCGAAGAACTCGTCCATGTTCGACGATACGATCGATAAATATTTTAGCCGCTCGAGCAGCGGCACTGATTTATCTTCGGCCTGCGCGAGAACACGGCGATTAAACGCGAGCAGCTGGGTTTCCCGGTTCAGGAACCGGCTTACTTTGGAAGATGTAGACATGCGCTTGAGGTTCGTTGATTTATGTTTCACCATACCGACAGCCTATTACAGTTTTATGACTAATATTTTTAAAGCTTGGTTATGACATACTTGAAAACAATAAAAACCTGTTGAAAAATATGCCTCATCAGACTCTTGCAGCCGTTGACTTAGGCTCAAACAGCTTCCACCTCCAGATCGCCCGCGTGGTTGATCATCAGCTCTATGCGCTTGACAATCTCAAAGAAACGGTACGACTTGGTGCGGGCGTAACCTCCGATAAACAAATCGATGCAAAAACGGCCGAACGGGCGCTGGCTGCACTGAGACTGTTTGCCGAGCGCCTGCACGGCATGCCGAAAACAGCGGTGCGCGTTGTAGGCACGAATGCATTACGAATCGCCAAAAATGCGGATGTATTTGTTCGCGAGGCCGAATTAGCCTTGGGCTATCCCATCGAAATCATTGCGGGCCGGGAAGAAGCGCGTCTCATTTATATAGGCGTTGCACACAGTCTGCCGCCGGCCAATCACAATCGTCTGGTCATTGATATTGGCGGCGGTTCCACGGAATTGATCATCGGCCATCGTTTAAAGCCCAAGCTGCTTGAAAGTTTGTATATGGGCTGCGTCTCGTTTTCAGAACGATATTTTCCCAACGGAAAAGTCGATAAAAAATCATTTAAAGATGCAGAATACGCGGCGGCGCGTGAGCTCGAATCGATTATCACCCCATTCAAAAAAGAAGGCTGGCGTGATGCCTACGGCTCCAGCGGAACGGCCAAGGCATTAAGCGCCATCATTGCCGAAAACGGCCTTGGCACACACACCATAACCCGTGAAGGTTTAATCTGGTTAAAAGACAAAGCCATCCGCGCAGGCGACTTCAAAAGCCTCGATATTCCTGGCGTTAAAGGTGATCGTCTACCCGTTTTGCCGGGCGGCCTGGCTATCATGACGGCGATTTTTGAAGAACTGAATTTAACCGAAATGTCGGTAGCCGATACTGCACTCCGCGATGGCGTACTCTACGATTTATTGGGCCGCAGCTATCATGCTGACATTCGTGATGCCACGGTTGCGCAACTCGCGAAACGCTATCACATTGATTATGCCCAAACGACTCGCGTTGAAAATTTGGCGATGCGTTTTTTTGCTGCACTGAATGATGAAAGTGATGCGGAAATTTCCTTTCAGTCGCGCCAGGCACTAGGCTGGGCGTGCCGTTTGCATGAAATCGGCATCTCGATTGCACAGGCGGCGTTTCATAAACATTCAACTTATATTATCGGTAATGCGGATATGCCAGGTTTCTCCAAACGGGAGCAGGCATCCTTGGCCGCATTGTTGTTGTCACAGCGCGGCAAACTTTCAAAAGTGGCAGCGGATCTCGTTAAGGATCGTGCATTTGCGGCGCGTGTAATTTGCCTGCGCCTTGCGGTATTGCTCGCGCGCAGCCGCCGCAATGTTGACGGTAAAATATTTACACTTTCACGCCTTCATCATACCGATCAAATCAATCGCGAAGGATTTGCGCTTGATGTTGAACCACAATGGTTAGCCAGCCATGATTTGACAGACTACGAACTCAAACAAGAAGCCGGCGAATGGTCAAGCGTAGGTATCAGCCTGCAGATCATCGGCGTGCGCGCAATTGAAAATTAATAGGCGCGGTCATCGTCAGGTTAAAGTCTCAAGTAATGTTTTTAGTGCTTCCCCTGTTACGGTATCCTGGGTGGCCATAGCCCGCAAAATAATTTAGTAATTTTTGTCCCTATTTATGGTGCGCGTTTCAAACCGCCGCGTTGCAAACCACCGCGTTTTAAAACACCACATCTCTCCCTTGTTGACCGATACGCTGCCCGCTGAAAAAGGTTCATCATGCCCGTTCAGCAATTTTGCGATGACCAGATCCAGCGTGGGTTGATGGCCCACCACTATCACATTCGTTGCTGAATCATGCCATTTAGCTGCCCGAAGAATGACGTCAGACGTGGCTTGCGGGACAATGCTCGCAACCGTTTCAAATTGAATGCCTGATGTACTGCCTAAAGCGGCAGCCGTTTGCTGCGCTCGTCGCGCCGGGTTCACGAGTATTTTCCATGGCTAAAGATCAATCCTAGGCTGTGCTTTGAGCCAGGCAGCCATCTGTGCTGCTTGGCGGTTTCCTTTGCGCGTTAAAGCGCGGACAAAATCACTCCCTGCCTCATCTTCAGCTTCATCATTACTCCACAGTATTAATTGCATAATTTTCCTACTTCAACAACTTTGGTGCGTGCTCAGGCCGCATAGTAGGCCCATACCAAAACATAACACGCGGTGCGCGCCAAAGCGATCCACCATAATGCTGGCAAACGCTTGACCGATACCCGACACCACAAAGAATGCGGTCATCAGCGTGCCGACTTGCACAAAGCTCAACCAAATCTATTCATAAACCAGGGGAACAACGGCGGCAGCATAAGATGAAAAAAATGCGACGTGGCATGAGCGAAACCAACCAGCGAAATAACGGCGACATCTGATTTAAGTGACCGCAACTTGACTGCAGCAGAAGATATAAATAGCTACGCTGTAGTAGATAAATAAAACATGAGCGGCCAACACCTCTGCAACGACGCCCCGCTTTTCGAGTTTAAAATAAAATTGCTCTGAATCCTTCGGCGGTGATCATCATTTTGGTACTGATGCAGGGCCAAACATGCTCCGGGTTTAAAATATTCAAAACGCCCCTATCTGATTACATAATCTGCACAGTTTGCATCGACAAACAAATCCGGCTCGCGCTCCGCTGTGGAGTTATTTTTTGATTTTTCCGCATCACGTCACCACTCACCGAAACCCTGCTCATGTTGAATTTTGATAATCTTTTCCAGCGCGACCTACCGGGCGAAACAGATGCGCCGAATCGTATTCGCCAAGTCTCAAACGTGTGCTGGTCAAATGTGTTACCCACCCCTGTTAGTGAACCACACCTGTTGGCCTATTCTTCCGAAATGGCTGCCACTCTGGGCCTTGACGATATTGCCATGCATTCACAAACCATGGTGAATGCATTAGCCGGCAACAGCCTATTGTCAGGCAGTACGCCCTATGCGACCTGTTATGGCGGACATCAGTTTGGCAATTGGGCTGGTCAGCTGGGTGATGGTCGCGCCATTTTATTGGGCGAAGTGGTTAATGTCGCCGGTGAGCGTTGGGAGCTGCAACTTAAAGGCGCAGGACCGACGCCCTACTCACGCAGTGCCGATGGACGGGCAGTACTACGCTCTTCGATTCGGGAGTTTTTATGCAGCGAGGCGATGCACTATCTGGGCATTCCCACTACACGCGCGTTAAGCCTGATTGCGACCGGCGACAAGGTCGTTCGCGACATGTTTTATGACGGCCATCCAAGGGCCGAACCCGGTGCGATTGTGTGCCGCGCGGCTCCCTCCTTCACGCGCTTTGGGCATTTTGAAATTCTTGCCGCGCGTGGCGAATTATTGCTACTTAAGCGCCTGATCAATTTCACCATAGCACGCGATTTTCCAGAGCTGATCGCAGCCCCTGAGGATCAGCTGGCGCATTGGTTTGCAGAGGTTTGTACCCGTACTGCCAGAATGGTGGTCGCTTGGATGCGGGTCGGCTTTGTTCACGGCGTCATGAATACCGACAATATGTCCATCCTTGGGCTCACGATTGATTACGGCCCTTATGGCTGGGTCGATAATTTTGATCCTGGCTGGACCCCCAATACAACAGATGCTTCAGGCAAACGTTATTGCTTTGGACGCCAACCTGAAATCGCCCGATGGAATTTGGAACGTTTGGCCGACGCGCTCGCCACGGTACAGGCAGATCACACAGCACTCGAAGCGGGTTTGGCCATTTACGATGAGGTTTACAGCGCTGAATCGACGCGCATGTATGCAGGCAAATTTGGCTTCACCGCATGGCAGGATAGCGATGCAGATTTAATTGGCGATGTGTTTAAGCTGATGCAGTTTGCAGACGTGGATATGACTGAATTTTTCCGCAAGCTTGCTGAGGTTGATAGCGCCCATGTCTCACCCGAGGTATTGCGTAGCGCTTTTTATCGTGAAGATTTATTTACGCAATATCACGCTGATTTTGCGGCGTGGTTATTGCGCTATATTCAACGTACGAACGCAGGCGGCCAGTTTGATTCACAACGCGTCAGCCGCATGAATCAATTAAACCCGCGCTATGTCATGCGCAATTATTTAGCGCAGCAGGTAATCGATAGCGCGGAGGCAGGTGAACCCGGCAAAATTCTTGAATTGCTTGAGGTCATGCGACATCCGTATATTGTTCAGCCGGGTTGTGAAGCTTTTAGCGCAATACGTCCTGACTGGGCGCGCCAAAAAGCAGGTTGCTCCATGCTGTCTTGCAGCTCATAGCGCGCTTGGGCTTTTATTGATAGGCACATGATTCATGGAACACCTAGTCACCCTGGCAAACGCTTCTGGATTTTTTAACGCTAGCTTACAGCCAAGCAGGGTATAATCAATCTAGTTGATTGTTTCGTAAGCTATTTTCGTCATAACTTTGCCGGAAATTCATCTCAAAATCGATCCGATTTTTTGCAGCACTCGGCCTGGCCAGAATTGCAAAACACGGCGAACCCCACCCGTGATTCCGCCGACATAGTCGTGCTAAATCCATCTTTCAAGGCCGTTTGAATGTCATTTGCTTCATTGAATTTAGTACCTGAATTACTGCGTGCGGTTGAGGAAAGCGGCTATACCGAACCCACGCCAATTCAAGCGCAAGCTATTCCGGTCATTCTGGCGCGACTCGATATTATGGGCTGCGCACAAACCGGTACCGGCAAGACCGCCAGTTTTACACTACCGATGCTGAATCTGCTTGCGCCTCAGGCCAGCACCAGCACTTCTCCTGCCAGGCATCCGGTGCGCGCGTTGGTACTGACGCCAACTCGTGAACTCGCAGCGCAAGTAGAAGAATCGGTTCGCACCTATGGCAAATATCTGCCGTTACGGGCAGCCGTGGTGTACGGCGGCATCGATATCAAACCGCAAATTAAAGCACTCCAGGCTGGCGTTGAAATCGTCGTCGCCACTCCAGGCCGTTTACTGGACCATGTCGAGAGCAAAAGTATCAATCTCTCGCATGTGCAAATACTGGTACTCGACGAAGCAGACCGCATGCTCGATATGGGCTTTATGCCTGCGATCAATCGCATCCTCGCTTTGCTTCCACCAGGACGGCAAAATTTATTGTTTTCAGCCACGTTTTCAGAAGACATCAAGCGTCTGGCAAATCAGTTTATGCGCAACCCGACCATGATCGAAGTCGCGCGTCGCAATGCTCCTGCGGAACTGGTCACTCATCAAGCATACGAAGTCCCGGCTGAACGCAAATATGCGCTGCTCGCGCATCTAATACGGTCTCGCGATATGCAGCAGGTATTGATCTTCACGCGGCGAAAAATTGATGCCGATCAGCTAGCACGCAAATTAGCCCGCGACGGCTTTGCAGCAACCGCTATTCACAGCGATCGCTCGCAACTTGAGCGTACCCAGGCGCTTGATGAATTCAAGCAGGGTAAAGTGAAAATATTAGTCGCCACTGAGGTCGCCGCGCGCGGGCTCGATATCGACCAGTTACCCTTCGTGATAAATTATGAATTACCCAACACGCCCGAAGATTATGTGCATCGCATCGGTCGTACGGGGCGCGCAGGCACGCCGGGCGAGGCTATCTCGCTGGTGAGTCCTGATGAAATGGAATACCTGGCGAATATCGAAAAGCTTCTCAAACGCCAGATACCACGCTTGGTAGCGCCTGAATTCGAAGGCACCAGCGAACGTAAGGGCGACAAAGATTTCAGAGCCCACAGAGCCTCTAAAGCCCTTAGCACGCCTACAGATTCAGGTCATGGCCGTCCCAGCAGCGATGGCGCATCAAGACGCGTCGGAAAACAAGACGCCGATGGAAATCGTGAACTGCGACGCCCCAGCCCGCGTGATCGCGAAGACAGGGATTCCGGTCGCACACGCACCCCGACACAGTACACACCGCAATCTGTCCCGCCACCGCCACCCGGACATTTCGATTTCACCAAGCCTTATGAATCATCTGCAAAAACCGCGGCGAACCACATTCCCGTTTCAAAACCAGCCGTGCTGCACCGTGGTAAATCCGTGCGTCCCACTGCAGCTTTGCTACGCACCCGAACCCCGGAAACAACAGAAGAGTAAATATTTAATCGATAGCGCTAATGACTACGGCGACTTGGCAGCACGTGTAAATTTACTGAACACATCTTGGTACAGTTATTGCGCTGTTGATATACCTGCATTCATTGACTAAAGTATATCTCTGAGAGATTCCTTGCAACTATGAGCACTAAATCCAGCCCACCAAACACCGCCATAAGCCTTCAAAGCGTTGCACCCCATGCCGATTTGAAGCCGCGGACTGACGATAAAACGCGGTGGCCGCAGTGGGCCATTGTGGTACTGCTTTCTATTTTGATTGCGCTCTCAGGCGCGCAATTATTGGGTACGGTATTGCTTGAGCTGGTGGTGGACTATAAAGCAGGCTTATTGCGGGTAGCCATATTGCTGCCAGTACTCTTTATTGCGTCTTATCTGTTACTCAAGCATTGGCAAAAACTGATTTCAGAGCGATCAAAAGCTGCCGATAGTACTAATGCTGAAAAATAATATTTTATGTTTGAACCGGGGCTACTGTTTTAATCACCATAACGCTTTTGAACAAAAATCCCCTTTTTTTGATATGCCCATCAACGGCATTTAATCACCGATTGCGGCATGCACAAGTATTATTGTGGTCGCATTTTTCACTGGAGCTGCGTTAAACTCGCCTCCACTTTAGTTCGAAAATAGCCGTTCTCCAAATAGCGATAAAGATTCTTTCCGGGACAAACGGTCTGTTTTGAAAAATCCTTGTGCCCGTTTATTGAATCTGGCGAAATTTGATATTTTACGGACAGCATCGTCATAAGCTTGACCACCGCATCCAACTGCGCATGATTCGGTTCTACTTCCTCAAAATTTCCGACCACCTCAATCAAGGCATGGCCAGTGGGGTCGTAATCGGTATTAGTATCACCTGCATATTGAATATCGCGCCCCTCATAGATCAGGCCGTCCAGATCAATAATGTAGTGATAGGGAATATCTAGCCATTGGCGGGTGTGACGCGACCAAGTTTGGAGATTTCGTAAATACTGCTGCGGATCTTTCCCACGCGCAAAGCTCTCACCTTGATGATGCAGCGTAATTTTTGTCACCACCTGTTTACGCGCATGTGCCTCAACGGCTGGCGTGCCACCCCATTGCCGCACTGTGACCATATGGCGTTCCGTATCGGTCGCGATTGCTCGGGCGGCTTGGCTAACCGGCTGCTGAACCATCCCGTTCGACGCGCATGCCGATAGCAGGAACACGCCCCACATAATGCAGAATAGTCTGAAATTTATTTTCATCGCTTGCTCAATCCGCTCGCATTATGGGTAGCCACGATCACGCGACCGGTGACCGCTTGGACACACAATACAAACCAGCGAACGTCAGCGCACCATTCACGATCAATAACTCCAGCCCCATTTGATAATCGCCAAACAAGTGCTGCTGGTATGTATCCAGGCCATAGCAGATGACGGGCGCGGCAATGGCAATCCAGGGCACACACGAATCACGTACCGCGCGCCGTGTCAAAATCCCGAAGGCAAATAACCCCAGTAGCGGCCCATAGGTAAAACTCGCGAGTTTTAAAATAAGCCCAATCATGCTGGGATTATCAGCCCACTTGAACACCATAATGAGCAGCAAAAACAACACCGCAAAACCGAGATGTACGCGGTGACGGATCCGCTTGCGGTAAGCCTCGCTCCCATTTTCATGATTTTTCATCGATAAAATATCGATGCAGAAACAGGATGTCAGCGCCGTAATAGCGCCATCTGCGCTGGGGAATAGCGCGGATATCAGAGCAATCACAAAAATAATCTGAACCATTGCGGGCAAATGCCCCAGCACCACCGCGGGGAAAATTTTATCCCCCGCCGCCTGCAAGCCTACGGAAGGCGCGTATAGATACAGCAAGCCTCCCAGGAACAAAAACAGTAGCACCACACACAGCATGATGATACTGAGCGCAATGATATTTTTTTGCGAATCAGCCAGGGTTTTGACCGAGATATTCTTTTGCATCATTTCCTGATCCATACCTGTCATCGCAATTGCGATGAACATACCCGCCAGAATCTGCTTTAACCAAAACTGCTTGCTGTTGATGTCGGTCGAAAAAATAGTCGAGAGGCCGCGCTCATGCATTTGTCCCAAACTTTCGCCGATTGAAAGATGCAGACTATCCAGCACGTACACCACACTAATCACCAAGCCCAGCAACATGCAGGTGGTCTGCAGAGTGTCTGTCCAGACAATTGTTTTCACGCCACCTTCATAGGTGTAAAGCAAAATCATGATGATAATGACCGCTGATGTGAGCCAAAACGGCACCTGCAGCCCATCAAGAATCGCGTCCTGCAAAATTTTTACCACCAGATATAAACGCGCCGTCGCACCCACCGTGCGTGACAAAATAAAATATGAAGCCCCAGTTTTATACGATCTGGGGCCTAGGCGAGTGCCCAGGTAGTGGTAAATCGAGGTGAGATTAAGTCGATAAAAAACTGGCAACAGCACATAGGCAATTACAAAGTAGCCCAACAATTGTCCTAGAGCTATCTGAAAATAAGTAAATGCAGTTGCTCCTACAGCACCCGGCACACTGATAAACGTAACGCCGCTTAACGATGTGCCGATCATGCCAAACGCAACCAGCATCCAGTTGCTGTTTTTATTGCCAATAAAAAATGATTCATTATTGGCACCTCTGGAAGTTACCCACGCAACTGCGAGCAGTATTGCGAAATAACCGATGACAAACGAAAACAGCAGTGTCGGCGACATCAAAATATCGGGACGGTAAAGATAAAGGAAGCGATAAACTTTTGCATCCCGAAACTATCAGCGCCGCATTGCTTCAGCAGCGATTACGTCAGGCAGCACGTCGCCTAGTGTCACCGCCAAAACTCGATCATCGAGCTCCACCACGACCAGATAGCCTTGATCAACCCCGCTCGCGGTAAACGCCTTGGCGAGGGAAAGCTGATCGCTGCGCTGCAAAGTGCCGTCGGCTTTGGACCAGGATTCCATCGCCACCAAGCACCCCGCTGATGGCGTTCCCGGGTAAAACGACGCGCCACGATAGTAATCTGAATTAATGGTGGTGCCATGCAGCAGCATGTCATCGCGACCCGCCTGCCCTGCTAGATAAGCTTCCTTGAAGGGTTGGTAGCGACGCCATGAAACCGGGAGGAAGTCTTCATAACGAGCTTCTGTCCAGGCTTCCGATGCCTGCAATAATTCGGCGTGTTCAAACTCGGCGATCGTAGCTTCTACCGGAATTTTTGAATGCAGATAGGGTGTCGGGCCAATCCATTTATTGGTAGCCGTACCGGCACCCACAATCGTGAACAAACCCTGTGGCGTATTGCCATTGGTAATAGTGCCTGGCAAATTGGTCAAGGCCATCGCCAGATGCGGAATCGTAAAATAGCTGCCATCCAAATGACGCACAAATTGTCCATTGGGGCCACGCACCATCGCCATCCCGAAATGTTGCCGGTCCTTGCGTTGAAAGCTGTAAATCACCGGCAATCCTGGCCCCAATTTACGCAGCGGGGCCGCCAGCAAATCTGCCAGCGGCGGGCGCTGTGCCAATTCGGCAGCGCTATCAATGGTCAATGCATGTTCAAGTGCGCGTAGCCGTGGCTCACTCGACCATTCAGGGAAACGACGAACCAGAATGGCACGCAAATCCGAACGCAACACAGAGTCGCTTGCTGACGCTCCACCGCCCGCTTTCAACAGGCTATAAACCGCCATCGAGAACTCGCGCGGGGTTTCCAGTTGGCCTAGTAATCGTCTTAGTGGGCCTGCGCTTTCTTGCGGATAAAACATGTAAGCGGCGGCAATAACAGCACGCTGATATTCAATAGAGGCTATTTTTAGATCACGTTCAAAATCGGCGAGCGCACCCAGCACCAAGCTGCGCCCGGTCTCTTGCTCGATATTAAAGAGCGCGATGGCGCCCAGTGCGCCCATTGCGTCGGACGCGCGAGCATCTCGATCAATTGAGTCTGGCGATGTTGAATTGGTTGACGTCGATTGAGCAAGCGCCGTACGAATTTTTTCCAGCGCTTCAGTTCGCGCGGCCGCCTCACCGGCAGCTGACGCAATCGGCGCAACAAAATTTTCAACTTTGTACGCGGCCAGCTCAGCAGGTGAATGACGCTTCTCCGGCTGAATGCCAGCACAAGCAGTCAGCATCAGCAACGGTGCGCATATCAAAACCTGTGAAAAACTAAACTGCTTCATAAATGTCCCATTTGGTTGACCCGCCTTCTTGTCCTCCGCATGCAAGTTATTGCTGTGAAGTCGTACCGGCCAGGATCGCTTTGGATCATGCTCATAGCGCCATTAAATTTCTTCGGCTCTCAAAACGCCGTCGCTGGTTTGTAACCGGATCACAAAACCCGATTGATTGCGCTAATAGCTGTAGCGGCCTAGTGTAGTCCCGATCATCATATTCAACATGGACCGGATAAATCTGGTCATTCAAAATCGGCAAGCCGAGCGCCGCCATGTGAATGCGTAGCTGATGTTTTTTTCCCGTTATCGGCAGCAGCCGATAACGCGCCAGAGCACCTTTTGCCTCAATCACTTCAATGCGCGTTTCGGAATTAGGCTCACCCTCCGTTTCACGCATGCGCATAAAATGATCGCCCTCCACCATGCGACTTTTATACGTCATCGGAAAACATAAATCCGCTCGCCATGGCGCGACTGCCTCATATTGTTTGGCGACTTTTCTTTGCCGGAACAAGCGCGCATATTGGTCACGCAACTGAGGCTGCACCGTAAACAGCACTACCCCTGCGGTTTCACGATCAAGTCGATGCATCGGTGCCAGCGTATCAATGCCCAGTTTTCGCTTCAGACGCACCAGCACGGTTTCCTGCACATATCGTCCCGCTGGCGAAATCGGCAGAAAATGCGGCTTATCAACCGCGACAATATAGTCATCCTGAAACAACACCGCCTCATCAAAAGGAATGGCGGGCTCGTCAACAATATGGCGATAGTAGTAAAGCTTAAGATGAGCCTGATAAAGATGTTCCGGCAGCATCCGTTCACCGCCACCGTCGAGCACATCGCCGCGCTGCATTCTGCTGCTCAATTCATCTCGCGTCACATGCGGAAAGCGGTCAGCCAAAAAATCGAGCAGGGTAAGCCATGGCCCAGTCGGCAGAGAAATGCAGCTCGGGCCCACCCCATTTTTAGTAGGCAGCATTTAAGATGCAATAACGAACATGTCAGCTTGAGCCATCCAGCTCTTTCGCTCGTTTCATGCGCCATTCACCGTCGGGCTCACCACCATAAACATCTTCAAGCGAGGTGTCCGTCTCCTGCAGCTTGGTATCCAGCGCAATTCGATTATCGAAGACAAAACATTCGCCCTCCCAATCTTTATCTGCATCGGGCATTTCTTTAAAATAATTGAGGATGCCGCCTTCCAGTTGATAAACCGCCATATCCGCATCCAGCTTGCGCATCCAGGCGCTGGTTTTTTCACAGCGTATTCCGCCCGTACAGTACATCGCGACCCGCTTGCCGTCGGCTTTCCATTGGGCAAAATGCGTCTCAACATATTGAGGAAAATCGCGGAAATTGGTGACGTGCGGGTCGACCGCGTTTTTGAATCTACCTAAGCGGAATTCAAAACTGTTACGGTTATCCAGCAACACAACATCGTCTTCGGTAATCAGTTTGCGCCAGGCTGCCGGGCTAACATTAATGCCGGTTTTTCGTGCATCAACACCTGCAATCCCCAACGGCACAATTTCAGGCTTTCGATAAACCTTCATTCGGCCAAAAGGGGCAGTTTTGCATTCACTACGTTTAAACGGCATTTCGCCAAAGCAAGGATGTGCAAGCAAGGCGTTTTGGAAAGCGCCTAGTTGCCTTGGCGTGCCCGCCACCATCCCGTTAATACCTTCAGTCGCTACCAGAATGCTGCCCAGCAGATCTGTGGTCAGGCTACGCAGAAAGGTGATGATTTCATCAGGATCATCGAGCGGAACGAATTTATAAAACGCAGTGTGATGAATAGAAGGTGCGTGATGGCTGGAAGTAGGTTGCACCGTAAGCTCGACCTGTAATTTCGATGCACTATTTTCTCATGAAGCGCGTCATGCGTTAACAACTGATATTAAATCATTTCGAAATTAACAGCTAAAGTCTAGCACTGGCGAGGTGTTACAGCCATTTTTGGCTGAAACGCCGCGCCAGACGGGCACTTTATTAAAAAATTTCCCCAGCAACTTAGCGTTGTCCAGGTTGTTTGAACGCAACCGATACCGACTATATAAAACGCTCTACTTTTTAGTCATGGGCTCAAGCCGATAACCCATGTTGTAAATGGGCACAAGGCGGTAACCATGTCTGGGTTCCAAGCTCAGCTTCTTGCGAATTCGCGACACATGGGTGTCAATAGTTCGTGACATCGCCGACGCTGGACGCCCCCACACGCTTTCAGAAATATTCTGGCGCGATAAAAGTTTGCCGGCATTTCTGAAAAGAAAATAGGAGAGATCAAATTCTTTTTCCGTCAATTCAATTGAGGTATCGTCCAAAAATATTTGCCTGGAGGATGGCACTACCCGGTATGGCGGAAAACTTTGTTCGTCATGGGTAGGCTGCTTGTGCGTTGAGCGACGCACAAGTGCATTGATGCGCGCGACAAGCTCACCACGACGAATAGGCTTAACCATGAAATCATCTGCACCCGCATGCAACGCCGACACAATATCAGCTTCCGCGTTGCGAACCGTCACAAACAGGATGGGTGCATTGGCGCGATTACCTTCACGCAGCTTCTCGGCAACCTCAAGACCGGACATATCATTTACATTCCAGTCCAGCACAAAAAAATCAAACGACTCTGTGGGAACACAAGCTGTCAGTTTTTTACCAGAGTTAAATACGCGGCAATGATGCCCCGCTTCTGACAACCAGTTTTTAACAATGCCTGCGATGTCCGCATCATCTTCCAATATTGCTATGTACAAAATATTCTCCTCAATTGCTAACGAGGCTAGATTAGGGAATTTTTTGTCTCGCTAGTGAGAAAATATCCGGTTTTTACAATAGTTCACATTCGCCACAACAGTCAAAGCGCAGCCAAAGCGCAATCAAAGCACGTTAAGTCTGCACCGGCTAAATCAATGCTTTCATCGCGGCCTCAAGACCCGCTGCCGTCATTGGAAACATACGCTGCTCCATCAATTCCTGAGTGAGCTTCACCGATTGAGTCCATGTCCAGTGCGCTTCAGGCGTTGGATTAATCCAGACCGAGCGGCGATAGAAGTCCGTCATGCGTTTAAGCCAAATGTGGCCAGGCTCCTCATTCCAGTGCTCGACACTACCACCGGGTTGCATAATTTCGTAAGGACTCATGGTTGCATCACCCACAATAATGAGTTTGTAATCGTGGCTATACTTGTTTAAGACATCCGTTGTCAAAAATTTTTCACTATGCCGCAACCGATTGTTGCGCCATACCGACTCATAAATAAAATTATGAAAGTAAAAATATTCGAGATGCTTGAATTCTGTTTTAGACGCCGAAAATAATTCTTCACAGCGATGTACGTAATCATCCATGGAGCCGCCTACGTCTAAAAACAGCAGCACTTTTACCTGGTTATGTCGCTCCGGCATCAGCTTTAGATCCAGATAGCCCGCATTGTTTGCGGTGGCTTTAATAGTGCCTTCCATGTCCAGCACTTCCTCTGCGCCGGTACGGGCAAATTTACGCAGCCGACGCAACGCCAGCTGTATATTGCGAATACCCAGCTCGGCATTGTCGTCATAGTCGCGATATTCACGCTGATCCCAAACCTTGACGGCACGGCGGTTGCGCGATTTGTCCTGACCAATACGCACACCTTCCGGGTTATAGCCATACGCGCCAAACGGTGAAGTGCCCGCGGTGCCAATCCATTTGCTGCCGCCTTGATGTCGCTCTTTTTGTTCTGCGAGACGCTGTTTTAAAGTCTCCATCAGCTTGTCCCACCCGCCAATCGCTTCAATTTCAGCCTTTTCTGCCTCTGACAATAAACGTTCTGCAAGCTTCTTTAACCATTCATCGGGTATGGTTTGAGGCGACACCTTTGTGAGCGCAGCATTCAGGGATTCAATTCCTTTGAAGTAAACAGCAAACGCCTGATCGAAACGATCAAAATGCGTTTCATCTTTGATTAAGCTGGAGCGCGACAAATAGTAAAATTCATCCACACGGCCATACGCCAAGCCCTTCTGCAAGGCTTCACATAACATCAAGTATTCTTTAACAGATACAGGCAGTCCAGCTTGTTTCAGGCCCAGAAAAAAATCAATGAGCATCTTGCTAAACGCGAGTCAGAAGATGCCGCAGATGGACTTTTACCGCAGGCCATTCGTTACTGATGATCGAATAAGCACAGGTATCACGGAACTCGCCATCGGCGCCTATACGATGGTTACGCAGCACCCCATCCAGCTTGGCACCCAAGCGCTCAATGGCGGCGCGGCTTTGGTGATTAAACCAGTGCGTGTAGAACTCTACCGCAATGCACTTTTTTTCTTCGAATGCGTAGGCCAACATCATCAGCTTAATTTCTGTATTGATCGGCGTGCGCTGCGCAGATTTTGCATACCATGTATAGCCAATTTCAACACGGCGATGCTCGGCATTGATATTCGCAAACGTAGTGCAGCCAACGATTTTATTGTCAGCCAAACGCCGCACAACAGAAGGCATCATGGCCCCCTTCTCGCGCTGAGCAAGGCGAAATTCAATGTTCGCCGCCATATCGACAGGCTGGGGCACACCGGTGTACCAGAGCTTCCATAACTCACCATCCGCTGAAGCGGTCTGCAAATCAGTTAGATGATCTTCCGACAATGGCTCAAGCCTGGCGTATTTCCCGACCAGCGTAATGGGCTCGATAAACATGCTCAAACCTTTCTTGCGCGAGACAAGAAAACCAGACGTTCAAACAAATGCACATCCTGCTCATTTTTCAGCAGCGCACCATATAGCGGCGGAACAAGCTTGGCCACGTCGCCAGTTTTCAATGCTTCCGGCGGAATATCTTCGGCAACCAATAATTTGATCCAATCCAGTAATTCAGAGGTAGAAGGCTTCTTCTTTAAGCCTGGCATATCGCGGATATCAAAGAAAACCTCCAGCGCTTCCTTCAACAGGCTTTTCTTCAAGCCGGGATAGTGAACATCGACGATTTGCTGCATGGTCTCGCGATCCGGGAAGCGAATGTAATGGAAAAAACAGCGGCGTAAAAATGCATCCGGCAACTCTTTTTCATTATTGCTGGTAATGATAATAATCGGCCGATGCCTGGCCACAATGGTTTCACGGGTTTCGTAAACATAGAACTCCATACGGTCCAATTCGCGCAATAAATCATTGGGGAACTCGATGTCTGCTTTATCGATTTCATCTATCAGCAATACCACCTGCTCATCCGCATCAAAAGCGCGCCATAACATACCCTGGTGAATGTAGTTGCGAATGTCTTTGACTTTTTCATCCCCCAGCTGTGAATCGCGAAGACGTGAGACAGCATCATATTCATACAAACCCTGCTGTGCTTTAGTGGTTGATTTGATGTGCCACTGAATTAAAGTCTTGCCGAGCGCTTTTGCAACCTCTTCGGCGAGCATGGTCTTGCCCGTGCCGGGCTCACCTTTAATCAGCAAAGGCCGTTGCAAGGTCACGGCAGCATTCACAGCCAGCATCAAATCATCTGTCGCGATATAGCAGTCACTACCTGTAAACTTCATATTTGGTCCACACGTCCAGTTAAAAAATCCATTATACGATTGGAGCATCTAATGCCTGTTTATGTTACTTCTTATCCTAATGTTCCTCATGTTGCCAAATTGCGTCTTGCCGCGTTGCCACTCGCCCTATTTTCGACGTTGGTGAGTGCAAGTGTCAGCGTTACGATCTATTCCAGCGCCGCACCTGGGACACTGTCTGCTGCCAGTTTTCAAAACGGTGGTGAAGGAAACAATGGTAGCGGGGTTCCTGGCTATGGCGTGGTACGGCAGGAACAGGATGTGATGTTGAGCAAAGGCCGCAGCGTTATTCGCATTTCCGATGTGCCTGCCTTGATTGATCCGACAACCGTTTCTTTTGAGTCGCTCACCGACCCGGCGAATACTCGAGTAGTTGAGCAGAGTTTTGAGTTCGACCTCACCAGCACCAATAAGCTTCTGCAAAAATATCTGGATCGCGACGTGACGGTTGAACAAACCCGGGGCTCCAATACTGAAGCCATCACCGGAAAACTGATTGGAACGCAAGGTGGGCTGATTCTTAAAATAGCAGACGGCAGTATTCGCACCATCAATGACTATTCCGGTGTGAAATTGGCGTCATTGCCAGGCGGACTGATCAGCAAACCAACTCTGGTATGGGATATTGCAGCTGAACGCGCGGGCACGCACCATGCTCGTTATGGGTTTCAAACTGGCGGCATAACATGGTGGACTGATTATAATCTGACCTTAAACGAGGAAGCCGGAGGCTGCAAACTTGACATTGGCGCATGGGTCACCATTGTGAATCAAACCGGTGCGACGTTTGAAAACGCAAAGTTAAAGTTAGTGGCCGGCGATGTCCAGCGTGCGCAACCCAAAGAAGCTGCTGACTACGCTATGAAAACAATGCGCATGGATGCACCTGCCAAGTCAATCGGCGGCTTCGCTGAAAAATCGTTTTTTGAGTATCATCTTTATACGTTGTCTCGCACGACCACGCTTGCCAATAATGCCACTAAACAGATTGAGCTTTTTCCTGATGTACGAGCTGCCGCCTGCGAGAAAAAATTAGTTTATTACGGACAGGCAGGACAGTATTTTGGGGGTTACGGTGGGCCAACGACTGATCGTAATTTTGGTAACCAATCGAATAAAAAAGTGGATGTTTATTTACGTTTTAAAAATCGCGAAGATAATAAATTGGGCATCCCTCTTCCCGCCGGAAAAATCCGTGTTGCCAAATTTGACCGTCAAGATGAATCACTGGAATTTATTGGCGAAGATTTAATCGACCACACTGCAAAAAATGAAACTATTCAAGTCAAATTGGGTAGCGCATTTGATGTGGTTGGCGAACGTCGCCAGCTTGATTTCCGCATCGACACTAACGCCAAGTGGATGGAGGAAGATATTGAAGTCAAGGTACGCAATCAAAAAGATGAAGCCATCAGCGTTATCGTGAAAGAAAATTTATACCGCTGGAGCAACTGGTCAATAGTGCGCAAAAATCAGGATTTTGAAAAAATGGATGCGCGCACGATTCAATACGACTTAAAGCTGGCTAAAGGTGCTGAAGGCGTTGTGCGCTATACCGTTCGCTATACTTGGTAACAAATATGGCGCTGTATTTAAAACCAAGGTTGACTAAAACTCGACCAGCATTTTAATAATAGCGGGCCCATAACGCTCCAGCTTGGTCGCACCAACGCCGGTTATATCGGCCATTTCCCGCATGTTTTTCGGCTTGATACGCAATATTTCCAGCAAAGTTGCGTCATGAAAAATAACATAGGGCGGCACGCCTTGCTCCTTGGCAATAGCCGTTCTGGCAACGCGTAGCGCTTGCCACAACGCTTCATCCTGTGCGGAAATTTCCATACCTTTTTTCTTGGTGACGGCCTTGTTGAAACCCGCACCGCGCTCAGCGCCGCGTGCTTGCCTCGATTTTTTTGATACCTCTTGCTCTTCGCGCAATGTGACCTGACGCTCGCCCTTCAATACGGCTCGACTGGCTTCGGTTAACGACAAGCCACCAAAACCTTCCATATCAACGGCCAATAAGCCCATGGCAACGAGCTGACGAAAAATGCCGCGCCACTGCACTTCACTTTGATCAGCGCCAACACCAAATACAGTAAGTTGATTGTGATTGAATTGCGATACCCGATCTGTTTTTTTACCCATTAACACATCAATTAAATGTACTGCGCCAAATCGCTGGCCGGTTCTGAATACACATGAAAGCGCTTTCTGCGCAGACACCGTACCATCCCATGTGATGGGCGGGCTGATGCAATTGTCACAATTGCCGCAGCTATTTTTATAACCCTCACCAAAGTAGTGAAGCAAAGTCTGCCGCCTGCACTGAATGGTTTCACAAAAACCCAGCAACGCATCCAGCTTTTGCTTCTCTAGTCGTTTGCGCTCATGGGGCGCATCAGAACTTTCAATCATCTGGCTCAGGCTCACCACATCGCTTAGGCCATAAGTAAGCCAGGCATCTGCGGCTAAACCATCACGCCCGGCACGACCGGTCTCCTGATAATAACTCTCAACGCTTTTGGGCAAATCAAGATGCGCCACAAAACGCACATCCGGCTTATCAATCCCCATTCCAAAGGCAATCGTTGCGACAATAATAATGCTGTCTTCCCGCAAAAATCGCTGCTGGTTAGTGGCGCGCGTGGAAATATCCAAGCCTGCATGATAAGGCAGCGCGGTGTAGCCGCGTTCGCACAGCCATTGCGCTGTGGCCTCGACCTTCTTTCGTGACAGGCAATAGACAATACCTGCGTTACCACGATGATCAACAATGAAATCCAGGAGCTGCTGCTTCGCGTCATTTTTTTGTGCAATGGCGTAGCGAATATTAGGCCGATCAAAGCTGGATACAAATTGCTTTGCGTCCGCTAATGACAAACGCTCGATAATTTCACGGCGGGTAGGGCCGTCTGCCGTTGCGGTGAGTGCAATACGAGGAATATCGGGAAAACGCTCATGTAGTATCGTCAACTCACGATACTCAAGCCGAAAGTCATGCCCCCATTGTGAGACGCAATGGGCTTCATCAATGGCAAATAAAGCGATTCTCGATTGGCTCAGCAAATCCAGAAATCGCGGCGTTAGCAAGCGCTCTGGCGCGACGTAAAGCAAATCAAGCTCTGCGTTTCGCAACTGTTGCTCAACTTGCCTTGCCTGCGATGCGTCCAGTGATGAATTCAGAAATGCAGCCTTCACCCCGACCTGCAACAACGCATCTACCTGATCTTGCATGAGCGCAATAAGGGGTGAAACAACAATCCCCACACCATCTCGAATCATCGAAGGAATTTGATAGCAAATCGATTTGCCACCGCCTGTTGGCATCAGCACCAATGCATCTCCACCCGCGATAACCCGATCTACAATCTCTGCCTGCGCGCCGCGGAAATCAGCGTAGCCGAACACATCATTAAGTATTTTTTTGGCATTCAAATTCATCTGTTTATGTTATCACCAGGAAACAGAAATTCAATGCTGGGTCAGGCTATTGGGTTCATTTATGGGGGTTAATTATTGAGGATGTTATAAAGGCAAACACCCCCGCTGAGATCAGCGGGGGTGTTTGTTTGTTAGGGTCTTGGCGATGACCTACTTTCGCACGGGTATACCGCACTATCATCGGCGCTA
>ENA-OFCD01000560-OFCD01000560.1-metagenomes-genome-assembly--contig:-NODE-560-length-23066-cov-3.992134_pt1 | contig 23066 bp, 22 predicted proteins | sample MGYA00153392_OFCD01 | MGnify analysis MGYA00153392
AGTGATCGACACGCTACGGCAAAAGTCGCGCCCGTACCTGTTCTCCAACACGCTCGCGCCCGCGATCGTCGGCGCGAGCCTCAAGGTGTTCGAGCTCCTCGACAAGACCACCGAGCTGCGCGACCGCAGTGAGGCGAACACCAAGCGCTTCCGTCTTGGAATGACGAAAGCAGGCCTCACGATCAAGGAGGGCATCCATCCGATCGTCCCGCTGATGCTCGGGGACGCGAAGCTCGCGCAGGAGTTCGCGCGAGGGATGTACGACGAGGGCATCTTCGTCATCGGGTTCTTCTTCCCTGTCGTGCCGAAGAACGAAGCGCGCATCCGCATCCAGATCAGCGCGGGCCACTCGGACGACCAGATCGATCGCGCGATCGTGGCGTTCACGAAGGTGGGTAAGAAGCTGGGCGTCGTCAAAACGGCTTAGAGATGAAGACGCACGCGGCGGCGGATTCTAGGGCGATCTTCGTCTTCGCGCACGGAGCTCAAGCCGGCGAGCCCTGCCGCTATCATGGCCCATCTGCATGTGGGGCAATCACCGGCAAAGGGACGTATCTCGGGTTCGTTCACTCGTGTTCGCGACCAACTTTACGAGGCCGCCATCGAACAGACGGGTGGCAATCTCACCGAGACGGGCCGCATTCTGGGCGTCACTCGACAGGCCGTCCAACAACACTTGGGACACTCACACAAAAACTGACCGTCAGTGCGCGGGCTTCTCCAGCGCGGGCATCGAGGCCGACAGTGCGCGCACGCGCTCCGTATAGCGCGTCAGCAACTCTTCGACGCGAGCATGACTCGGCGAGCGAAACACCAGGCCGATATGGTTCGCTTCTGGGGAGCGATACACCACTTCGGGGTCATTGAAGTCGCTGGTATCGGGCTTCTCTTCGCGCGCCAAGCTCATGATCAAACCCGCGTAGTCCAGCTTCTGGGGTGGCAGCGTGTACGGCTCTTTTCCGCCGCCGACTTCTATCTTTGCCCACTCCTCCCATAGGTTGATGCCGGTGGCCGCGTCCACCATGTCGGCGATATGAGCGCCGCCGACGCGCGCGGCGCACTCGAGCATGTAGAAGCGGCCGTCTTCTCTATTTTTTATGTATTCCACATGGGAGACACCGCGTACGAGGTTCATCACGCTGAGCACTCTGTCGTTCAGCGTGATGAGTGTCTTCTCGTCTTCCGAGCCGCGCTCCACCGTGCGCGTCGCGAACACTCCGCCGCCGTGCGCTACGTCGAAGGGCGGCTCGTGGCAGCGGTTCACCGAAGAGAACACCACCTTGCGCTCGGAGACGATGCAATCGACGTGATAAACGTCGCCCGGCAAATACTTCTCGAGCAAGTAGTGACTCTGACGATCACCTTGTTTGTCCACGAGCTCCCATAGGTGTCGCTCGCTCTCCACCTTGGTGATACCGGCCGCGCTCGCCTCGCTGCGCGGCTTGTTCATCCACGGGGGCGGCACTTTGGTCATGAACTCGGTTATCGCCTCGTAGTTGAGGACGTGCACGAAGTCCGGCACCAAGATGCCCTCTTCGCGCGCCTTGACGCGCATGGCGAGCTTGTCGCGGAAGTGGCGCGCGGTGGTGTCGCCCATACCTGGGATTCGCAGGTGCTCGCGCAGCGCGGCGGCTGTCTCTACGTCGAAGTCGTCGAGCGCGACGATGCGATCGAAGCGGACCTTGCGTGCGAGGTAGGAGACAGTTCGCACGGTCTCGCTCAGGTCTGCACCGTTGCGCATGGCGAACACGTCTGCGAGCACGTCGCGCGGCCACCCGCGGTGCAGGAGCTTCTCGACCGTGAGCAGGTACACGCGGGCGCCGCGCGCCGCGGCCTCGCGCATGAAGCGCTCGCCTTTGAAGAAGGTCGCGATGCAGAGCATGTTCAAAGGAGCCACCATCGTTTCCGTTTCTATCACGGGACCTGCTGGAACGAGATGCGCTAGGCTGCTGATGGCGGCGAGAGTTCGCCGCTCTTTTCGGAGGTGGGATAGCCATGCGGATCGCGCTGACGCACAACCTCCGTATGTCGAGCTCGGTGGAGGACGCCGAGTTCGACGCACCCGAGACCATCGACGCTATCGCTCGCGCGCTCACCCGCGCAGGGCACGACGCGCTGCGCATCGATGTGACGGGGCCTCCGTCTCGTTTGGTCTCTCGGCTCGAGGCGTACGCGCCAGATCTCGTGTTCAACACGGCAGAGGGGCGCCGCGGGCGCATGCGACGCGGCTTTTACGCCGCGCTGTTCGAGGAGATGGGGCTGCCCACCACGGGCTCGGACGCGTACACGCTGTGCGTGACGCTTGATAAGTCATTGACCAAGAAGGTCGCCACGGGGCACGGCGTGCCCTCTCCGCGAGGTAGGCTCATCACGCGTGCGGCGCTGATGAGCGGAGGCCTCGACGACCTCGTCTATCCGGTGATCGCGAAACCGAACTACGAGGGGTCGAGCAAAGGCATCACGCAAGAGTCGGTCGCCGAAGACGCGGCGGACCTCGGGCGCGTTTTGGACGATCTGCTCGAGACCTACCCCGATGGCGTGCTGCTCGAACGCTACATCGCCGGCACGGACGTGCGCGTGAGCAAGCTCGACGGCGTGGGCACGCTGCCGCCCGTGGAGATCCGCGTCGCCCCTTCGTTCCCGAGACAGTTCGCGATCTACGACTTCAAGCTCGCCAACGACGGCTCGGGCGTGGTCACGCTTCAGCCCGCGAACCTGCCGAAGCGCGCGCTCGCACGGACGATGGAGCTCGCGGAGCGCGCGTTCGCCGCGCTCGGGATCCGCGACATGGGCTCGCTCGATTTCCGCGTGTCGAGCGACGGCGAGGTGCACTTCCTCTCCGCGACCGCGCTGCCCAGCTTCGAGCCGGACTCCGCGCTCATGGTCGCCGCCAAGCTCAAGGGCCTCGACTACGATCAGGTCATCGCGGGAGTGCTGCGCTCGGCGTGCCTGCGCGCGGGCCTCGCAAGTCAGCTCGACGCCACAAGGCCTCGACCGAAGGCGAGACGCGCGCAGCTCAAGGTCGGGCTCGCGTTCAACATGAAGCGCATCGGCTCGAGCGAGGGCGACGATCGCGAGGCCGAGTACGATCCGCCCGAGACCATCGACGCGATCAGGAGCGCGATCGAGAGTCACGGGCACACGGTGATCCCGCTCGAGGCGACACCCGACTTCCCGCGCGCGCTCGTCTCGAGCGGCGTGGACGTGGTCTTCAACATCGCCGAGGGAATCCAGGGCCGAAACCGCGAGGCGCAGGTGCCGAGCCTCTGCGAGCTGATAGGTGTACCCTACACGGGCTCGGACTCGGCGACGCTCTCCATCTGCCTCGACAAGGGCCTCTCCAAGCGCTTGCTCAAGGACGTGGACACCCCGGAGTTCCAGGTGCTCATCAGCGGGCGCGAGAAGCTTCGCAGCTTCCGCTACCCCGTGATCGTGAAGCCCAACGCCGAGGGCACGAGCAAAGGCATCACGAGCAAGAGCGTGTGCGACGACGAGGCCGGCGTGCGCGAGATCGCACGAGAGATGATCGACAAGTACGGTCAGCCCGCGCTGGTGGAGGAGTACATCTTCGGTCGTGAGTTCACCGTGGGCCTGCTCGGCGATCGCCGGCCGCGCGTGCTGCCTCCGATGGAGGTCGTGTTCTTGAGCCCCGGCGAGAGGCCGGTCTACGACTACGCGTGCAAGCAGGACTGGCAGCGCCACGTTCGCTACGAGGTTCCTGCGAAGCTCGACAAAGACGAGCTTCGCGCGATGGAGCGTGTCGCACGAAGCACCTATGCGGCGCTCGGCTGCAGGGACGTCGCGCGCGTCGACCTGCGTCTCACCTCCGCCGGGAAGATCTACGTGATCGAGGTCAACCCGCTCCCTGGACTGACGCCCGACTACAGCGATCTCTGCCTCATCGCGAACGGCGCGGCGCTCGAGTACCGCGCGCTCATCGGCGAGATCCTCGGCGGCGCGATCCGTCGATGGCGCGACAAGCAGGGCGAGAGTCCGCGCGAAGCGGAGCCAATCGCGACCACGTCGCCCGCCGCGACTCCCGTGACCGATCCCGTCACAAACTAACTCGACCTAGATGCACGTCTCATCTGAGCCACAGACGCGGCTGAATATGGCGCTTTCATGTAATGCGCGCGTGTCCTAACCTCCGTGACATTCATGCGCTCCTCGGGTCTTCGTCGGGTCCTTTGCAGTTCGCTCGCGGTCGCGTGTTGGCTCTGTGCGCATGCCGCCTTGGCGCAACAGCTGCCGTCGATAGACGCGCGCACGTGGCGGCCGTCGGGCGATCCGCGCGCGGGGCTCGTGCTCGAGCCGACCACCACGCAGGGCGCCGGCGTCCTGAACGTGGGCACGTACGTCAACTACACGCTGTTCCCGGTCACGCTGCGAGCGCCCGATAGCGGAGACGTGAAGGTGCGGCCGGTCGCGCATCACGTCGGCATGGACCTCATCGCTGGTCTCGGGCTCGGCTCTCGCGCGGCCGTCGGCGTATCGATGCCTCTCTCTCTCTACCAAACCGGTGATGACGGTCTGAAGAGCACTGTCGCGGCCACGCCGGTGTCCACGACGGCGATGGGTGACTTGTCAATCTTCGGGAAGGTCTCGATCCTCGACAACCCGAACGGCGGCTTCGGCCTCGGTGCCATCGGCGTCGTGAGCATCCCCACCGGAGACGCGGCGAGCTTCTTGTCCGAGGGCGCGCCCACCGTGAGCTTGCGCGCGTTGGCGGAGTGGTCGCTGGTCGTCGCGGGGGCTCAAATCAGCCTCGGTTACAAACTCCGCACGGAGAACCGCACGTGGCCCGACGCGAGCGTCGGTGGCATCATGTTCGGCGGAGAGATCCCGTGGAGCGCTGGCTTTTGGATCAAGCCCGACGTGTTCCACATCGATCGCGAGAACCGCATGAAGTGGGAGCTCGCCGCGCACGGCTGGGTGCCCGCGGGCCCGGTGCTCCCGTTCGGCGCGGGCACGGACCCCGGAAGCGCGCAGCTCTCGCCGGTGCTCGTGTCGTTGTCAGATCGCATCGGCCTCGGCCATTACCAAGACGCGTTCCTGAACTTCGGCGCGGAGACGAGCCTCACCACGGCCGTCGGCGCGCCGACGCTCCGCTTGATCGCCGGCGCCGGCTGGGCCCCGCGAGAGCACGACAAAGACCATGACGGCATCGAAGACGACCTCGATCAATGCCCGGACATTCCCGAAGACAAAGACGGTTTCGAGGACAGCGACGGCTGCCCGGAGATCGACAACGATGATGACGGCATCATCGACCGCGAAGACGCGTGCCCGAACGTTCCGGGCGTGAAGAGCGCAGACCCCAAGAAAAACGGGTGCCCCGCGCCCGACACGGACGGTGACGGCATCGGCGACGACGTCGACGCGTGCCCCACCTTGAAGGGCGTGCGAAGCGACGACCCGAAGAAGAACGGTTGTCCTGCTGCCGATAGAGACAATGACGGCATCCCCGATTACGCCGATAAGTGTCCCGATCAAGCCGAGGACATTGATGGGTTTGAAGACACCGATGGTTGTCCGGACCCGGACGACGACGGCGATGGCGTGCCTGACAAGGTGGACGCGTGCCCGAAGGTCGCGGGCGAGCCGTCTACCGACCCTGCGCTCAACGGCTGCCCTAGCCCCGATCGCGATGGCGACACGTACCTCAACGACGCCGACCAGTGCCCGGACTCGGCCGAGGTCTACAACGGCGTGAAGGACGACGACGGCTGCCCGGACGAAGGCGGCAAGGCGCTCGTCGTGTTCGACGGCAAGAAGGGCTCGATCAAGACGGCGACGGCGATCAGGCTCGTGAGCTCGGCCTCTGGCGTCGCGATCGATCCGGCGAGCCTCACGACGGTCCGCGCGATCGCCACGGAGCTCAATCATCATCACGAGTGGACGCTCGCCGTGGGTGCGCGACCCACCGGCAACGCGAATGACTCGCTGGAGCGCGCGCTCGTGCTCGTCACCGCGCTCACGCAGATGACCCACAGAGACGGGGCGGCCGAGACCGTGAGCTGGGACGCCGTGAAGCGTCAGCCTGGCGCGGAGTCGGGGCTCGGCCTCTTGCTGCTCGTCGCGCCCGTCGTGCCTGCCGCGACCACGCCGCTGCAGTCCACCACCGCGGCTCCCACCAACCCGGCGCTGCCTACCGCACCGAAGAAGTAAATCGTGCGACTTCGCTCCTATTGCCTCACGCTCGCTCTGGTGCTGCTCCCCGCAACGGCACTCGCGCAGTCGCCGCCGCGACAAGGCAAAGAGCAGAGCTCGGCGTTCGGCACCGAAGAAGAGTCGCGTGCGTTGCGGAAGCGCTTCGGCGCCGGAATGGCGGAGCGTCTGTTACGCCAGAACGACGACGACGACGAGCGACTGCGCGGGATCGCGCGCGCCTCGGCGGACGGCTCGCCTGAGGCGATTGGTCTGCTCTCGGGACTTCAGGACGTGAGCCTGCGCTCGGATCCTCGCGCGATGATCGAGCTCGCGCGCGCTCTCGCGCCGTACGTAGACCAAGAGTCCGCACGCGTGCGATTGCTCGCGCTCGTCGGAGCCGCGGCAGGCGCGGGTGGCAAGCGCGGGGACGATCCGACCGGCGACGATCCGGTCGCGAAGGTGGAGCTCGCGCGCAACACAGCGGCGCTCGCGATCGCGTCGTCCGGCGACAGCAAGGGTGTCGACGACCTGATCAAGCTCACGCGCCAGAGCGGGATCGGGCAGCTCGCCGCTGCCAACGCGCTGCTCGTGTACGGAGTCAGTCCGTTCAGCGCGAAGCTGGAGAGCCCCACCTCGCCGACGAGCGCTTGGCTCTACGCGGAGAGCGGCGATCTACGTCTGCTCGAGTCGCTGTTGACGGTCGCGAGCTCGCCTGGAGACAGCGCGACGCGACAGGTCGCGCTGCGAGGGCTCGCACAAGCGGGAGACCAGCGCGCCACGGAGCTCGCGAAACGGTTGCTGGGGCTCGACGACAAGAAGTCGCCGGCGGATCCGGACTCCAAGCTGCGCGTCGCCGCGGCCGAGGCGCTCACGCTGCTCGATGCCCCTGCGCGATACGGCGCGGTGGCGAGTCTGCTGAGAGACAACGTGACGCTCGCGGACGGCGTTCGCTTCGCAGAGCGCGTGCAGAGCGCGTGCGCGACGCACCCTTGCGCGAGTGCCGACATTTCGTCGGCGCTCGCGAAGCTCATCGGTACGTTCAGCGACCCTACGTTTCGAGAGTCCGTCGTGGCGGCGCTTGGACGAGGCAACACGGACGAGGCGCTGACGGCGCTCATCGCGCTCCTCTCCGACGCGCGGCTCGGCCCCGCAGCGGCGCAGGCGTTGGCGAGGTCGGCCCACCCGTCCGCGATGGCCGCGATCGAGAAGATAACGGACAAGCGGCTCGCGCTGCGCGCTTACGTGCTGCGACGGATCACGCGTGGCGAGCGGAGTGGCGCGATGGAGGAGCTCGCGAACACGCTGTCGCACGGCAAGGATCCTCGCGATCGCGCGCTGGGGACGTTCGCGAACGTCTCGTCGGATCTGGGCCGCTTGGACGCAGGACTCGCTGATCCCGATGCGCACGTCCGTAGGATGGCCGCGATGGGCGCCCGCGCGAACCCGAGCGCAGACACCGACAAGAAGCTGCTCGCCGCGCTCGCCGACGAGAAAGACGACGCGACGCGGATGGTGCTGGCAGGCGCGCTCGCGAGCGGAGACCCGAGCTCGCTCGTACCGACGCTGACGCTCGTCGATCGCGCCGAAGCTGGAGGGCCCGATGCACCCGTCGCCGCGCTCGCGCTCGCTGCGCGCACGCGCTTGGAGGACGACACGCTGCGCGACAAGGTGAGCGACCTGTTGACGTCGCGAGATCCGAACACGCGAGCGCACATCGCGCGTGGTCTCGGGATGGGACCGGCGACGGACGCGAGCGGGATGTTGGCCAATGCGTATCGCTACGAAGTCGACGGCAAGGTGCGACGCGCGATCGTGCTCGCGCTCGCCTCGCGCGAAGCGGACGCCAGCTCACCGTCGCGCGTTTGGGCGCTGCGAACCGCGAGCAAGCTCGATCCGGACGCGATCGTGCGATTGATCGCGCGACGCGCTCTTGCGGGCCTGCCCCCAAACCCGACGCCGGTCGTCCGAGAGTGCGCGTGGATCCGCGTGATCGCGCCGCCCGACGCGCCGATGCCGAAGGACCTCACGGGCTCCTATCTCGGGGCTGACGGGTCCGCGATTCCGTTCGCCTTCGACGAAGACGGCTTCGCGCTCGTCCTCTCGGTGCCGCCCGGTGAAGGTCGTCTCGTGCTTGCGCCCCGCGTTCCGTAGAGGCAGTCTCCGCGCATGTCAGGCAAGACGCAGCCGATCGCGGAGCCGACGTTCGAGCAAGCGATGTCGCGTCTCGGCGAGATCGTCGAGCGGCTCGAGGACGGAGACTTGCCGCTCGAGGACTCGCTCACGCTCTTCGAAGAGGGCGTGAAGCTCTCGAAGCTCACGCAGACCAAGCTCGATCTCGCGCAGCACAAAGTCGAGCAGCTGCTTGGCATCGGCGAAGACGGCCGCGCGAAGGTCGTTCCGTTCGCGACCAACACCGAAGAGGAGTGAACAAAAAGATCAGAAGATCAAAAAGGGGATTTGGATTTCCATCCCTTCCCGAGCTTCTGAACTTCTGTGACTATTTGCCGACCGCACCGCGGTAGAGGAAGCCCTCGCTCGTGAAGTTGGCTCCGTATTTGATCTTGAACCAACCGCCGGTGTTGTCGCCGAGCTTCACCTTCGTACCTCGCGGCAGGCGAGCGACGACGGCGCCCGTGTGCGGTGTGTCGCGCACGACAGCGACGTCCCAGACGATCGTCGCGGAGCCTTCATCGGCGCTCGGAGTCGTGGGCGTGGTCTGCGGCGTGCTCGTGCCCGTGCCAGTACTTGGAGTCGTCGGCGATTCAGAGCCAGAAGCAGGCGCCAGCGTGGCCGCATAGCTCATCGTGACGCGAGGCTGATCGTGGTCCACCGTGCCCAAGCTCACGCCTTGAAACTGCGAGGTGAGCAGCGACTTGAACGCCTCGGGGTTCTTCACCGTGCTGGACTTGGGTACGTCCACATAGACGACCTTGTTGGTGCCGAAATCGAGAGTGACGAGCACCGTGAGCTTGCCCTCGTTGTCCTGCGCGGCAGGGCTCGCTGCGATCTTGCGGATGCGCGCCTGCGCGATGCCGTCGAACCCGGTGAGCTTTCCGCAGTCCTTGCCCTTGAGCGACTCACCCGAGTCTGTCTTGCACGAGACGATCGATCCCCGTGTGACCGTGACGACAGGCGGCGCGGCGATGACTGCAACGGGAGCGACCGTGGGCGTCGCGGAGACGACCGGTAGCGCAGTTGTCACGGGCGCCGAAGCGCTCTCCACGGGAGCCGCCGCTTCCTTCACAGGAGCGCTCGGACCGAGGCGCACGCCAGCAATGCGCGGCCAGGCCACACCGACCGCGAAGCCAATGACGGCGATGATGCCGATACGAACCCAGCTCGGCCTGTCGGCTTCGGGGCGAGGGATATGCACCTGCATGGGCGCGCGAGCAGCCATCGTTCTCGGAATTGTTACCACGCTCGTTTGAACGCGGCTAAATCCTTGGTGCTTCCAACACGGAGAGATTCACAGGAAGGCGAGAAGACGAGAAGATTTTGGTGGGGATCAATCCCGACGCGAACCCCGACGCGAACCCAAATTCTCTTGGTTTCCCGCCTTCGCGTCTTCCTGTAATTTCTCTACGGTTTAATCGTGATTCCTATGACGAGGATGCCGCCTTCGTAGGTCTGGCCGGCGACGAAGAAGGTCTCGTTCGGCGAGGCGGTGACCTCGAGGAGCTTGAGGAAAGCGTCACCCGTGCCTGAAGGTTGGTTGATGGCGGCCGCGACTTTGTAGCGGTTGTCCGCGGTGATGTCCTGCAGCGTGACCTGAAGCACGCGCTTGTTCACCATCGTGTAGGCCGTCGGCTTCAGCTTCTCGAGCACGAGCGCCTTGCGATCGAGAAGCTTGTACGTGTTGTACGCGCTGAACGGCGGCTTTGTGAGCTGCGGTAGATTGCCGATTTGCGGATCGATCGAGCCCGCCCCCGGGGTCTGCGTGGCGTGCAGGACCATGACCTCGGCGCCAACCGAAGTGGGCGCGGCGGCGACCGGGATCGGCGGCTGTGCGCGCGCGACGGGAATCGCGCCGAAGCCCAGTACGGACAGACCCGCACCGACGACGGCAATGGCAAGGAGACGACGACGATTGATCATGGCGCTTGAGCTCCCGCAGGCTCGTCAATCCATACCACCACGCTCGACGACGCATTCGCGTTGTCTTTGTTGGGGGACACGTAAAAGACGGACACTGGTGTGTGCGTATCGAGACTGTCGACCTGGACGCCGTGCGTCTCGTTGACGACCAACGGCGCGGCCGGATTGAGCGCTGCTGGACTGAGTGCGCCATTTAAGGCGATCGGGTTTGGCACGGCCATGAGCGTCGGCATCGGAGCGATTTCCGCGACCGGCGCCTGCGGCATGGACGAGTCCGACTGCGAGTAAATCCAAGCGCCCGCGGCGAGCACGCTCAAGGTCGCCACGATGGCGACCGCTCGGCCGCGCGATTGGCGCTTCAAGCGTGCGCGATCGAGGTCGTTCGGCGAGACCTTTGCCATCACGGCCAGCGTGACGTCGATCGCTGGGACCGAATGAGCCGCACGAACGCCGTCCCCGAGTGCACGCATCGACAGGACAAGCTCTTTGGCGTCCAGGTTCGAAGCGATCAGCGCCTCGATCTCGGCCTTGCGTGCGTTGTCGTCGAGCTCGTCATCGACGTAAGCCATCACGTCCTGCAGGTCTTGTTCGGCGAGCCTACTCATGACTCCTCTTTCTCCACGCCCTCGGCCGCTTCCGGCGTCGCACGAAGCTGCCCCACCTGCCCCACCTGTTCGGTGTAGCAGTCGTACAGCGCGCGCTGGAGCTTCTGTCTGGCGTGAAACAAGCGACTCATGATCGTTCCCTTGGATACTCCCATCGCGGTAGCCATTTCTTCGTAGCTCAAGCCTTCGACCTCACGCATCAAGATCACACCCCGGTGGTACGGCGGCAGCGCTTCGAGCGCTTCCTTCAATCGAGCGGCGATCTCGGTGCGACGTACGACGTCTGCGGGATCACTGCCGTCCACACGGCTAAGAAAGGGGAAGTTGGCGAGGTTGGCGCTCTCGGAGTCGATCCGCGCCTCGTCGAGATCTTGGACTTGGCGTCCGGGTTTTCGAATCAGATCAATGCTCAGGTTCGTGATGATTCGGTAGAGCCAAGTAAAAAAGCTCGATTGGCCTTGGAACGAACCGAGGCTCTTGTAGACCCTCAGAAACGCGTCTTGCACGAGCTCACGCGCGTCATTCTCGTCTCTCACCAACCCGAGCGCGATCGAGAACGCTCGTTGTTGGTGTCGCTCCACCAAGCGACGAAATGCCTCTTTGTCTCCCGCCTGCGCTCGCGCGATGAACGCTTTGTCCTCCTCGGCTTCGCGCGCCCTTGCTTCCTTGTTCGACGCGCCGCCGCCCGCCTTATTCAGGGTTTTCGCCGCGCGAGCGTGCACGGACTCCTCTTTGTCGGGACGCTTCATCGGGGGGTCCTCCGACGACGGCGGGGCGCTTTCCCGATCCGGGCTCGACATGGGCGTCACCCTATCCGCTTTCTTTGCGTACGGGCACGGACACGTGCACGTTTACGGAAGCTAGTGTTTTGAGGTCGTATCGGGAAGCTGGCCGAGCGTGACCTTCTGGTCGAAGAGCTTGCCGCCGCGGTTCACGCGCAGCGTGACGGACTTTCCGACTCCGGTCGTGGACGCGAGCCACTGAAGGAGTGTTCCGTGGTCGATCGGTGTTCCGTCGAACGTGACGATGACGTCTCCTTGCGCGAGCCCAGCCTTGTCCGCGGCACCGCCAGGGCTGACGTATTCGAGGACCACGCCCTTGTCGTCGGTGAGCTTGAGCGCGGTCTTCTCGTCCGCCGCGAGCTCGCGGACGTCGCGAATACGTACGCCGATCGCGCTGCGTGTGATGTGCCCGTCGCGGAGCAACATGGGGAGCAGCTGCTTGACCATGTTGATCGGGATCGCGAAGCCAATGCCTTGCGCGCCGCCGCCGCGGATCGCCGAGTTGATTCCGACGACCTCGCCCTTCAGATCGAGCAATGGACCGCCCGAGTTTCCCGGGTTGATCGACGCGTCCGTCTGGATGAAGTTGTAGTAGCCGCTGGGGTCGAGCGGAACGTCCTCTTTGGTGCGGCCTTTGGCGCTCACGATGCCTGCAGACACCGTGTGCTCGAGCCCGAACGGATTGCCGATCGCGAGGACCCAATCTCCGACATCGATGCCGTCAGAGTCTCCGAGCGTGAGCGGCGACATCGGGTCTTTGAGGTCGATCTTGACCACCGCCATGTCCGTTGGGCCATCCCGACCAAGAACTCTGGCGGGAAACTCGGTGCTGTCGGTGAGCTTCACCATGATCGAGGTCGCGTCCGCGACGACGTGGTTGTTGGTGAGGATGGTGCCGTCTTTGTCGATGACGAAGCCCGTGCCCAATCCCGAGGTCTCGCGCTTTCGCGTGTGTCCGGTGAACGTGGACTTCTCGGTCTCCTCACCCACGGTGAAGATCGTGACGACGCTCGGGTTCGCGGCCTTGGCGATGGGCGCGAAGCTCATCGGCCGCATCGGGATGTCGAGCCCCGCGGTGGCTGGCGCTTTCGGAGTCGGCGAATCGGAGACGCTCGTGACCGGCACTGCCCCCGAAGGGATGTCGCTCGGCTGAGTGTCTTTGCTCTTGCCGCACGCGACCATGAGCAGAGCCGCAAAGGCCACGGCCTTCACGTTCAAGCTGCGCGTCACTTGGCGGCTTTCGAGAGCTCCATGTAGCGCATGCGGAGCTCGTAGAGGATCTGCGTGAGGAGTCGTTCCTCGTCGCCCGTGAGATTGCCCTTCGTCTTGCCCTCGAGCACACCGAGCAGATCGATCGTCTGCTTGGCCATCGGCAAATTCTTCTCGACCTTGCCGTCCTCCGGGTGAGGGGCCTCGCCCAAGTGCGTCAACGCAGAGTGACTCAGCGACAGGATGAAGGTCGCAAAGTCGATCGTGACCAGAGCGTCGTCCTTCGTCGCCACGTTCGACCTCTTTCAGCTCGAGGAGTCGTCGCGTCCGCCGAGGGCCGGCTGCGGGATCGTCACGGCGTCCACTTGATCCGCCATGTCCGGCAGTTGACCGAGGAACTTCTCCACGTCCTTCTCGGTGAGCGAGCCCGCCGTCAGGTTGCGGTCGCGAACGCGAATGTCGAGGTCCCAGGGATTGAACTTGTTGCTCATGGTGACGGTCCATGTAGCACGGCCCGCGAAAGAAGGGAGTGTCTTGCACGAGGTCGCAACAGCCCACCCCGACGGCATGTTCCAGCCCTTCCCGTCCGCGGCCGTTGCCGAATCCACCTCGGCAGTGGCAGCATCGGAGTCTCCATGATTGACCTCTATGCCTGGCCCACTCCCAACGCGTTCAAAGTCTCGATCTTCTTGGAGGAGGCCGCCGTCCCATACCGGATCATCCCGGTCGACATCGGCAAGGGCGAGCAATTCACGCCCGAGTTCCTCAAAGTCAGCCCCAACAACCGTATGCCGGCGATCTGCCCCGGCTCGAGATCGCCTATGTGATGGTGACCGGCGCCGACCGCATTCCGGCGATCGTCGATCCCGATGGGCCGGGCGGCAAGCCGCTGCATCTGTTCGAGTCCGGCGCGATCCTCATGTACCTCGGCGACAAACTCGGACGGTTTTTCCCCAAGGAAACCCGCGCGCGAACGCAGGTAATGGAGTGGCTCTTCTGGCAAATGGCGGGCGTGGGGCCGATGTTCGGCCAGGTGGGTCACTTCACGCGGTACGCGCCAGAGAAGATTCCGTACGCGATCGAGCGCTACACGAACGAGGCGAAGCGGCTCGTGGGCGTCCTCGACCGACGATTGCACGAAACCGATTTCGTAGCTGGCGAGTACTCTATTGCAGACATGGCCATCTACCCGTGGGTCAAGCTGATCAACACCGCCTACACCGGCATTGGGGACGGTGACGTTTCCAACGTCAAACGGTGGCTCGAGCAGATGAGGGCGCGGCCCGCAGTCGAGAGGGGAATGGCCATCTTGGAGGAACAGCGCGTCAGGCGCCCATTGAGCGACGAAGAGCGGGATAATCTCTTCGGCAAAAAACAATTCGCCACCCACAAGTGAATCGGCGCGCGTCACAGCGCGTCCAAGTCCGACCAGGAGACTTTACGTCATGAAATCACGCCAAATTGCCATCTTTGCTGGGCTCGCCACTCTCGCTATCGCGGGGCTGGCAGATGCCAAGCTCGCACGTGTGACGACCGAAGCCGCGAAGGCGCACTTTCACGCGTCGGGTCCCGCCGGAATGGGAATCGAAGGCAACACCACGGACGTGAGCGTTGCGGACGACGGCACCACATTGAAGGTCATTGTCGCGCTCGGCAACATTACGACAGGCATCTCGCTTCGTGACGACCACACGCGAAACAAGTACCTCGAGGTCGGTAAGTTTCCGAATGCGACGCTGTCGGTGCCTCGCGCATCGCTCAAGTTCCCGGCGGACGGCGGCACCACCTCCGGCGACGTGCAAGGCACGATGAACATCCACGGCCACGACAAGGCCGTCACCCTCCACTACGCGGCCGCGAAGAAGGGCGCCTCGATCACCATCGCTGGCACCACTCCGCTCGACATCACCGACTTCGGCATCAACGTGCCGAGCTACCTCGGCGTGACCGTGAAGAAGGACATCACCGTCGACATCTCGTTCGTCGCGACTGACGCCTGAGACCGTTCAGAGCCTGAGAAGGCGCACAAAGAGATCACAAGATCGGAAAGTGGTTTTAGGGGATCGGTCCCAACAACCACTTTTCGATCTTTTGTGCATTTTCTGCCGGGAAGTTACCACCGGCGACGTTCGTCGCGACTGACGCCTGAGAGCTGAGAGGATTCACAAAACGATCAGGAAGATCGGGAAGCGGGTTTAGGGATCGGTCCCAATAACCACTTTCGATCTTTCTGATTTTGTGCATTTTCTGCCGGTTATTCGCCGAAGGAGACGACAATTTGCCTAGCATCGGCAAATTGTTGTGGTAGCAAGTCCCCATGCTCAGGGGGGTGATTGTCTCGGGCCTCGTCTCTGTGGCTCTCTTGGCATGTGGTGGGGCACCTGCGCATATCGAGGCGGACGGGGGCGAGCCGGACGCGGAGTTCACGCCCGACGCGAACGTGGCTGATTCACGCTCGGCAGACACGAGCGCAGTGGATGCGGGTCCTCCGCGTGCGGACGTCCCGTTCATCGCGTGCAACGACGCATTGAACGACGTCTACAAGACGCCCCCGAACCTGCCCCCAATGACGCTTGCCTCGCGCGGAGACGTCATTCGCTGCGCGCACGACGTGGACTGGTCGCTGACGGACGTCCAGGCGCGCATCTCGAGCAAAGGCGTCCAAACACCGGCGACGACGGGCACGAGTCTCTATCGGGTCGAGTTCCGCACCACGCGCGGGGACGGGACGGCTGGCACCTCTACGGCACGCGTCTATTTGCCAAAGAAGCCACGCGCATTGCCGTTGCCGGTGATCGTCATCGGACACCCCACGGACGGAATCGCGCCTTCGTGCACGCCCTCCAAAGACCTCTCGTCCAACAACGAGCTTGCATTGCCGTGGGCCGCTCTGGGGTATGCAGTCATAGTTCCGGACTATTCGGGGTTGGGCAATGAAGGCGTCCAATCCTATCTGGACAATCGCGATCAAGCCTACAGTCTGCTCGATGGCGCGCGTGCGTTACGCAAGCTGCTATCGCCCGGCGCGCTCAATCCGCAAGTGCTCGCCGTTGGCTATTCGCAAGGTGGAGGCGCGGTCTTGAGCGCGCAGGCGCTCGCCGGCCAATATGGGTGTGACGGCAAGCTCCAGGCGGCAATCGTGTTCGCGCCCGAGTGGCCCTCGCGACTAAATTCCTTTGGGTATGTCGATATGCTGCGCAATCCGGGGGACCTCACGATCTCCGCGGGAATCGGCAAACCGGTAGTCGCAGAGATGCGCCAATACGCTTATTTCGCCAATCATGCGGGGCTCAATCACGCGGGGGACGCCTTCCCTGCCGCGAAGGCCGCGGGGATGAGCAACGCGATTGCCACGCTCTGTCAGACGCCATTGGGCGGCTATGTACAGGGCAATGCATTGCACTTGGGAGACTTGATCGACGACTCTTTGCGGACGGGACTGCTCTCTTGCATTGACGGCAATGCCTGCTCGGGAGATGCGAAAGACTACTTCGATTATCTGCAAAACAATTTCGTCACTGCAGACAAGAGCGGTGCACCCGTATTGTTCATTCAAGGCTTGGCCGACCAGATCATGGTCCCGTACCAAGAGGCCGCGTGCAATCTGGACAAGCTCTCCAAAGAGGGTGTGAACGCGCAGGTCTGCGCGGACTTCAGCGCGACGCACACGTCGGTCGTCGGCCGCAACGCGGACTTCGCGATCGCTTGGGGTCAAGCCGTGTTGAGCGGCGGCGCGCGGCCTTCGTGCTCTTCTTTTGGGATGCCACCTTGCTCCCCGTGAAGAGTGAGAAGCGCGACGGTCGGCACGCGCGAGCGGAGCGGACGCACCAAGCGATCGTGAACGCGCTGCTCGACTTGGCAGAAGAGGGAAACCTCTCGCCCACCGCGCAGCAAATCGCGGACCGCGCGGACATCGCATTGCGCTCCATTCGCCAGCACTTCGCGTCACGAGAGGCCTTGTTTTTAGCCGCCGCGGAGACTCACTCGCAGCGGCGCGTCGCCTCCGCCGTGATCGTCCGGGGCACGCTGAAGGAGCGCGTCGCGGGCTTCGTCCGTGCGCGCTCTCTCGTGCTCGAGCAGACGAGCGCTCTGCGACGCGCGGCTTCGTTGGAGGAGGAGAGCAGCCAAACGATCACTCGCGTGATGAGCGGAGTGAACCGCGCAAGACGATCGGAGGTCCTGCGCGCGTTCGACAAGGAGTTCGAGCGAAAGAGCGCCAAGGACCGCAAGCGCCTCGTGGACGCGCTCGACCTAGCCTCGTGCGGCCGCTCGTGGGACGCGATGCGCCGGGAGATGAACCTCAGCACGGGAGACGCGCGCGGCGTGATGGAGACTACGCTCTCGAAGCTGCTCGCGGACTAGCGTCTGTAAGCATGCTTACGATCCTTGGGGTTGAAGGCCCTGTCCCTCGGAAAGGACCACGCTCCGAGCGGATTGTAAGCATGCTTACGATCCTTGGGGTTGAACGCCTTGTCCTCGGAAAGGACCATGCTCCGAGCGGATTGTAAGCATGCTTACGATCCGGGGGTTTTGGACGCCTTGTCCTCGGACATATCCAGTCTCCAGGGTCCGTGCGAACTAACCGCGACTCAAGCGGACGGAGGAATACTCGTGCGTGCGGCGCGGGCGGCGGCGCGATCGCGGCGCTCCTTCGGAATGGCCAGGATCGTCTCGATTACTCCGAGAATGACGTAGCAACTCAACAGCCAAGTGAGCACGAACGCGGGCTTGGTGCCGATTGAGACTACGGCGCTCGACGCGATGACGAACAACACGAACGCGACGGTGCGCGCGCTGAACTTCACGTCCTTGAAAGAGCGGAACTTGATCGTCGAGACCATCAAGAAGGCCAAGAAGACCGTGAGACCGCACAACGGCCAGACATACTTGGGACCCGCCAACTCCCCGCCGATCGCGTGATTGGCGAGCACGAGCGACACCAAAATGCCCGCGGCTCCGGGGATGACGAGCCCGAGCACGTATTTGCCCGGCTTGGTGGGCGCGCCGCCCTCACCCATCGACAGCACGTTGAAGCGCGCAAGGCGCACCGCGCCCGCGCCCACGAACATGAACGAGCACACGAGGCCGAGGGTGCCGGCCTGCTGGAGCGACCACTGGTAGACGAGGATGCCCGGCGCAACGCCGAACGAGACGACGTCCGCGATGGAGTCGATTTGGAGGCCGAAGGCGCTCTGCGTCTTGGTCAGGCGCGCGACGCGACCGTCTAGGGCGTCGAACAGGAGCGCGAAGACCAGCAGGATGGAGGCGCGGTAGAAGTCATCGGGACCCTGCGCGCGAGCCGAGAGCCGAATCGAGTCAAACCCGCAGAAAATGGACGAAAGCGTGATCATGTTGGGCAACAAGAAGAGGGTCTTCTTGAGGTCAATCCGCCGCCTTCGCTTCTCCGTGCTGCTCACTGCTGTTGCTCCCTCGTACCGCGAGATGCCGATGTTGATTGATTTGACCCGTTGCGTAAAGGCTCGGCCGTACGATTTTCGCATCAGCTTTAGCCGACCTTACGCGTCGCCTTTACGGAACCTGCCCTCATCACCTCCAAGCCGACCCTTGTGGGTCGCTTGGACAGAACCTGCCTCAGTGATCGTGCCTATTGGCACGATCACTTGGCCCGGACGCGCGACGCCGCATACGCTTCGAGGATGACCATGCTGCGTCGGTCCGCGATTGTCTTGCTCCTCGTGCCTTGCTTGTCGTGGGCGTGCGCGAGCGCGGAGGATCGCCAACTCGCGGCGCTGCGCGACGATCTCGACGCGGTGCAGGCGGACAATGACAAGTTCGCCAAGCGCCTGGACGCTCTCGAGATCAAACAGGACGACGACGAGACCGCGAAGAAGCCCGTGACGACTGTCGCAAGGCCCGTGAAGACCGCCGACGGCGCGGAGCAGGCGCAGGTTCAGACGAGCGAGGCTGCGGGTGCGGTGGTGGACGACCCCGACGATCGCTCTCCACGACCGGTGATCAAGGTCGTAGGTGGCGGGCGCAGAGGCCAAGACGTGGTCCAAGAGACGCTGCCGGACGAGACGCTCGCGGGGCCGCCTATCAAAGAGAACGCCGTCAGGCCGAGCGCGCTCGATCCCGAGGCCAAGCGCGCTTACGACAGCGCGCTCGCGCTCGTGAACAACAAACAATACTCGGCAGGGCGCGACGCATTCGCTGCCTTCCTAGTTCGATATCCCGATCATCCCTATGCGGACAATGCCACTTATTGGCGCGGCGAATGTTACTTCGCAGAGGGCGACTATGTGCGCGCCGTGGAGCAGTTCGAGGGCGTGATTGTGCGCTTTCCGCTCGGGAACAAAGTCCCCGACGCGTGGCTCAAGTCCGGAGTTGCCTATCAGAAGCTCGGCAATCCGCAGAAGGCGAAGGCGGCGTTCGACAAGCTGTTACGTGATTGGCCGAAGAGCGACGCCGCACGGCGCGTTCCTCGCACGGAGAATCCATGAGAGTCGTTTCCTTCCGCTACGCGATCAGTTGTCTGAGTCGCGTCTCGCTCGCAGCGATATCGGTCTTGGCTCCACACGCTGCGTTCGCGCAAGCGCGCGTGGCGGACCCCGCCGCGCCGGCCAACCCGACGACCAACTACTTCCCCGGTGGCGTCGCGCCTCCACCTCCAGGCACGCCGATCGGCGGAGGCAACACCACGGGGTCTTCATCGCGACCGACCTCGGGCGACAAAGAGGACTCCTTCGATCTCGGCACGAACAGCGGCGGCGCCGGCTCCGTTTACGGCAACCCGAACGGGCACGCCTACCTCGATGGCAACAGCGCCGGCGGCGGCGATACGCTTCGACTGAGCGGGGGCTCGATGCCAGACCCTTATGTCGTGCGCAAAGGCGACACGCTATGGGGCATTTGCGACACCTACTTCCACAATCCCTATCAATGGCCTCGCGTGTGGTCGTTCAATCCACAGCTGCAGAATCCCCACTGGATCTATCCTGGTGATTTCATCCGATTGTCTCAAGCGAGCGGCTCGCAGGCTGCGCAGCCCATTACGGCGCAAGGAGACGGCGGGGGATCGCTCGTCGACAGGCGGCGACAAGTGGCTCCGCAGACTGTCTTCCTTCGAGACGTCGGGTTCATCGACGACGACCAAAAAGACGATTGGGGAACCATAAGCGGAGCGTCCGTCGACAAGATGTTCTTGACGGACACGGACGAGGTCTATGTGCGCATCGCGCCCGGGCACGACGTCCGCATCGGGCAAGAGCTCACCATCTTTCGTCCCATTCGAAACGCGGGCACCGGCAAGCTCGTGCAGATCCAAGGCACAGTGCGCGTCGACCAGTGGGACCCGTCGACGCACATCGCACGCGGCGTGATCTCCGAGACCCTCGACGTGGTCGAGCGCGGCGCGCGCATCGGCCCCGTGGGCAGACGCTTCAACGTGGTGGCGCCCGTGCGCAATGACAAAGACCTCGTCGCCAACGTGCTCGCGAGCGTCTATCCGCACACGTTCTATGGCCAGAATCAGATCGTCTTCATCGACAAAGGCTCGGTCGAAGGCCTCAAACCCGGCAATCGATTGTTCGTCGTTCGCCGCGGGGACGCATGGCACAAGAGCCTCGCCTCGGACGTCGCGGGCAATCGCATCTCGCTCGAGAGCGACTCTCCCGCCGCGATCGAGCGCGTACCCAGCCCGCCGAGCGACGCGAAGCTGCCCGAGGAGGTCATGGGCGAATTGCGAGTCCTGACGACGCGCGAGCACTCCGCCGCGTGCCTCGTGACGCAGTCGCGGTCGGAGATCGAGCTCGGCGACGACGCAGTCGCGCGCAAGGGCTACTAGCTTTTGCGTATATTCGAGGCGGGCGAAGCCCTCCCCCCAGCGTTGTCGTTCGCGAAAGGCGACGACAATTGTTGCCTGGCCGCGTGGTCGTCCAGGTACACCTAGAAACGGGCCGCGAGATTGCGCGGACGGAGGTCCTTATGCGAGACATCATGGCTTGTTTGACGGTCGGGCTTGGACTGGTTGCGGCGTGTGGAGGCGACTTGGCGACGCCCGGCATTCCCGACCCGGACTCCGGCAGCGACGGCAATAGCAACAAGGACGGCAGCAACAACACGGATGGCACCGTCACCGACGCCAAGACCAACCCAGATGGGTTCGTCGACACCGACGCCAGCAACGGCGACGGCGGCAGCGGCGGCACTTTGATCTCGTGCGGTACGACGACGTGCGGACCGTCGCAGTCCTGCTGCGTCGACCTCGGCCCTCCCCTCATCTTCGTGTGCGCAGGCGGTGACGCGGGCGCATGCGGAGTAGGGCTCATCGACCTTCACTGCGCGAGCGCAGCTGACTGCGTTGGCAACGACGTGTGCTGCCTCGACGCCAACTTCGATCCGTCGAAGGCCACGTGCCAGGCGAGCTGCTCTGGCTTGAAAAAAGCGACGCTCTGCGACCCGAAGGCCACCGAGATGAAGAACAATTGCGGCGACGCGGGCGTTTGCGGCACCGCGAACATCGCGACTTGGGACCTCACCACTGCTTACGGCACCTGCGGCGACACGACGGGCCCATTCTAGACTTTTCGAAAATCACGTCACAAGAGAGCTCCGAGGCGCGACTGACTGGCAATGCCAGCCTTGTCCCGCCTCGGAGTCGTTTGTGGGCTTTTGATCGCTTGTGGAGCGCCAGACGCGCCAATTGTCGCCGCCTTCGGCGAACGACAACAACTAAGAGAGTTGGCTTCGCCATCAACAACAATTCACGCGATCGCGGCGACGGAGATGCCCAGTCGACCGCAGATCGCCATCGCCGCGCACGTCGTAGACGCTAGCGCCGTGGTGACCGAGGTCGCACCGATCGTCTCCGGCGGCGCGAACAAGCCTCGATCGAAGCCACTACGTAATTCGCTATTGCACAGTCCATTGCCGGGCGGCTCTGTCGGCGGATGGATGGGAGACACTGGAGTCGATATCTCCGCGCGCTTCAAACCGGTCTATGCGATGGCCGCTGGGACGCTCGACTACTCGGAGCATGGTCACACGCTGTGGAAGTACGGTCATGACACGCCCAACAGCGTCCGCATCGTGCTGGACGTCCCAATTGAATATAAGTGGCACAAGGTCACTCACCTCTATTACACGCACCTCTCGGCGCTGGAGAACGACAAGCCCCAGGACAGCGCCACGGTCATTCACGTGGAGGCCGGCGAGCTAATAGGCGTGTCTGGAGTGGCCAATGGAGTTCCCCATCTGCACCTCGGTCTGTTGCTCGATAGTCGCGTGGAGCAAGACACTTGGGATTCGCTCTTGTTGCCACCCGACGTGCAGAAGCTCATGGGCGACTACAAGAACGGCGAGGTGTTGCCCTGACGAAGCATGTCAACGAGTCCTCTCTGGACCTCCAAAGCAAGCGGTGACACCATCAACGACCATGGCGTCCACGCCGATTGACCATCACACCCTACGGGCGCTCGCGTCGTTGATTCCGAGCCCCGTGCTCATCGTCGAACTCGGCGGTCCGGTCACCTTCGCGAACGAAGCCGCGTGTCAGCTGTTCGGTCGGACCGCAGCGCAGATGGTCACCCTCGTTCGCGACGACATCCTGGACACGACCGATCCGCGGCTCGCCGACAACATGAGGCAACACCGGGCAAGCGGTACCTTCAACGGTCAGATGCGTCTTCGCGACAAGGAGGGCGTGGGGTTCGAAGCCGAGGTCACGAGCGCGGCGATCAGCGAGGCGCTGATCTGGCTGGCGATACGACACTTGCGCGTGGAGTCAGAGCTCCGCGAGCGTGAAGAGGAGCTCGTCGCGCTCAATGACGCGACGGCCGAGGCGCTCGTCGTTCATCAAGACGGAATCATCCGCGCGACCAACCGCGCAGCGCACGAGCTCTACGCGCTACCGCCCGAAGGCGCGGTGGGTCAGAAGATCCTCGACTACGTGGCGCCGGAGGTGAGAGACCTCGTCAGCCGGCGCATCGCGAGCGGCAGCGGCGAGGCCTACGAGGCGATCGCGATGCGGCAGGACGGCACGCGTTTCCCCGTCGCGGTCCAAATCCGCACCACGGTCTTTCGGGGTCGAACTGCCCGCCTCGCCGCAATACGCGACCTCAGTGAGCTCCGGCGCATGCAATCGAGCTTGGCGTTCGCCGATCGGATGGCTTCGGTGGGCGCGCTCGCAGCAGGCGTCGCGCACGAGATCAACAATCCTCTGACGTTCGTGGGAGCAAACATCGACGAAGTGGCTCGAGCAGATTCA
>ENA-OFCD01000562-OFCD01000562.1-metagenomes-genome-assembly--contig:-NODE-562-length-22957-cov-4.011571_pt1 | contig 22957 bp, 18 predicted proteins | sample MGYA00153392_OFCD01 | MGnify analysis MGYA00153392
CCATGTGCGACTGCTGCTGTATGATTGCGGTCAACGAGACGTTACCCGCGAGCAGCAGGATCGGAATGGTCGACATGCCCATCGCGATCTCGTACGAAATCATTTGCGCACTGGAGCGCAGTCCGCCAAGCAATGCATACTTGTTGTTGGACGACCATCCCGCGAGCACGATGCCGTACACGCCGAGCGAGGAGATCGCCAGCGTCAAGTCGACGATCCAGAAGGTCGCGCAGTCGCTGCAAGGCCAAGAGGTCAGCATCCGCATCGGTCTCGTCGAGTACAAAGACCGCACGGACCCGTTCGTCACGAAGGTGTACCCGATGTCGAGCGATCTCGGCGCGGTCAGCAACCAAGTGAGCGGCATCGTCGCGAGCGGCGGCGGAGACATGCCCGAGGACATGAACGCCGGGCTGCACACAGCTCTCAACTCGCTCGAGTGGAACCCGCAAGCCGTCACGCGCGCGGCCTTCATCATCGGCGACGCACCTCCTCACCTCGACTACCAAAACGGGGCCGATTACGCGGCCGACATGAAGATCGCCTCACACCGCGGCATTCAGCTCTTCACGGTCGCCGCGAGCGGAATGGATTCTCTTGGACAAGCCGTGTGGCGCCAGATGGCCGCGTACACCGGCGCGACGAACCTGTTCGTGTTGCGTGGAGGCGCGGGCCCGCAGTCGACCGGCGGCGGCGACCCCATCGCGAGCTGCGGCGGCACACAGACCAACTACGCGAGCGGCAATCTCGATCAGCTCATCGTCCTCAAGATCAAGCGAGAGCTGAAGTCACTCGACGTAGACCCGATGAAGATCCCGGGATTGATCACCGACGAGAACGCCAAGCCGTGCGACCAGCGGATCGCGTTCTCGCAACAGTGAAGAACACCTCGGGCACGTTCACGTTCGAGACGTCACTTCTGGTCGGCGGCCCACTTGGGGCGCACCTTCTCGGCGCCGCGTAGCTCGCATCCCTTGTTGTGCTGGATGGGTCCGTCCGGCACCAAATAGCCGTCATTGACGCCCAGCTTGCCCGTGACGTCGGTGGGGCCCTCGCAGCCCTCCGCGATCCAAGTCGCGAGGAGGCTCATCTCTTCGTCGGTGTTCGCCGGTAGGCCCATCGGCATGCCTGGGCGATCCTTCGGGTAGTGCGGTCGCTCGTAGTCGTTGAACGCCTCGACGTGATCGCGCTGCTCCTCGATGCGGCGCTTCATCATCGCGACGATGATCGGCGCTTCCTTCTCTCCGGGCTTCGGGACCAACACGCTGTAGCGCTTGCCGTCCGTGCCCACCGCGCCCTGCACGAGCGTCTCGTAGGTGCGCATCTGAAGGCCTACGCCGTGGTAGCCGAAGCCTCCGGTGTTCCCGACGCCTTGGTCCTTCTCGTAGTCGTTCATGTGGCAATGCACGCAGACCTTGCCGAGCACGCGCTCCTTCATCTCGGAGTACGGCACCGCTCGATCGAGGACCTTCACGGGCTGCGGCACGTACGTCGCGGGCGCGGGCTTCAGCTCCGGGTCTGCGTAGTACACGTAGTCGCGCAGCACTTCTGCCTCTTCGCGCGAGGTGACCAGCGCGGGCATCGTCGTGTCTTTGAGGAGCGTCTGCGGCGCCATGATCCACGTGAGGATCGCGTCGGGTCGCGTGCGTAGCCGTGCGAAGCGCAGGTTCGGTGCGAGCAGCGTGACCGCGCGTGCGGCGATGAGCGTCTCCTTGTTGACTCCAAAGTCCACGTTGCCGAGCGTGTGGCATGTCGCGCACGCGCGTGACTTGAAGAGCTCTTTGCCTCGCTCCAAGCGCGCCGCGTCCGGCTGCGGCGGAAGCTCCGGCTTGTAGTCGGCGGCGAACGGATCGGGCGCGTCCGACTTCGCGGCGACGTAGCGCGCCACGGCCTTGATGTCTGCCTCCGTCAGCTGGTGACGGAACATGCTCTCTTCGAGCATCGGCCGTTGATCGAACGGCTCGGTCAAGAACGTCACGACATAGTCGGCGCGCATCCGACGCCCGAGGTTGGTGAGCTCCGGCACGCGCTGCAGGTGGAAGATGTTCTTCTGGTAGCGCACGACGATCGGCGCGCCCCACTTCTCGATGAGACTGTCGTACGTCTTGTCGCCGGGGTGAAGTCCCTTCAGCCACAGGTGACAGCCCGTGCATCCGTGCGGCTTGGGGGCTGCGGCGAGATCATCGATCAAGTGGCAGCGCGTGCACTCGTGCTTCTCCATCACGCTCTTGCCGAGCGCGATCGCCGACGCCTTGTCGTTCGGCGCCCACGTCACAGTAATGGGCGCGGGCGGGGCGGCGTCTGCCACCGCGACAGTGGAAGCGTCGGTCGTCGAGGCGGGGTCCGGCTTGGGACACGCGGCGAGCACGGCGACCGAAATGCATGCGACGAGGAGCGGGCTGAACTTCACGTTGCTTGCAGGCTGTCGCTCGCGCGCGTCGGCGTCAAGCCGGCTCGAGGTCTGCTTGGTCCTTCGGGATCGGCGACCGGCCGATCGCGACGGGTGCTCGAGTTGCCGACGAGCTCGAGGCGTTGCGCCTTCTCGGTGCTCCGATACGTGCCTCCGCTCGGGACACTCGCTTGTTCCTCGAGCTTCGCAATCCCGCGAACGAAGACCGTCTCGCCAACCTCGAAACGCTCTTCGACGAAGAGGAGATCCCGGGTCAGATCCACGGCCAGGTTGCGACGTGTCACGAAGGCGACGAACTCCGGGCTCTGCGCCATCCCCGGAAGGGTCTTTCGCGACCTCAGCACAGTCTTGTGTCCGGAGATGAGCGCGTGTTCGGTGTGAACGACGACGTTCATGTCCGCGCCGTCCGTGAGCTCGAGGCGCCCCAGTTCAATCAGAACGCTCCTTGCGCGCGCAGCTCCGCGTCCTTCTTGCCGGCGCGCACGCGCTTCACGATGCCCGCGATGAACAGCAGCATGGCCGGCGCCCACAGAACGAAGAGCGCGAGAACGAGATTCACGACGCCGTCCGAAAAGTCGTCGTCGTCGTCCGAGAGCAAGAGACTGAATGCGACGAGCGTCCAGAGCGCGGCGAAGAGCCCTACGAGCAGGCCTGCGACGATCATCAAGACCGAGCGCGTCTTCTTCGCGTCCAGGCTGCGCAAATCATCGGGCGGCGCCTGGAGACCGAGCGCGCTGAAATAGTTGTAGAGGTTCGTCGGCAGCGCGATGAGCGTGTAGATGAAAGAGATCACGCCCCACCAACCGAAGAGGAACGTGATGGTCGTCATCTCGAAGAAGTACTTGTCGATGCAGTGGCGGCACAGGTACCCGCGCACCGTCTTCGGCAGACGCATGAACAGGAGACCGATGTTCTGCATGAACGTGACGAGCTTGACCGGCGCGTCGCGTCCGCACACCTGACACGAGGTGCCTGCGCCTGGCTGCGGCGCCCAACCCACTTGCGGCGCGGCGACCATGCGCGGCGCCGGCACCGGCGGCCCGTAGCCCATCGCGGGGGCGGCGTAGTTGGACGGCAGCGTCTGATTGTGTGGCGGCACGTCGAACGGAGAGGGCGAGCCATTCGGAGCCGCTGCGACCTCGAAGCCACCGTTCTGCAGGTTCCTGCTGTGCAGCACGAGACCTTGCTGCTGCGCCGACTGGCGATGCCGATCGAGCATCTGCAAATCGATGTCCGCGTTGCCCGACTGGATCGTCGCCTTCCACCCGCCATTACTCATGAGGCAGAAAAAGATACTCGAAGGTAGCTCCACCGCAACGCGGAGGTGATCCACTCGCGACGCGCCGCGATGTGATCCGATCATGATCCGGCGGAAATCTCCCACCAAAATGCACGTGACGCGCTGGTGTCGATTGCGTGGCTCGAACGCTGCGCGTAATGAACCCATTCATCGGCGGGAGGTATTCATGAAGCGGTCGGTTGTGCTTTGGCTCGCGGGGTTTTCGGTTGTGGCGTGCTCGTCCAACGACGGGCTCAGCGTTTTCGACGGAGGCGCCGATGGCAACGGCGATCCGGGCGACGGATTCAACCCGCCGATCAAAAACGACGCGGCACCTCCGAGCGGCGACGGCGGTCTCTCGCTCTTCTACGCGAACGATGATCACTCGCTTTACCAGCTCGATCCGTCAACGCTTGCGCAGTCATCCATGAAGCTGATCGGCGACTTTGACTGCGTGCCGAGTCAAGCGAGCGTGATGACCGACATCGCCGTGAGCAAAGACGGCAAGCTGTTCGGTGTGAGCGCGACCGCCGCGTGGCCGCTCTCCATCCAGACCAAATCAGTCTTCTTGCCCGATGCCGGCGCGGACGCGGGCGTGAGCGACGGCGGCTCGATCGATGGCGGATCCAGCGACGGCGGCCCCTCCGACGCGAGCGTCGCGGACGCGGGCCCCGTGACCAAGACGATCGTGCACTGCGACGCGAAGTGGCCCCTGCCCTTCGGCACTCACTTCAACGGGCTCACGTTCTCCCCCGAGAACACGGTCTCGGCGAAGGAGGTGCTCATCGGCGGCAACGCGCTCGGCAACCTCTACGCGATCGACCAGTCGAGCGGTAACCCGACCATCGTCGGCACGCTCGGGATCAACAAAGACAACAGCCTGCCGTGGGGCGTCTCTGGAGACATCGTCTTCATGGCGAACGACGGGAGCCCTATCGGGTTCGCGACCGCGCGCACGTGCACCTCGAACAACGCGTGCGATCCTGTTGACACGCTGCTCGAGATCGATGTCAAGGCGCTGAAGCTCGGCAACAACACCAGCGTAGTCAAAGCCATCCGTGGACAGATCAAGCGCTCTGCCAACTGCGGAGACACGACACACGCGACGTTCGGCGCGATCTTCGGCATCGTCGCGTTGGGGTCGAAGGTGTACGGATTCTCGCGGTGGGGAGACTTCCTCACGATCGACAACGACACCGGTGGGGGTTGCTACAACTGGAGTGCGCCTGGCGTTAATTTCGCTGGCGCGGGCATCACGACGACTGCACCGGTGACGGCACCTCCTCCTCGGTAACTCGATCCGATGTGTTCGCGCGCGACTTGCGGTAATACGTCGCTATGCACGTCGAAAAGCACTTCAAGGGCGGCGCCACCGTTCGCGACGTCGTCATCGGCATGTCGGACGGTCTCACGGTCCCGTTCGCTCTCGCAGCGGGTCTGTCAGGTGCGCTCGCGCAGTCGCGCTTGGTGCTCACCGCAGGCCTCGCGGAGGTCGCCGCAGGCTCGATCGCGATGGGGCTCGGCGGATATCTCGCGTCTCGCGGAGACGCCGAGCACTACGCAAGCGAGCTCGCTCGCGAGAAGCGCGAGATCAGTGATCTGCGTGAGCATGAAGAGGATGAGGTCGTGGAGGTCTTCGCCGAGTACGGCCTCACGCGCGCGGAAGTGCAACCCGTCATCGACGCCTTCCACGACCGCCCCGACCAATGGGCCGAATTTATGATGCGCTTCGAGCTAGGGCTGGAAAAGCCCGAGCCCGGCCGAGCCTACAAGAGCGCTCTAGTCATAGGAGTTGCCTACGTAGCCGGAGGCCTATTCCCACTAGCCCCCTACGCGCTATTGCCAAACCCACACACCGCACTCGAAGTCAGCGCGGCCTCCACCCTCATCGCACTCGCACTCTTCGGCTGGGTCAAAGCCGGCTTCTCGGGAGCCTCACGCCCGCGCAGCGCCCTCCAAACCGCACTAGTGGGGAGCGCCGCCGCCTTCGCCGCGTTCATGCTCGCGAGAGCCTTCGCCTAAGCAAGCCGCAAGACCACAACTCCCCAATCTCCTCTTCGCCACCTGCGACCGGAGCGACCGGCGAGCGCGCGGTGCTTTTGATCAGGACCGCGGACCCTCTCGCAGTAGGCGATCGAGACCCACGTGTCCGAGGCTTTAGTGTCCGCGGGCACCATGATCGTTGAGCCGTTGCGCGGCTCAAGTGCGCGTCGCCGACGCCGCAACCCAAACGTCCAGCAGGTGCCCACCTCTCACCGCAAGTCGCGCGCGAACACCTCTGCGACCCACACGGAGCCGTCGGGATCGTCCACCACCGCGACGCCGATCTGCGTCACCTCGGCGCGCAGCATGTTGGCGCGGTGCGACGGGCTGAACCAGAGAGCGCGGTGCGCGAGCGTCACGGTCTGCGCGTGAGCGACGTTCTCGCTCACTTGTTGCGCCGACAAGCCTGCGCTCTGCAATCGTTGACTCGGATCGCCATCTCCCACGTCGTGCCCTACTACGTGGGCCTGCATCATGCGCCGTGCGTGCGCGAGGGCGAGCCCATCGAGTCGCGCGTCGCGTGCGAGCGCAACGAGGCGCTGGTCTGCGCGCAACGCCGAGAGCATCGCAAGAAGCGCGAGCCGCTCGTCCGAGAGGTTCGCGCCAGCAAATCTGTAGACTACGCAGCTTCGAAGGGCGCGCTCAGGTTAGGGATGCTCGTCGGTGGTGGCTCGTCGGCGAACACTTGCGCCATCAACGATGGCCGAGGCCCCGTCGCGGCGTCGATCACCACCTGCACCGTGAACGCACCGACGCGATCCGGAGCGAAGCGCGCGACGATTCTCGCGCCATCGAAGGACGAGGGCACGTTGTGCGGCTCGCCGCCAGGACCGACGACCACGACGCGCGCCCCCGTCGCCGGCACGTTCACGCGCGCGTCGATCGTGAGCCAAGTGCCGACGTGCGTCGTGGTGGGAAGCGCGACCGTGAGGTCTGCGAGTGCGTCGAGTGCCACCGCGGCAACGACACGCGTGCCGTCCTGCGAGTAACCCGTGGCGACGCCGCATCGCCGCAAGCCCGAGTCTTGAAACGACCGTCGCCACACGGTGAGCTTGGTCACCAGCGAGTCTTGATCCAGCGCGCGCGCGCTGACGATCCACGCGTGCGGCCACACGTGAGGCTCTCCGCTCGCGCGCAACGCGAAGGAGAGCGCCTCGGTATCGAGATACGGCAGCTCCAACGCCTTACGCTCGACGAGCTTCTTCGCGACGCGTCGCAGGCCGGCCTCTGATGTTCCACACGCACGCTGGAGCTCGAGTTCTTGGTCGGTGAGCTCCGCTGCACTCACTGCGATGGGCGACTGCGTCTGCGTCTCCCAAGCCCAACTGGGCTCCGTTTGCGCGTGCGCGAGCGTAACGACGCACGTGGCGCATACGAAGGCAGGGCACCTCACGCGACGATCTTATTGCGCTCTCCTCGGCGGGTCACTTTTGTTGCCACGGCGCGCAAGCGCGAGTCCGACGCGCAGCCCCAACAAGAAGGAAGCGAGAACCGCGAGACCGATGCCGAGCCCGCTCACTCAACCACGTCAATTCAGCGAGAAGCTCTTACCGACGGTGACTTCGCCGCCCGAGAACGCGGGGACCTTCGCCCCGCGGAACTTGCCCGCGACGCAGCCGCCGACCGATGTGCCAGAGAACGGCGGAGTGTCGACATCGACCGATTTGACCGAGCCGTTCGGCGCGAACGTCACCTTCACGTGGCCGGAGCCGGTGGGGCCGTCGCCCTTCTTGCACGAACTGAGGTTGCTCGCGATGCCGCCAAGCGCGGACGCCGCTTGCCCGCGATCGAACGGCGAGCTGCCACCCGTGGGAGCAGCCACGGTGTTGCCGCCCGCGCCCGGGCAGGGAGCGCCAGCGCCCTCCGCCATCTGGCAGTTGAAGTCTCCGGCGGGGCAGTGGCATCGACCACCGCCAGCTGGCGTAGCGGTCGCGGGGTTGGTCGCGGCCGTCGTGGGGTTGCTCGTGGTCGTCGTGGAATTGTTCACGCCTCCGGTCGGAACCCTGCCCGTGTTGTTCGACACGCCCACGTTGGGAGGCTTCGGGCCGCCAGTGCCGGGAGCCGTTGCGGTCGGCACGGGGTCGTTCGTCGCGACGGTCGCGCTCAGCGTAGCCGTCGTCGGCGTCGTGTCCGTCGGGGCGGTGTTGGCGATGCTCGCGCTCGGCAGTGGCGCGATGTTGTCTGGCTTCTTCAGCACGAAGAGCGCCGCGACGACGATGATGCCGAGCACGGCAAACCCGCCGATGATGCCGATGATGAGGCCCGCGTTGTTCTTGCTCTGCTGCTGCTGGCCGCCGTGCATCTCCGGCATGTCGGATGGCGGAGGCGCGAGAACCGGGGCCGCGAGCGCTGCGCTGAACGCACCGCCGCCGCTGAGGTTCATGATGTCGTCGACTTTGTTCGACCGCTGTCCCGTGTCTTTGGCCATCGATTGACCGAGCGCGCGGATGTCGATGAGGCCAGAGCCGTCGCCTTGTGCGGTCGTCTTCGGCTCGTCTTTCGGAGCGGACTGCGTGAGAGCGTTGAGCGAGAAGAGCACGCTGTTCTCGTTGCGCTCGCCGGTCTTGGCGCTGCCGGGGGCCATCTGTGGGTTCGCAGCGGCGCTCGTCATCACGTCCTCTTCGCCGCCAGCCGCTGCGGCCGATCCGAAGAGGTCCGCGCCTCCACCTCCACGACCGCCCGCGCGCCGCGCCGCCGCAGGAGCCGCGACTGGAGCCGGATCACCGCCGCCGAAGAGCGGCGAGCCGTTCGATGAGCCGACGTTGCCACCGCCGCCGAACAACGAGCTGAAGCCCGGCTGCTGCTGCTGCGCCGCTGCTGGCGAGTTGCCGATCGCGGTGGCGTCTTCGGAGTGATCCTGAGGCACGTGCTCATGCGCCGCAGGTCCGCCGAGCGCGGTCATGAGATCGCTGATCTCACGAATGGGCAGCCAATCGCCCATGCCTTCTTTCCAGCAGAACGTCTCGTCGGTGACGACGTTCGAGCGGTAAGACGCGACGATCTCGGCGGTCGTCATAGTGCGTTGATCGCCGTCGGCGACGTTCACCGTCCACGAGTCTCCGGCGCCCGAGGCCGCGTAGTCGTAGCCAGCTGCGGGCGCGGCCTGTTGCGCGTTCGCGTCATAGGCTTGCGTTGCGCCTTCGGTTTCGCTCCCGTTGATGACGATCGTCGCACCGCATTTCTTGCAGCGGATCTTGACGATCTTCCCGAGGACCTTCTCGTCCGCGATGGTGTACTTGGCCTGGCACGATTGGCAGGAAATTTTCATCGCGTAGTCAATCCTCCGAAGGAGCGCGCAGCGTGGCTTGTCACACGTGTGCTCAATCTCGTCTTTGTGAATCAGGGTGAGAGTACGTTGTTCTCTGCGAGATCGGGCAAAGTATAGCCAGTCGCATCGATCTCGATCAAGTGAGCCGTGTCTGCATGCTTGGACGATCGCTCTCGCTGAGGTGTTGGCGAAATCTTCCCAACACGTCGGGCTAGTTCAACAGCACCAGCGCCGTGCCGTCTTTCCCGCAGAAAGTAGCCTCCGCTCCGAATCGTCCGCCGCAAGTCGGACAGATCTTTCCCTTCGTCTTGGCGACGGGCGCTGGCGCAGCCGTAGGAAGCATCGCGTGTGGCACTAGCTCGTCGCCGTCATTCGGGCACACTTTCACACCCGGATCGTAGCCTCGACGGCACGTGGGGCACACACTGCCCGAGGGGCCCGGGCTCAACGATGAGCGGCTGACGGGCACGAGTCGGTTGCCATCGTGAGGGCAGAACCCGCCCGATAGACTGAACTCGCGCCTGCATGAAGGGCACACGCTGCCCTGCCCCGCGGGGCTCTCGGCCTTCAGCTTCTCGACGTGATCGGCGGCCTTTCGCTTGCTCTCCTCGTGAGCGGCGAGCTGCGCTTCGTGCTCCATCTTGCGTGCGCGCTTGCGGTCCTCGACCTCGCGCAGGCGCGCTTCGTGTCGCGACTCGGCTTCCTTGGCGAGCATGGCTGCGCGCTGGCTGCGGCGCCAACCGAACAGCGCCACGACACCGAGCACCGCTGCGATACCGACGATGATCGCGATGAAGATCGCCTTGCGCTGCTTTCCGCCGTCGTCGCCGTGCGCCTCGCCGCCGCCGATCGAGCCTGATGCGATCGAGACCGTCGACGCGCTGTCGCTCTCACCCGACGCGTTCAGACCGGACTGTGCGAGTAGAGAGTCGTAGTGCGACGCGCTGGTCACCTCGACGGTGACCTTCGTGGTCTTGCCGGCGGCCGTGATGGTGAGGTCCACGCTTCCCTCGGGTGCGTCGGCGGTGACGGTCACCTTGCCCGAGGGATCCACCACGACGCCCTTGCTCCCGTCGGGCCCGCTCCACGTCGTCGAGGTCCGCGTCGCGCAACCCTTGCTGTCGGTGACGACGACGCGAAACGCGAACGACTCTCCCTGCCGCAAGATCTTGCGGGAAGGGCGCACCTCGAGCTGCGCGGGCTCGCCCGGAGTTCTGCACTGGTTCGTCGGTGGTGTCGGTGTCGGTGTCGGCGTCGGCGTCGGCGTTGGCGTTGGCGTTGGCGTCGGTGCTGGCGTCGGTGTGTCGGACTGGACGAGCTCGAACGTTCGCGTTCGCGTCACGTCCGCGATGCAGTTGTTCGCCGCATTCACGGTGCCGATCTCGTAGCGACCCGTCTCCGTCATCTGGATGTGCGTGTCGCTCGTCGCCTGCACGAGCGTGTTGATCGCGGCATAGCGCGGGTCGTTTCGCGGAGTCGTGCAGCGCGTTCGCCACGTGCGCGCGGAGGGATCGTGAGAGTGCGACTCGCGAGCGAGCGTGGGCATCGGATCGTAGCAGTCGCGCGTGTTGTAGGTGCGGCCACCGCCCACGATCGAGAGTTCGTCTCCCTCGACGTGAATCGAGACGGTCTCGCCGCCACCCGTCGTGCCGCTGATCGGCGCGGGGCCGCCGCACGTGTTGGGCGACCAATTCTTGACCGTGAAGTCCTCTCGCAACGCGCTCTGCTTCCACTTGCCGTCGAGCACGTCGGCGCGCGCGGGGCCCTCCATGGAGAACGCGAAAAGGACGAGCCCCAGCAAAAGGGCGCACAGACTGGCGAGCTTCGCAGCAGGCATCAGGGGCCGGGAACGTACCAGATTGTCGCAAAGCGCGTGTGCATCGTGGTACGGTGCCGCACGCTCGAACAGAGTGAAAGTGCGAACCTTCAATAGGTGGGGTCGCGTGTTTGGGAGGCTTGCGATGAGATCGTCTTTCTTGCGAAACGCTTGGCGAACGGCGCTTGGGGTGGGGGTCGCGGCCGCAAGTATGGTCGTGAACGACGCACGCGCGGAAGACGCCGTCGTCAACAACGGCGCAGGGTTCGACACGCACCTGTTCCGTCCCGCGATGGACTCGAAGGGGTTCTACGCGACCAACGGCTCCGACATCCTCGGTCACCTCGACTGGAGCATCGGTCTCGTCATCGACTACGGCCGCGCGATCATGCGCCTCGATAACAACCTCGCGGCCGGCCGATCGAACATGATGATCGCGCACTCCTTCCAAGGAACCGCGCAGGCCAACCTTGGCCTCTTCAACCACCTCGTCATCGGCCTCGACCTACCGGTCAACTTGCTGAACGGCGACGGTCAGGCGGACACGACAGACCCGAACAACCCCAAGCAGTCCGTGCCAGGTTGGACGGCCAAGGGCCTCGACTCGCAGACCATCGGCTTCATCGGCGGTCACGCGAAGTGGCGCATTCTTCGGGTCGAAAAGGGCTTCGGCCTCTCGCTCGCGGTGCAAGGCGGCGCTCCCGTGACGGACGCGCCGAAGGGCGGCGGGGCCGAGCCCGGGTTCTTCGTGTGGCCGATGCTCATCGCGGACAAACACTTCGGCGCGACGGGTCGCTTCAAGGTCGGCATCAACGCGGGCTTCCGCGCGCACAGCGTGAGCGAGACCAAGTTCGACACGGGCCTGCTCGACGCCAACAAGTTCCGCGACGGCCAGCTCCTCACGTACGGTCTTGGCCTCTCGTTCCGCGCGACCGACGTACTCGACCTCGTCGCAGACACCTACGGCACGTTCCAAGTGACGGGTGACTCTTCGAGCGCGCTCAAGCCCTCGAACGAGGTGACCGGCGGCATCAAGCTCTTCGTCGAGCGCAACAGCTACCTGATGCTCGGCGGCGGCACGCGCTACACGAGCGGCTTTCAGACGGCCGACGGACGCGCGTTCATCGGCTTCATCTTCGAGCCCTCCATCGGCGACCGCGACGGCGACGGCTACAAAGACGACGTCGATCAGTGCCCCGACGAGCCCGAGGACTTCGACGGCTACAAAGACGAAGACGGCTGCCCCGATCCCGACAACGACAACGACGGCATCCTGGACGTCGACGATCGCTGCATCAACGAGGCAGAGGACCGCGACGGCGATCACGACGAAGACGGCTGCCCCGAGGGCAACGACGGCGACCGCGACGGCGACGGCATTCTCGACTCCATAGACAAGTGCCCCGACGTTCCCGAGGACCGCGATGGCTTCCAAGACTCCGACGGCTGCCCCGATCCGGACAACGATCAAGACGGCATCCTCGACAAGGTCGATCAGTGCCCGAACGATCCGGAAGACAAAGACGGCTTCGAGGACCAGGACGGCTGCCCCGATCACGACAACGACAAGGACGGCATCGTCGACGTGAAGGACAAGTGCCCCGGCACCGACGCGGAGCTCGCGCAGGGCAAGGACACCAAAGAGACCTACAACGGGTTCGAGGACGAAGACGGCTGCCCCGACAAGGGGAGCGTGCTCATCCAGGACAACAACATCATCATCCTCGACAAGATCAAGTTCAAGACCGGGAGCGCGGAGATCCTGCCCGAGTCGCACTCGATCCTCGATGCCGTGTCGACCACGTTGATCCACCATCCGGAGTTCACGCTCATCGAAGTCGCGGGACACGCGGACGAGCGCGCACCGGACGAGTACAACCTCAAGCTCACGCAAGACCGCGTGAACTCGGTCATGGCGGCCATGATTTCTCGCGGCGTCGAGCGCGGCAAGCTGCGCGCGAAGGGCTACGGCGAGTACTGCCCGGCTGACCCGGCGCACAACGACAAGGCCTGGGAAGAGAACCGCCGCGTCGAGTTCAAGATCGTCAAGACGCAGACGGGCGGCACCGGTGTGGAACTCGGTTGTCAGAATGCTCGTACGCACGGCGTGAGCCCCGATCCCGTTCCTTGATCCGCTGCGCGCGGGGCGAAGGGGGGCACCTGCTGACGGCAGAGGTTATTGCTCGGCGACGCGCAGTACTTTTGCTCGTGCCCGCGGACACTAAAGCCCCGAGTTCAAGATCACTCTCGTGTGCTGCGAGAGGGTCCGCGGTCCCGAGCAAAAGCACCGCACGCTCGCCGGTCGCTTCGGCCGCAGGTGGCTAAGGGGATGATTGGGGTGAGTTTCGACTGCGGCGAACAGCTGAACTGCTTCTCCTAGAAGGCTGTACCGCCTTTCGCGCTGCGGTTGGCGAGAGCAGTCTCGACTGCACTTAGAGCTTTGGGATGGAACCCTCGGACCGCCGCATATGCCACGCTGATGCCGACGACTGCACATGTTCTGCCTCTCGTCGTCAGCACGACCAACGCGATCATCGTGAGGTAGCCGAAGGCGAGACCAACGACGAGCGGAGGCCAGACGATGTAGGCGATCGGGCCGACGAGCGGCGCCACACAGAGCAGCGCGACGAGCGCTCCCATCGCGAATCGTGCTCGGCCCCACATTCGATCGCAATCATTGCAGAGCGGGACTTCGAGACGTCGAGCCGGTAGCAAACCCAACGACCGGCGAGCGTGCGGTGCCTTTTCCTGGGACGGGCGACCATGTCGCGAGCGAGCGAATGACACGACGCCGGCGCTTTAGTGTCGGCCGGCATGACCGTTGAGTCGTTGCACGGCTCAAGTGCGCGTCGCCGAGCCACAACCTCCCCGCCAGCAGGTGTCCCCTCCTTCGCCCCGCGCGCAGCGGATCCACAAAACGCGAAAGCCGCGATCAAAACGACCGCGGCCTCGCAAGAAACAAACGAAGAGAAAAGTGGGTCAGCCTGGTGCAGGCTTCGGCGTGCCACCGCCGCCAAAGATAGAAGCAACCTTGCGCTCCTTCTTCTGCTTGTCCTTCTCCGCATACGTCGGGATGTGAACCCGCGGCTTGTCCGGCAGCGTCTGCCCATCCCAGAGCATCTTGAGGTCGGACTCGTCGAGTGTCTCGCGCTCGAGCAATGCCTTGGCGATGACCTCGACCCTGTCTTTCTCTTTGGTGAGCAGCGCGCGTACCTTCGCATATTGCTCGTCGACGATCGATCGGACCTCTTGGTCGATCTCGCGCGCCGTCTGCTCGGAGTAGTCCTTGCTGCGCGAGTTGTAGTCACGACCGAGGAAGATGGATCCCTCTTCCCCGCCAAACGCGAGCGGACCGAGCTTCGACATTCCGTAGTCGCAGACCATGGCGTGGGCGATGTCCGTGAGGCCGCGGATGTCGCTCGATGCGCCGGTGGTCAGCTTGCCGAAGAAAATCTCTTCTGCGATGCGGCCACCGAGGTAGCTCTGAACCTGCGCCTCGAGCTGCTCTTTGGTGCGGCCGAGGATGTCGCCTTTGGGGAGCGCCATCGTTAGACCGAGCGCGGGACCGCGCGGGATGATCGTGACCTTGTGCACCGGATCGTGGTCGCTGTTGGTCATCATGATGACCGCGTGGCCGGCCTCGTGGACCGCCGTGTTCCACTTCTCGGCGTCGCTCATCACCATCGAGCGGCGCTCGGCGCCCATCATGACCTTGTCTTTGGCCATCTCGAAGTCGATCATCCAGAGCGCGTCTTTGTCTTGCCTGGCGGCCAGTAGGGCTGCCTCGTTGACCAGGTTCTCCAAGTCCGCGCCAGCAAAGCCAGGCGTGCCGCGCGCGATGATCTCGAGGTCCACGTCCGGAGCGAGCGGCGTCTTCTTGCTGTGCACGCGGAGGATCGCCTCGCGACCCCGCACGTCGGGCCGCGACACCGTCACGCGACGATCGAAGCGACCGGGGCGAAGAATGGCCGGATCGAGAACGTCAGGGCGGTTGGTCGCCGCGATGATGATGACGCCCTCGTTGGACTCGAAGCCGTCCATCTCGACGAGCAACTGGTTCAACGTCTGCTCGCGCTCGTCATGTCCGCCGCCGAGGCCTGCGCCGCGATGACGACCGACAGCGTCGATTTCGTCGATGAAGATGATGCAGGGCGCGTGCTTCTTTCCCTGCTCGAACAGATCGCGTACGCGGCTCGCGCCGACGCCGACGAACATCTCGACGAAGTCCGAGCCGGCGATGCTGAAGAAGGGGACGCCTGCTTCACCGGCGATGGCGCGGGCGAGCAGCGTCTTGCCGGTGCCCGGTGGGCCGATCATCAAGACGCCCTTGGGGATGCGACCGCCGAGGCGTTGGAACTTCTTAGGGTCCTTCAAGAAGGCGATGATCTCTTCGACCTCGTCCTTCGCTTCTTCGGCGCCCGCGACGTCCGCGAACGTGACCTTGTTGGCGCTGTCCGAGAGCATGCGCGCCTTGGCCTTGCCGAAGCTCATCGCCTTGCCGCCGCCCGCTTGGAGCTGGCGCATGAACAAGAAGAACATCACCGCGATGATGAGCATCGGCAGCAGAGTTATGAGCGTGCTCGACCAGAACGGCGAGCTGTCCTCTTTCTCGAACTTGATCGTCGGCGGCGCGATGTCCGCCTTCTCAGGCTTGAGCGAGTTGAGGAGCGCGTCGTCCGCGATCGGACCCACGGTCTCGTGTTGACCGCCCTTGTCCGTGCCGCTGGGCTTGAGATGGTAGCTGTACTCGCCGCTCGGCCCGAGTTTGATGTCGATCTCGTCCACCTGGCCCGAGTGCACGTCCGCGAGGAATTTGCTGAACGGCGCCGAGCTGGTCTTCGGGGTGGGCTGCAAGAAGGACCAGATCGCCAAGAACATCAGGATCAGCAGGACCCAGAGCAGGAGCGTCTTGTGCGATTGCTTCACTTCGAAACCTCGAGAATCGGTGAACGGTGGGGAGACGAGATCAGAATCGATCTACGAACTTATTGTAAGGACTTACCATCGAAATGACGAGGGTACCACCCGACTCCTACCACCCCGCGACATTGTTGGATGCGGCCGATCCGGCGGGGTTCAGCCTGTTTGGTGATTACGTCGGCCCGGTAGCGCTCTTGGTGCTCGTTCATGTTTCTTAATGAGGAGCCCTGACGCTGGGCGCGCGATCAGTCCTCCGGGGAGCCACACTTCGCCCTTCCTAGTGTGGATGATGTCGAGCAGCGCGCGTTGCGTCGCGCGGGGAATCGCGAGGGCTGGGCTGCCTTCGCGGGCCGGCGAGAGCTGATCGGCGAGCGCGCAGAGATGCAAAACGATGCTCGGGCTCAGGGCGGAAAGCAGCGGCATCAGCTCGAGCCGCACGCGCGTTCGCAAAAATCGTGGAGACGTGTTCGACGGATCGGTGGCGAAGGCGATGCCATGACGCTCGGCGTGCGCGAGTACATCCGATTTTCGCGCGCGCAACAGCGGACGGACGAGGTCGCCATCTCTCGGAGGCAGGACGGCGAGACCCGCTGGCCCGGCTCCGCGCAAGAGACGCAAGAGCACCGTCTCCGCGCGATCGTCTGCGTGATGGGCCGTGGCGATGAGCTGGCACGAGGCGAGAGACGCAGCAACACGGAGCGCCTCGAACCTCGCCGTGCGCGCGCGAGACTGCAGATTGCCGCCCGGAGACACGCGGAGCACCGAGCGTGCGAACGGAACCCGCAGATCGTTCGCGAGGGACTCCGCCAGATCCAGCTCGGCCGCGGCGCCCGCTCGCAGCCCGTGGTCGACTCCATGCGCGACGACCTCGTGCCCGAGACGCTCGCGCAGAGATGCCATCACGTGCAAGAGCGTCATCGAGTCGGGTCCACCGCTCACCGCGACGAGCACACGCTGTCCGCGCTCGAGGCCGATCTCCTTGGTGAGCGTGGCGCGCGCGAGCGTGAGCAAGGTCGGCGGGTGCGAGCCTCTCATGGCCCCGCGTCGAACTCTTTGCAGAACACGATGAACTCGTCTTCGAGGCTCTTTCTGTGGGGATCCGTGGGGTACCCGTGGACGCACTGGGCGCGGTCCGCGTCGAAGTGGGCGCAGTCGTCGCAGCGGAACAAGAGCAGAAAGCGGCGCGCCTCGTGACGGAGCACGTCATCGACGTGGGTCTTCACTTCCGTCGCCTCTTCAGCACGACCATCGTCTCGCAGTGGCTCGTGTGTGGGAACATCTCGAACACGGTCGCGCGCTCGAACGCGTAGCGCGGCGCGAGCGTTTCCAGATCGCGCGCAAGTGTTCGCGTGTCGCAAGAGACGTAGACGACGCGCTTGACGTGAGTGACCGCGGTGAGAGCAGCGGCGATGTTTGCGGCTCCCGCGCGCGGCGGGTCGAGCACGACGACGTCGACGTTCTTCGGGATCTCCTGGCAGGCGACGTCGGCGGCGCGAACGGTCGCGGTGAGATCGCGTCGCTTCAGGTTGCGTCGAGAGGCCTCGCACGAGGCGCTGTCCAGCTCGACGGCGACGAGCTTCTCGTTGTTGCGCGCGAGGACCATAGTGAAGTTGCCGGCGCCGGCGTAGAGCTCGAGCACGCGCGAGCCACCACCCACGGCCTCGCCCACGGCGCGTGCGAGCCTGCCGTTCATCTCTTCGCTCGCCTGCGCGAAGCCGGCGGGTCCGAGCTCGAGGGGCTGTGCGTCCGCGCCATCCATCCACGGAGTCGCGTCGCCGACCACGGAGGGACGCGCGCTCTCACCGCACGAGAATCGAACGCCGCCGAGTGCACCCTCGCTCACGAGCGCCTCCGCGCGCGCATAGACCGTGGCGGGGAGCTCGCGCGACCACGAGACGGAGAGCACAGGCTTGCGATCGGGGAACGCACCTCGCGTCAGGCGCGCCTCGCCCTCTCCCGACGCGCCGTCGAACAACCCGGCGACGAACGCGCGCGCGTGGTCGAGCGACGGATGCAACACGACGCAGGACGCGACCTCGACGGGAGCGTGACTCTCGCCTGCCATGAAGCCGACGACCGCGCGACCGCCGCTGGCTTTGACGTGCAGGCGCGCACGCGTGCGGTAGCGGAGGAGCGTGCCTGCGCGCACGACGACGAGGTCGGCTCCGTCAGGCAGCGCGAGCTTCACGTGCGCGGCGTGAGCGTCGAGCTGCGTGTCGCGCGAGAGATGCATCCAGTCGCACCCGCCACAGCGCTCGAACGCTTCGCACGGCGGCTCCGCGCGTGAGGAGCTCGCCGTGAGGATCGAGCGGATTTGGCCGCGCGCAGGCTTGCGGGAAAAGTCCGCGGCGACCAAGAGCTCGTCGCCGAGCGCCGCGCGCGGGACGAACACTGCGCGGTTGTCGCCTGCGCGAAGGACGAGACCGACACCCTCCCCCGTCGGCGCGAGCTCGTGGATGCGCAATCGCACCTCAACGAGGCCTTGACCGTGCTTCACCGACACGCGAACACCGCGTAGCTACCGGCGGGCTCTCCGAACGGCAAGAGCGCGCGTCTGTTCGACCATGCGACGGCGACGCGTGACTTGGTGACGGCGATCGCGACTGATCCGTCGACGTATGCCTGAGGGATTCGAAGATCGTCCGACAAGACCACCTCGCGCAGAAACGCTGGCGTCGAGCTCGTCGCGTGATCGAGCACTTCGATCACGATCGTACGCGCGCGCGCGGCGGTGACGAAGAGTCGGTCCGAGCCACCGATGGCGTCGAGCGAGAGTACGGGGCCGGTGCCGTTAGCGAGACCGAACCCGATATCGAGCGGCGCACCCTTGACGCCAAAGTCGTAAGCACGCATCACGAGATCGGTGCTCTTGCCGCCGCCGTCCGTGATCACGAAGGCACGCGTGCCTAGCGCCGCGACCGCGCTGAGGTTCGCGGGCAGCTGATCATCGGGAGTGGTCAGCCCGATCGGATCGCCCATGCTGGCCGTGAGGTGCACGCGCGCTTGTGAGCCAGACGGAACGCCCGCGTCTCCGAGGTTGACGCCCGCTCCGTCGACCGAAACGATCTGCACGCCAGACGAGCGCGCGACATGCACACCGGTGTCGCTCGGCTTTCCGAACGACTTCGACGCGGACACCGTGGCGCCGTTGGAGAGTTCGAGCACGCTCGTGCCGTCAACGCGTAGCGCGAGCACCCAGAGGGTCGCATTCACCGAAGCGAGCGAGCGCGTGGAGAGCTGCATGGCGGGACCCGGCGGTTGCGGCGCGAGCACCATGTTGCGCGCCGTCACTGCGCCCGTGCTGGACAACGGAAACAGCTCGACGCCGCTCTTGCTGGCGCACGGAGGTCGCGACACGACCGCGAGGCCCGGCGCGAGCGCGGTGGCGTCGTCTCCGAACGCTCCCTTGCAGTGACCGTTGATCGCCGTCGGCGACGGGAGCGGCAGCACCGCGCCGTCTTGACTGATCGGCAGTAACGTCAGCTGCATGGTTCCGTCGAGCTGCGAGAACTCCGTGTAGCCGATGACGAAGCCGTCGCCCGCGGGGATGACGGTGGGCATGCTCACCTGGAGCTGTTCGACCTCCTGCGCGTTGGCGAACGGACCCGCGCCCACGAGTTGCATCGAGCAGTTGGCGCCGAACGAGGGGTCGTCGACGCCGACGGGAGGCACGCATCGCGCGCCGCTGCACACCTCATTGCTCCTGCATGCGGTCGCTGGGTTCGTGGCCACCGCGCGAGTCACGACATGCACGTCGCGCGCGGTCGTGACGTCGACCACGGTGCAGCCCGCGCTGAGCACTCCGCAGTCGGCGCCCCTCGCGACCGCAGCGAATCCGTACGCTCCCGATCCGAGCGCGCCGATGGACGGAGCAGGAGAGCCCGCCGCGAACGCGACGCGCTTGGAAGCGCCGATCTGAGGGAGCCCGCCCACGAGCTGCTCGCCTGTCGGGCACCGGCCCGCGAACGCCGCGACCTCGACCCACTTCACGTCGGCGCTGATCGCTTGTGGGAGGTCGACCTCGAACTGAACGCTAGGCGTCGCGCAGGCTTGTCCGCCGATGACCCCGCAGAGGAACGCGACGACGACCACGGCTCGAGCATGCGGCGCGCGTCTGAGTCTTGGTCCGTACTCTCGCGTCGCTCGAGCATGCGGCACCGCCGTGCTCGACGCCGTCATGGCGTCATCGACACGGTCTCTACGTCGACTTGGTCCGCGAGGATCATCACGGTGATCGTCTTCATGATGCCGTTGGAGACCAATCGCAGTCGATGCTGACCTACGGGGAGCGCCTTTTTGTACACGGGAATTGGGAGCGAGGTCGTACCGTCCAGGATCGTGTCGCAGCTCGGTTTGCATATGACGGTGAGCTGACCTGTCGCGATCTTGCCGCCGCCACCGGTACTGGGGTTGCCATAGGGAGACGCGGGAAGCGCCATCGGCAGCGGCTTCGTGCCGGTGTTCGTCGGAGGGTTGTTGACGACCGGCTGCGTCGTCGGCGTGTTGTGAGTGACGGCGGCCACAGAAGGACGTGCGCTCGCGACAGGCAAGGCCGACACGACCGGCGGCGCGCTCGCCAGCGCGCTGGGAAAAGCGGGCGGTGCATCGTTGATCAGTGACGTCGGCGCGAGAGCCTCATCGAATTTGACGCGCGCGGCGGTGAACGGCGCACGGCTCGACCCAACAGGCGCAACGACTGGAGCCGGCTTCTTTCCCGGCACGGCGACGATGTACACGACGCTCAAAAGAATCAGTGCAGCAGCGCCGGAGAGCAACGCCACGGCCCAGATGGGGACGCCGCTCTTGATCGCGCGAATCTCGACCGTGCGCTGATCGAGCGGTGGCAGCGGCGCTTGCGCCTGAAACGGCATCGGCAACGGGGGCTGCGCGATCGGCTGATCGTAGTGTTGGTGTTGGTGGTGCTGTTGGTGTTGCGGAAACGGGAACGGCAGCGCCGGCTGCGCGCTCGGTCGTGACGGCATCGCGAGCGTCGTGTTGAGCCCCTTGTTAGGAGGGACCGTGGGGACGCGAGCTTGCGGAGGCGCCGAAGAGTGCTCCACCACCACGGCGGGAAGCGGCGCGTGATCGATGTTGCGCGACGGCAGCGCGCGCGGCGGCACGGCGATCGCCGTCTGCGGCTGCGAGACAGGAGGCTCTGGCGCTGCACGGCGACCCGCGGCTGGCGGGGGCGCCCCCGCAGCGCGAGGTGCGTCGGGGATCTTGACCATCGTCGCGTCGCTGTCGTCGAAGTCGTCTTCGACCTCGGGCGCTGCAGACATGATGGTGGGACCGTCGTCGGTCTCGTCTTGTTCGTCGTGTGGCGTAGACGGGCGCGCTGCGCTCGGGATCGAGCCACGCGCGGCTCGCGTCTCGCCCGTCTGCGAGAGGCCAATCCCCGGTATCGCGGGCATTCCCGCCGCGGGGCGCGGTGCAGGAAGCGGAGCGCCGCGGGCTGGCGGTGGCGCCTTCTGCGCGGGCTGCACCTCGGATTTGTACGACTGCATCGACGGCTCTTGCGTCGCGCCGGCGCCTGCTTTCTCGAGCTGATCGAGGCTGATCGTCTGCGTGACCTCCGCCGCCCAACGCAGGTGCGCTTCCCGCTTCTGGATGCGGTCTTGGAAAATCGACTTCGTATAGGACGCGACCTCGTCGCTCGCGATGAAGAGTCCGCGCTTCATCAAGAGTGACTGCAGCGCACGCGAGAACTCGCGCGCGGTCTTGAAGCGCTCGCCGCGGTTCTTCGAGAGAGCCTTCATCACGATCTTCTCGAGGTCGAGCGGGTACCCGCGCACCAGCGTGCTCGGACGCGTCACGTTGCACTCCTGCACCTTCGCGAGCGTGTCGAGATCGCTCTCCATGCGGAAGAGCCGCTGTCCCGTCGTGAGCTCCCACAGCACGACGCCGAGCGCGAACACGTCCGTACGCCGATCGATTTGCTCGCCCGCGACCTGCTCGGGGGACATGTACGCCAGCTTGCCCTTGAGCGTGCCGGCGCGCGTGCTCGCCATGCGCGAGGTGAACTTGGCGATGCCGAAGTCGACGACCTTCGTGTTGCCGTCATACGTGACGAAGAGGTTGTGCGGGGTCACGTCGCGGTGGACGAGGTTGAGCTTCTCGCCGTTCTTGCCGAGCAACTCGTGAGCCGCATGCAGACCCTCGGCGGCGTCCGCGATCACGCGACACGCGATCTCCGGAGGCATCGTGGTGCCGAGCTCCTCCGTGCGCCGCATCAGCTCGCGCAGTGGCTCGCCGTGGAGGTACTCCATCGCGATCCAGTAGGTGTCCTCGTGCTTGCCGAGCTCGAAGACGGTCGCGACGTTCGGGTGCGAGATTCGCGCGGCGACACGCGCCTCGTCCAAGAACATCTGGATGAACGTCTCGTCCTCGACGAGGTGCGCGTGGATGCGCTTGATCGCGATCCACTTCTGAAATCCACCGGGACCGTCCATGCGCGCGAGGTGCACGCTGGCCATGCCGCCGATGCCGATCTCGTCGACGACGCGATAGCGACCGAGAAAGTACGTTCCCACGCCAGACTGCGATTGGCTGGCGCCTTGTTGCGTGGGGTTTGGTTTCTGCCCTTGTTGCATCGCTAGTTGGCCTGCACGCGCGGCGCGCCTACGTTGACCGTGTTCGGCGGCGTGAGCGCGAAGTAGAGCCCAACCCCGCCACCGGCCGCAAGCAGTGCGGTGCCGATCAGGTAGGGCCAGGGGGTGTGCCAGAAACCTCCACTCGCTTGCGGAGCGTCGTCATGCGCGACCGCCAACGCGGCTCCGACGACGACGCGCGTCTCTTGCTCGGCGAGCTCGTTGTCGTGCGCGTCAAGCGCGCGCACCGAGACGTCGAGCGTAGCGCCGCTGGCTGACATCGATGCTGGCACGTGCAAGCGCACGTCCGCGCGAGGCTGCTCCTCGAAGCGATACTCCTTCGACGTCGCCGCGTCGCGCACGAGGAGACCGATCCGCGAGACCAACGCGAGCTGCGCGCTCTCCACCGTCACGCCGATCGTGAATGCCTCGTTCGCCGCTACCTTCACCGGACTCGTCAAATCGAGCTTGAGCGAGAGAGTCTGCTTGCGCTCCTTCTCGGCGATCGCCATCGCCTTCTTGCCGGCCTCAGGAGGGACGACGAACTGCGGGTCTATCGCCGCGGCGACGCGAAACGCTGGCGCGGCGTCCACCTTGCGGCCGATGATGTAGCGAGCCGCGCCGAGATGCGAGTAGC
>ENA-OFCD01000563-OFCD01000563.1-metagenomes-genome-assembly--contig:-NODE-563-length-22956-cov-6.768307_pt1 | contig 22956 bp, 20 predicted proteins | sample MGYA00153392_OFCD01 | MGnify analysis MGYA00153392
AATCGCTGTCAACTGTACTGGGCGGGTTCCCCGCCCAGTACAGTTGTTTAAGTTCGATCTGTTTCGATCGATAGAGAATACATTTGAAATATTAGCTTCAGAGATCTATCTATTGATTGATGTATTTAGGATGATATTTGAAGTACACCTGAATAACTAGTTCTAATAAAACTTTAATAGCATAGCAATTAATCAGCAAGTATCCCGATCCAAAATAGCTTTGATATCCATGAAAACATAGCTAGAGGACACGCAAATGGAAGCAAAACTGGTAGTAGCAACTCAGTCATCTAATTCGATCGTTCCCAGCCAGCGGGAAATTAAAACCTTATCAGCTCTAGATCCAGCTTTCTCGCTTACCAGCTTGGTGGTAGTATCAGCGATCGGTGTTGCGATTTATGCTGATATTTTCAAACGAAGCGATCGAGCGTTAGCATTAAAACAGTCTCAAGAAATTATGTGCCGTCGCTGCGAATTTTTTAGCGATAATCACTATCTAAAATGTACTATTCATCCCACCACAGTCTTGACAGCACAAGCAATTAATTGCCGAGATTGCCGACTAAAGAGCCAAGCAAAATGGATCGGAAAAATCAAAGGTATACTGCCGATCCTTTACATTTTTTTTACTAAATAAATTACCTATAAATCACAACTTAATAATATTTATTATTCCAGGAATTTTATGAAGCCAGATTATCTGATTGTTGGTAGTGGTTTATCAGCATTGACCTTTGGTGCGCTGATGGCAAACTCTGGAAAGACAGTCCAAGTCCTCGAAGCTCACGAGCATCCAGGTGGCTTTGGTCATACATTTACGATGGCTAAAAAGTATACGTTTAATGCCCAATTCCACTATGTTTGGGACTGCGGTGAAGGGCAAACTGTCAATCGCGTCCTCAAAAAACTGGGGTTGGAAAAGGACGTCACGTTCGAGCGTTACGACCCCGATGGTTTCGACCATATGCGGATGCCCGGATATGCGATCGATATTCCCTCGGAACCAGAAGAACTGATTCGGCGATTGTCAGACCTCTTTCCCGACCATTCTCAGGGTATTCGGCAATTTGTAAATGAAGTCGAGAAAACTGGTGCAGGTATGAAAATACTCGCGCCGCCGATCGATCCTGTCGAAGTACTCAAACATCCCCAGGCAGCCTTCTCTACCTTCCAAAATCTCAACAACACCCTTCAGGACGTATTTGACAAATTTGGGCTGCCACAAGCCGCACAAACCCTTTTAGCTCTGCAATGGTTGGACTTTTTACTGCCACCAGATCGACTCTCCTTCTTTGCTTGGGTCGCACTATTCCGAGGCTACCAAGCTGGGGCATTTTACCCCACCCAACACTTTGAAGATGTGATTAATTCTTTGGTCAAAGTCATCGAATCACATGGGGGACAGGTGTTACTAAACCAGGAAGTCACCAATTTTCGAGTCACAGACAAAACGGTGACGGGAGTTGAGGCAATGAATCTCACCACCCATCAAACAGCAGAATTTACAGGCGATACGGTAATTTGTAATATCGACCCTCAAAGAGCCGCCAAAAATATCGGGATCGAAAAGTTTTCCAAAACTGTGCGCCGCAAACTCGACTATGAATATTCGGCATCTAACTACATGGTCTATTGTGTCGTCAAAGATCTCGACCTCCGCGACTATGGATTTGGGAAGTGGAATCTATTTCATACCGGACATCAAAATCTCAATGAAGCCTTCGCACAGATGTACGATCGCCACGACTACTCTAACCCAAGTTTTGCCATCACCACACCTACGCTGATGACCTCCGCCAGTCGAGACTGTCCCGAAGACTGCCAGATTGTCGAATTTCTGACTGTTGCTAATTATGACTACTTTAAGCAACTCCGCGATAGCGATCCCAAAGCCTACAGGCAGAAAAAACAAGAGATTTTAGACACCATCCTGGATGTCGTCGAAAAGCACTATGTACCGAATTTTAGAAAGCACATGGTCTTTGATATCACAGGTAGCCCCACCACCAACGAGCGTTATTGCTGGTGTCCTGAGGGGAATTCCTATGGCTCCATTCTCACCCCCAGCAACATGGGTTTGGGACGACTAAATCATCAGACTTCACTGGAGCAGTTTTATTTTTGCAATGCTTCGTCTGGCTATCCAGGCTTTGCGCCGACGATTTGGACGGGGGCACTACTCTATCAGCGATTATCTGGAGATGTAATTTTAGGCAGTGGCTGAAGAAGACAGTTCAGGCAAGTTTGTTTGAGTTGCGAATTTTTACCCCACCCCAGCCCTCCCCTTATCAAGGGGAGGGAGCTAGAGCCTCCACCTTTATAGAACCTATTTGAGATCTTTTTAGGAGGAATCGACCGCCGCTTAGGCGGCGCGCAAGCTTCGACAAAGATCGGTGAAGTTCACACCTAGACCAAATTCTAGTCAAGTAACTCCCAACTACAATCTAGAGTGGCGTGTGTGCTGCGTAGTGCGGCATTCACGCCATCCATACGCGGGGGAGTTTGAGGGGGCGGCGGCTCGCGCTCCTCGGCTCTGCCGAGGGTTTAGCGAGACAAGACAGCGTTTGCGCCCCTCAACGGGGGGTCTGGGGGTTCCGACCCCCAGATCGGGGTTCTGCCAACACCATCAATAATTTATTGAGAGGATTACTATGAAAATTGCTGTGATTGGCGGCGGAGCCAGTGGAATGGCTACTGCTTACCTACTCGATCGACAAGGGCATCACGTTACTGTATTTGAACGACAACCCATCCTCGGCGGACACATTCGGACACTGAACAAAAATGTCCAACCGAACCAGTCCGACTGCTCTGAAATTTTGGAAAGTGGCGTCCTCGAATTTCCGACAGCATTTACAGACTTCATCGCCTTAATGCAAGAGCTAGAGGTAGAACTAGAACCCGTCAGTATCGGTTCAGCCATGTTTTTTCAAGATGGTAGCAGCTTATTATCAGGAGTGGCGATCGACCATAACGTCATCGGGATCCAACGCATCATCAAACATTTACGCCTCGATACCCTGTATGTGCGCTCCGCAGGGCTATGGCTAAAAACCCAATTTTCTGACAGTAGAGCTTTCGCCAATCGACCGCTATCGGCATACCTCAGCAGCCCATGTACTCGCAATACCTGGCTCAAATTGATGGTGATGTATAGCTATTCAATCCCATTTGAACTGATTGATGATTTCCCCGCAGAGCTGGCGATTCCGATGTTACGCGCCTATATAGCCGTCAACTGGGTGAGAGTTAAAGGCGGCGTGTATACTTATATCGAAAAAATTCTGAGCAAATTCAGGGGTGATGTATTGCTCAATGTCGAAATCGATCGAATTGTCAGAAGTCCCGATGCTGTCAAAATTGCCCACTCTACAGGCGAACAGGAATTCGATCGAGTCGTATTTGCGACACCGCCAGATCGAGTAATGGCACTTTTAGCCGATCCGACGGCTGCCGAAATCAAACGGTTTTCAGCATGGAAAGCCAATCATATCACTAGCATCGTTCACAATGATGATGCCATGTACGATCGCTATGGCATCCACACACCATCAGAATTTGATTTCTTCCAGACACAGGCTCAATGGGGATATAACGGATATCTCAATCAGCTTGGCGACATCCCATCGCCCCCACATTATTTCCTATCGTATCAACTAGAAGAGCTAATCGATCGCGATCGGATCGTGCATATCCAAACACACCATACCCCGCTTTATACGACTGAATCCTTCCGATATCGAGATGAGGTGGTTGCTACTAATGGCGAGAACAACACCTATTATGCGGGAGCATATCTTGGCGATGGCTTGCATGGTGGAGCGATCTCCTCCGCTGTTCGAGTCGCTCGACTAATTGGATCGAGCCTAGAGCCTATGTCTTCACTCGAACCTAAACGGGAGCTAATTTCGACAACTAGGGCAGCAATTAGTCTAGATAAAAGCTAGTAGTGTCAGCAGTTGTCAATTGTTTAAGGAGTTTTGGTAATTTTCCAGCTTTGTCCAGAGACACGATTACATTTAGTCATCGTCAATTTATTCTTCCTACCGTCGTTGATGATATTCAAAAGGATGATAATAAACTTTCGATTTAACATCTAAATATTATCTTTATTATTTTGAAAAGATAACAATTACATACGATCTTTATTATCGACCGATCGAATGAATTTCGATCTTATTTTTGTAGTCGATAGATATAGAAAGTCTCAGCGGTGAATCAACGAAGATTTCTAATCGAGATTAATTCGACTGCAACCACTCCAAGATCGCTGGATTGACAATTTCTGGATACTCATCGTGGGGACAGTGCCCTGCATTGGGGATAGAAACGACTCGAATGGGTTTGCCTGTGGTGGCGAGTTCTCGATAGACACTAGCACCTTTAATCGGTGTCCAGGGATCGTTTTCGCCCCACAATACTAGCAGCGGTTTGGTGACTTGAGGCAATAACGACTCTGGAGTCGGCCCTGGGGGTGCGCTGAGGATTGAGGCAAAAACCGCTTGTGCGCCTGGGTCGCAAGCAGGTTCGTAAATAATATCGATTAGTTCGTCGGTGACGGCTTCACGGCGCGGATAGACCTGATAGAGACTATTGCGGATGCGGGATTTCTGGCGGACTCGATCGAAGATAAATTTGCCGAAAGCTGGGGATGCGACAATGTTGGTAAATATCCCCATCACGTTCCGCAGCAGAAAGTTCAACTCATCGGGGCGATGATTCAATCCACCCGCACAATTAATCAACACTCCACCCGCACTAATTTCGGGATGATGCGCTACCAACATCAGACTGAGCAACGCCCCGATCGAGTTACCGACAAATACCGTCGGTTGGTTGATATACTCGTGCCAGAAGTCTACGACCAATTCTTCCCACAGTTCCATACTGTAGTCGATGAGAGCTTTATCAGAGCCACCAAATCCGAGTAGATCGATCGCATATACCTGATATCCACCCGCAGCCAATACGGGAATATTCTTGCGCCAATGATCGATCGACGCACCAAAACCATGAATCAATAATAACGGTTGACCACTGCCAGTAACTGTATATTTAATCTGGTGTCCGCGCCAGTTCCAGCTTAGTTTTTCGGTGCTGCGGGTGGTTGTCAGGGATGGTGTCGCGGTCATGAATGATATGGGAGTATGGCTACTACTCGATCTTAGTAAAAAATTTTGGAGAAGGAAAGGTGCGGTTGCCGATGGTGAATGGTGGATGGCTTGCACTGAGCGAAGCCGAAGTGTGGATGGTGGATGGTGATATCTCTCGATTCTCGTTCCGAGTTGATGTAGGGTGTGTTAGGCTTCAGCCGTAACGCACCAGGATCGATACCCAAGGATCTGATTTAGGATTGCTATAGTGTCATAAGCAGCGTTTTCCATCGCTGTCCTAATCGCCTTGGCGGTTGCCATAGTTAAATATTTTACTCACACTAAAAAATGCACTAGCTGTTACAGCTAGTGCATTTTTGAATCGCTAAAACGATCGGAATTTTTAGAATTCCATTTCAGCAGCTTGAACGCGCTCGACTTGTTTCTTTTTGAGAACTAACAAGATTTGCGACAGCATAATCATAAAGACAAATGCAATCAGACCGAGAATTCGATCGGGATTTTGTAAGACGATTTCGATATCTTTTTGACCGAAACCACCAACGTTGGGATTGTTGGTAATTGCTTGACCAGCAGTGACAGCAGCACCTTGAGCAACTAGTAACTCAGGGCCAGCCGGAACTTTGTCAATGACAGCATTGCCAGTCGCAGGTTGGATAGTGACTTGAGTACTACCATCTTCTTGCTTGGTAATTGCCGTAATATTTCCCGCAACAGAAGCATTGACGACAGCATTGTTACTTTTCTCGCCTGTAGGATAGACCTGTCCGCGACCGCGATTACCACCGACGTGAATTTGGTACTTACCGAAGTAAATGCCTTTTTCGGTTTTAGGATTGGGTGATAATACGGGGAAGATCAGTTCTTGATATTTATCACCTGGAAGTGGGCCGATGATAACAATATTCTCTTTACCATCGCCGTAGGGCTGAAAGTACATCCCTTCGGTTTTTTCCTTCAGTTCGGGGGAGAGACGGTCTTCTGGGGCGATTTTGAAGCCGTCGGGTAGCATCAGGACAGCACCGACGTTTAATGGCCCTTTGGTGCCATCTGCGGTGACTTGTTGAATACTTGCGTCGTAAGGAATTTTGACGACAGCTTCAAAAACTGTATCGGGTCTTACTGACTGTGGGACTTCGATTTCAGTGACTTTAGCTGCGAGATGACAGTTGGCGCAGACGATTCTACCCGTTGCTTCGCGGGGAGACACTGGGTAGGTTTGTTGTGCCCAGAAGGGGTAGGCTGCGGCTGATTGTGGTAGTACAAGATCGTTGGCAAAGACGATGCCGACGCTAGCCAAGATAACGACTAGGGTTTTGGCTAACAGTCGCTGGCTACGTTGCCATGAGAGTAAAGTTAATTTCATAGGTTAGGGATGACAGACGAAGAAAATTAATAATATACGGATTTTGAGTGAATAGTGAATAGTGAGTGGATCGTAAAAATCGGATTTAACTCATCCCTCAAACCTATCGCCTATTCCCTATGCCCACCAAGCTGGTTCGTCTGTGCGGAAATCGGTTTCAGTCCAAGGAGTCAACGCGACGGTATCGTTTTCTGTCACTGTCGCATGGGCTAGAGCGAGAGATTTAGGTGCGGGACCACGTACCATTTTGCCTGCCTCATCGTACTGAGAACCATGACAAGGACACATAAATTTGTTTTCAGCCTTGTTCCAAGGAACAACACAGCCCAGGTGAGTACAAATCGCGTTGATACCGTAGTTGACGATTGTTGCATCAGCTACCACGAGATAAGTAGGATCGCCTTTTAAGCCTTGAGCTAATTCGCGATCGCCTTTTGCCTTACCAGCTAGGAATGCACTAACTTTGACCTCATTACCTTGAGCGTCTTTGGCTGTTGCGCCGCCGCCAGCCGCACCGCTAGCAGGTGGTACGAAGTATGCTACAAACGGATAGGCAGCACCGAGCACCATCCCACTAATCGTACCGAAGGTGAGCAGGTTCATGAATTGGCGACGACCGAGATCTGGCACGTCAGCGGAACTGGTAAGTTGGGTCATAAGCTGAATGAATTTTATCTAATATTATATTTGCACAACACTTAGTTGTCACACGGTCGGATCGCTATATAGTGATGTAAAAGCTTACAGCATCTCACATTATGACATTTTTCGGTACCGATCGGTAGGGCTGTCTAGCTGAGATGTAGTCGGAGCGATCCCCACTTTATCGTGCAGGTTCAAACCCCGAACATTTGGTAGCGTCACATTGAGGTTGAACTAAGCTATTGATTGTCTGCGATCGATCGCTACCTGTAAAGCCAATTTGCCCAGTAATTCCCCCGATATCAAAAGTAGGATTGCTAATAATTTTCTGAAGTTCCTGGCGGCTCTTGGTAATTTCTAGATTGAGTGGCAATCGATCCAATGCAGTAATTAACACCTGAGTCGCATCATAAGTCATCGCAATCCGATGATCTAGTTGGGCTTTTGCACCCCAATAGTTGGGGGTATTAATTATATTATTCTGATAACTAGACGGATGCCAAGGTAAGCTAATTACTAGTTTCTGAAGTTGCTGTTTAGGATAATTAAATAGAGTTTGATCTTTGACTACTTCATTACCGATAATTGGTAACTTACCATCATTTGCTTTGACGATCGACAGGAGCCGATCGCGTTCTGGATCTTGACTGGTATAAGCATCAGGAATCAAGACGATCGCTTGCGCTCCGCTGATTTTAGCTTGCTCTAGATAATCTGCGGGATTGCCTTTCCCTTCAAAATTAAACTCTTTAACAATATCTATCCCCTGAATATTTGCTTTCAATGCTGCTGTCATTGAATCACTAAATATCCTACCAGGAGTATGGAAGAGGACGATTTTATTATATTTATGATTTTTTAAATAGTTGGCAATCTGTTTACCAGCTATCTGATTAGTAGAGCAAACACGGAAAAAGTAAGTATTTAGATTATTGTTAGTTAATCGGTCGGCAGTAGAAGTACTAGCTATTAGCACAGTCTGATGCTGCTGATAAACATCTTTCACTACTGAGGTTACTTCGGATGAATAGCTACCAATTCCCGCAAATATACCCCGCTTCAATAACTCTTCTGATAATTTACCCCCCTCGACTTTATTATTTCGATCGTCTACGATGACAACTTGCAGTTTCCATAAATGGTTGGGATCTGCATTCCATTGCTGCTGAGAAAATGCGACTGCTTTCAACATGCCAGTCGGAATATCTGATGGAGTAGATCCGTTCCCAGGAATGGTTATTGCGATACTTTTGATGGGGAGATTTGGGTTTGCTAGTTTGGCATTTTCTAGCATAATCGAGGTTTCTGGATCTTTTCTGTCATCCCAGGCTTTTGTTAGTAGTTTTACGGCTAGAGCAAAGTCTCCATTGGCAATTGCATTAGCACCATCCTGTTTATCTTGCTGTACGCCCCTGGTACCTGGTGGAAGAAAAATTTCTTCTCCACAGCTAATTCGATCGCCTTGAATGGCATTACAGGCAGGTTGTAGCACTGGCTGGCGCGGTCTAAAATAACCGATTGTAGTAATAACTAAACCAACAAGTGCGATCGGCGGTATTTTCACGGCTTTCCCTCTAAACTTAGTAGTTAATAGGGGGCGAAGTACCGAAATATGTATAATTTTTTGTATAATTGAAAGCTTTTTAATCGGAAACTTTAGAGGTGGATCGTAAGGTGATGTAAATAAGATTGGCGAAATTGACGAGCCAGGGCAATTTCCTTCGAGCGCACTCAATACTCCTCTAGTATTCATCAGAGCGACTTCTAAACTTTGAGAGTCACCAACCCAGCTTATGAGTAATCGCTCGAAGAATAGCTTCAATGTTCGATAATGAACTGGTAATCGAAAAGCAATGACATTAGGTACACCAATATTCTCTGATGTTAATGCTTTTGTAACTGTCCCAGGGGGTAACGAAGATTGGTCATTGCAGCGATTTTTTAGCATGGTAAATGCCACAATCTTCAAGATCCGAGCACTTTAAGTGGCTGAAACCCATTGGATGCTCCAACCCTGGGACAGTTACATGCTTTTGCCGCACCAATACTCGAACAGCCCGCTAAAATTACGAGCTTGAGTCCACGATGGACACTACTTCTAAAAGGTTGCGTAAAATCCTGAATTGAGATGCTGTCTAGATCGTTAATTTTGATTCTACCATCGGTACTATCATTATTTGTGCAGCTATGTCCAATAATAATGATAATGTCAAACGATCGATCGCTGACTAGATTGATTAATTGTTCTTTGGTTGGCTTCTCCAGGATCTCAAAAATAGCTGTTAACGGAAAGTGTTTTTGAATTTCACCAAAATAAATCGGTTCTATAATATCTTTTTGACTACCCAGAACTAATAAAACTTTTGGAAGATCTTGCCAAACTAATTTGTGCGGCTGTCTGCGGGGTGCAAAGCTCACACTGATGGGACGATTGCCCTTACATAGCTCATTTTTGATGAATAATGTGTTCTCAATTGGCAGAGCTTGAATATGTGGATTGTCGGTGATGATTACTAATCTAAGTGGTTCCTTAGGATCGATACCATTTAAGCTTTGAAGTAATCCTTCTCTAATTTTAGACCAAGATTCGGCTGAGAGTGTGCGATCGAGTAAATCTTTAAGGCTTTGAATCTCGATCTCCAATTCATTAATTGGATCTAATATAATAGGAACTATCACTACAGGTAATTTAATCCCACCAAAATATCGATCTTGGTAGGTGGCTGCTTGGAATTTTTTAATAATTTGATGATTTAGGGCGATCGATGAATTAAGATCTAATGTACCGTGAGCCGTTATGTGAGGAGGATTAGTTATCGTCCCCGTAAGATCGTCAATTGTGGCGATCGTGAGGGTTGCAGATAGTGGATCTAAATTAGTGCTAGTGATGTCTAGGATACAAATACGGCTCATACTCAACCTCAAATCTAAAAGAATCAGAATTAGTTAGTACCCTATTATAATCTAGCGCAAAAATCAATCTAGCTCGATGTTCGCATCATCTATGTAACAAAAAATTAATTAAGATCCAGTATCTGTTCTAATTAGATTGCAAAAGCTTCAGTAATGCTAACATTGTCGATCGCTACACCAATATTAAAGCGATCGCCTACACTAGCAGTAAAATATAGTTGAATAAAACTATCCTGAACTAGTTCTCGACTTTCAACTTGATAAAGTTGCTCGTTAGCTTCCGAGCTGAGACTTAATTTTACATTCGGTGGAAGATAGTCTTCATTACCGAGTGAATAAACCCGATTGAGGATCGCATATCTTTGTTCTAATAAGGGAATTACTGCCACCATTAAGCCAAGTTTATGTCCCTGCATTACCAATCCCAAATCCTTGATTTTTCGCTGATAATTATGGCGATCGTCTGGGGCGATCGTCCACAAGTATTCTGCGGCTTGCCAGCGCAAAGTTTCATCGGTAGTGGATTGGATCAAATGAATAAGTAAGCCCGAAGGTGAATCGAGATCGTCGGGTAGATCTACTTTATTAGTTGACTGTTGATTGGTATATAAATTCTTAACTGCGCGATGAATTTCTCGATCGTTATTCAGCGCAATTCCGCGTACGCCGAACTTAGTCTTCTGACTAGCAGCAAAGTAACCTGATAAAGTCTCTGGCTGCTTACAAAATTCATCAATTGCTACCCATCCTCGATCTACTATGGTATTAGTTGCAGTTTTAACTACAGCTAATTGCGATCGAAACCAGTCACCAATCTTAGTTATTGCTAGTGCTGGATTGATATATGCGGCTAGATGTTCGGGAGAATTAATAATTGCTCCCCACTGCTCGAAGGGTAATACTAGACGCGGTGAAAATATCGACTTATGTTGCTGCAATCGATCGATTAATACTTGTGCTTCTGAATTAGATAATGATGTTAAGCTAGATATTTTTCCTCGCTCCGGTGCTAATCCACCACTAGCAACTAGTTCGCCAGCAATCCAGAGCAGATCTAGATCGTTAATTAGATCGACATTCTCAACTTCATAGCTCTGCAAATTTCGATCTAGAGTTGCTGTCTGGATCAAATGCTGATGAGATACAAATCCCCATAGATGTATATAATGATGCTCTAAATCTACCTGAATCGGTACATAGTAATCAGCAGCCCAATTACTTAAATCCACCCATTCTCGCGGAACTTCAAAGCCTAATAAGTCCAGATCGTGACTTAGAATAAATGCTATTTTAATACCGTCAATAGATAGCGCAAAGCCATTGACTAAGTTTATCACCGATATTAGTTGAGCTTCCTCGCTCGGAAAGATCGACTTGACAACTAAGCCTAGATCGCTTAGATATTTTTTCACTGCGGCGATCGACATCAGCTCGATCTTAGTTTGAATCAGACATTTATCTAAACTATCAAAATTGACGCTAATCCAGATATGCTCTGGATATATTTTTGTTAACGCTTGAATTGCGTGGGGTAAGCTATTCATATGTTTAAGCTAAATTAGAACATTAATTACTTGAACCAACCAAGAGTATTTATGTGATTTTCGCTGGATACTTTCGTTTAAAATAGTGGTCTAACAATTGAGTAGCAGCTTGGATCGACAGACTATTTTTTTGAGCCTCACCAATATCGGGATGAGGAACTTGGCTGTAAATCCGATCGAGTAACTTTAGATAAATTTTGCCTAACAGCCGAGATATTGCCGATTGATCTCTAGGGACAATCTTGGCAATATCTGCCTGGGTGAGTTTTTGGTGATGGCGAAGTTTGACGATCTGCTGAGTTTCGACAGGCAAACTATTAATGAATCCATCAACGAGCATCAATAGCTGCCCAAATAACTGCTGAGACTCTTCAAAATCTGGCGGTGGAGTACTAACATAACGATCGATTGGGATAGATCGATCTCGATCGTCATATTTCTCGATTATCGGGCTGCGATCTGCGCGAATTAGCGCACCGACACGATCGACGATCCCCTGCAATTCTTCAACAGTTATATTAATAGAGAACGAGTGTACCTCGACTAAAATTGCTTGCCAATCATCTGATGTTAACTTATTTACACTTATCCCAGATCGAGCCAAATAGTTTTTAAATACTTTGGAAATCGATACATAGGATTCAAATTGAGTCGGCGTAATATTACCGAGTAGAGCTGTCCGAATTAATTTATAACTCGATCGAGAGACAATTCCAAAATTTGACAGTCCAAAATATGGATGCCCATTTGCCCTGAGATCGGCAAAGGAGTTGTATTTAACAACCTTATAAGTCCATGCTTGTAATCCTATTAGTAAATTGGGATGGTATTTGGGATTGAAACCAGTCAGGAGCTGTTGAATGCCCACAGTCGGGGTAATTAGTCGCTCGAATAACTCCTCCGACTGTTGCGATCTGGGAATTCTGTTCCAGGTGTGCTGTGCGGCTTTAACTGTCATCGAGGTGATGAAATTAAACCAACAATTGTGGTGTGGAGCTGGTGCGGGTGCTAATGCTACTTTGTATAAACTATCGATCGCTACAGTTATCAACTCAGGATTGGCAACTAATACTCGATCGACATAAATATTTACTTGATGAAGATCTGCTAGCGGTAGCCCAGCCAGATCGAAATTTCCAGCTTGACAGATCCCTCGCATTGCAACTCGATCGCATTTCCACAACAAATGTACATAGCCAGAAGCATCTAGTTCCCATCGCACGGGTACGCTGTAAAATATGCTCAAAGGGTTGATTGGCATAAAATTGGGATAAACTACCGACGATAATTACTAATTGGGATGACTCTATCGATTAATGCAGGTAAATAATCCCAGATCGCTAAATTGTGGTGAGCAGAGCGATTGCCGATCGATCGCGATTCATCTGAGCCAAATCGAGCGCAGTTAAACCACCAGGATTTTTGCAGGTGCGATCGCATCCCGCCGCCAGTAGTAACTCGATAACGCGATGATGTCGGCGATAGGTTGCCCACATTAGGGCTGTCGCGCCCGAATCATCTTGAATATTGAGATCGACTTTGGCATCGACGATCGATCGCACTAATTCCAAATTACCGTGGATCGCTGAAATAATTAGCGGCGTTTGCCCACCTTTGAAGATCTGTACGGGTGACACACCAGCAGCTAATAGCAATTGAGCAATTTCGGTAGACTGATTGACGATCGCCAGTCCCAAAGCCGTCACACCCTGCTGATGGGCACCCAGGTCTGGGCAAGACTCTAGAATCGCTGCTACGGCTGCTGTATGCCCGTGCAAGGTCGCTAAAACTAGTGGTGTATCACCCAGACTACTAATCAGATCTGTCTTCGCTCCATGACCGAGCAGCAGCCTAATTAGATCGGCATTACCTTCGATCGCGGCTAAGTGCAATCCGGTTTCTAGCTCCTGAGACTGAAGATTTGGATCGGCTCCAGCCTCTAACAGCAGCCTGACAACTTCGATCTGTCCGGCAGATGTAGCCGCAATCAGTGGTGTCCAGCCGTCATTATTTTGAAGATCGATCGCGGCAGCATCAATCAGCAGTTGAATCAGGCGAGTATCCCCGCGTTCGGCAGCAATTATCATTAAACTATCACCATCGAGATCCACCGCTTGGGGATCTGCTCCGGCTGCTAATAATAGACTGAGGATCGTCCCATCGCCTGGAGCAGATATCAATAACAACGGCGTTTTGCCATCACTCTGGCGATAATTAATATCTGCCCCAGCACTAATTAGCTGTCGTACGATTTGAGGATGGTTTTGACTAATCGCAATATTCAGAGCATTATCTTCATCAGCATCGATCTTCACCACATCCGCACCAGCAGCGATCAGCAATGATACAATTTCCTGCGCCCCTGCCAAAGCTGCCCCCATCAACGCGGTACTGCCATCTTCATTAGCAGCATCTACATCTACCCCCTGCGCCAATAACTGCTCCACAACAGCAATCCGATTGGCGGAGGCGGCGAACATCAGCGCAGTAGTCCCAAATTGACACCGATGAATATTTACATCTGCACCAGTAGCGAGCAGTAGCTCGACAATTTGAGCAAAACCTTTCTGGGCGGCAAACATCAGCGCAGTGGTACCCTGGGCATCAGCCGTATTCACTTGGGCACCACGTTCTAGAGCAACAGCAACTTGACGACAGCTACCTAGTTTAGCGGACTGAATGAGGAAAAGATTGAACCGATCGGCGATCGTCATAAATTTTGGCAGTCGAACTGTTAATAGATTTGGTGGTACTCGATCCTCTGTTCGAGCAGATCCGATCGAGCAGTAGGCGATCGCCAACACCAACAAATTTTATGCTAACTTTTATAGATATTCTGATAAACTTTTGCGTCAATTTCGCCGATCCTATGGACTTTATTCCTGCTAATATCAAACCCTATCTCAATTTTATCCATCCGCCGCTAATGTGGATTTTATTAGCAACTTCCCTATATGCAATGTATCTGGGCTTCCAAATTCGGAAAACACGGAGTGCAACTGGGGACGAAAAGAAAAAACTGATCCAAGGTAAATATAATATCCGCCATCATCAAATCGGCTCGATCGTCCTAGCCGTAATGGTGTTAGGCTCGATCGGCGGCATGGCTGCTACTTATGTCAACAATGGTAAGTTATTTTTCGGCCCGCACCTACTAGCTGGTCTAGGGATGACTGGTTTAATTGCTGTATCAGCCTCACTATCTCCCTACATGCAAAAAGGGATGGATTGGGCAAGATACAGTCACATCGGTATCAACCTAGTTATCGTCGGTCTTTTTGGCTGGCAAGCACTTTCGGGAGTAGAAATCCTTCAGCGGATTATCAGCAAGATGTAGATGATGAGGACATAGCTCTGACTTCTAACGGGAGTCGGAGCTACGTCCTAAATAATATAATTAGTCACTTCCCCTTGGGCAGCTTGCCAACTACGGGCATCGTAATAGAGATCTGCTAAAGAAATACTTGCCAAAGCAGCTTGAAGTTTTTCGTTGAGCCTGCTCCACACCATGAGCGTGACCCAATCTGCGGCTAAATTGGTATCGTTGACTTGCACCGAGCGGGATTCATGGAGATGCGGTTTGTCAGCGACCATTGATTCACCAACAGCCATTAAGATATCACTCAAAGAAATTTGGGTGGGTTTTTTTGCCAGTTGATAACCACCATGGGCACCCCGAATCGATTTGACTAGTCCAGCTCGCCGTAATTCGATCAGCAATTTTTCTAGGTAGGGTATGGGCAAATACTGACGCAGTGCGATCGCGCTCACCGAAGCTGGCCCATAATCTGGCTGTAAACTGAGATCTAGCATCGCCTTGACGCTGTAATGTCCGCGCGTAGTAAGTTTCATCTGCGTTTTGGCTATTTCATCCTGGTGCCTTGACTACTCGACCTTCGGTGGCAACCTACGTGCGAAAAGATCGTGAGTCGGTAAGTCGCACGATCGGGTCAATCCAATCCTAGCATCTAGTCGGAATCTTCTGGCTCCAACTATCGATTACTTAGAACTATTAATATCTAACGATCGACCAATATCAGGAATTTAATTTAATTTCCTCAACTGTCAATGACTGTTGACTATTTACCACTTACCTGACATTTGAAGATAAGTTTCGTTCCAATCTAAAAAAGATGGTATTTTAGATAGAGATACTTAACAAACTCACTCTAGTCAGTGTACTATGGTGATAAGTGCTAATAGCAACCTCCAATAACTAATGGCAGGGCTAATTTAGCAAAACCGCAACGCCGGACAGCGTTAAACCCTCTAGTTTGAAATCTAAGTTGATGAGTAATAAGAAAAATATTGAGCCTTTAGTAGGCGAAGAACTACTTCAAAAAGTCAAAGACCTCGGCAGCGCAACTAAAGAAGATAAAGCGCGTGAATGCGGCTACTTCACCGAAACCAAGAATGGTGTCGAGCGAGTCAACATGATGAAGTTTCTAAACGCGCTAATCGATGCTGAAGGCATTCAGTTAGATAGTAAAGCAGTTGGTAGCGGTCGTGGCGGTCGCAGTGCTAGTTACAAGATCACCGTCCAATCCAATAATAACTTATTGATTGGTGCTGCTTATACCAAGCAAATGGGTTTACAGGAAGGCGACGTATTTGAAATTTCGCTAGGACGCAAACATATCCACCTCAAACAAATTGACAAAAATGGGGATGACGAATAGATCGAGACATTAGGTAGCATCGATTGTCTGCGTAATCCGCGATCGCAACACCGATGTCGCGATCGAATATTTTTAGAGAGCAGGTAATATTAAGACGATCGCCGTAATCAAATCTAAATTCCGAGGGGATCTGAGTCATCCTCTCTATGCTTAGTTGCTTTCCCATGTTGCTAGTAAATTTTAGATGACAAACTCCACGATCTAAAATTTGCTAGCTTAATCTATGTTTGGGGATCTATTGCTAAATCTATTCCACACATTACTGCTAGTTTCATGTCTCGGATCAAAGTTAGACAGCATGTCAATCCGCTCAGTATTATCTACCAACAGCCACTGATTCCGCCCGATTGGTCGGTAGTTTATCCTAATTTGTCCGCACCGATTCATCTCGATATTGGGAGTGCTGGAGGACGATTTTTGCTAGAGTCGGCACAACTCGATCGAGAATGGAACTTTTTAGGGATTGAAATTCGCGAAGCTCTAGTCATCCAAGCCAATCGCATCCGAGATGAAGCGGGTGTAACCAATCTCCACTATGTATTTGGCAATATTAATATTTCACTAGCAACCTTACTCGCATCGCTCCCACCTGGTAAATTACAGCGGATTAGCATTCAGTATCCCGATCCCTGTTTCAAAAATAGACATGCCAAACGGCGAGTCGTGCAACCAGAATTAGTTAATGATATCGCTCGTTACTTACCCAGTGGTGGTAAAGTATTTTTGCAATCCGATCTAGAGTGGGTAGCCCAAGAAATGTGCGATCGATTTAGCGAAAATCCAGCTTTCCACCGCACTCAAACTAACTGGCTGGAGCCAAATCCACTCGCAATCCCCACAGAGCGAGAAATAGCCACCCTCAATCGCGGCTTACCAGTTCATCGAGCAATCTGGCTTAGGCTTTAGGTCTTAGGCTTTAGGCTTTAGGTAATTAAGAGCATGCAAGCATCGCCATCCATCAGCTGGGACTTCGATCGTCAAGCCTAAAGCCTAAAGCCTAGCTCTAATCCTACTTATACTTGAGATTGATACAGCTCCACTCCAATCGATTCCAGACTGTACCGACTACCCAGCCATTTTGCTCCAGTACATGGGAGACATCAGCCACCTGACTCGACAAAATCCCACTCAAAATCGCCCAACCTTTTGGCTTGACGATCGCAGCCATCGAGGGGGCAAGTTGAATAATTATATCTGCTAAAATATTGCAAACAAAACCATCGACTGGAGCCGGAATCATCAACTGAAGTTGTTCGATACTCCCCAAATCGACGATTAATTTTTCGGCGGGAATCAGATTTAGAGCGCGATTTTCGCCAGTTGCCTTGACTGCTAGAGGATCGTTATCAACGGCATATACCTGTTGAGCACCCAACAATAATGCTGCTGTAGAGAGAATACCAGAGCCGCAACCGATATCGGCAATTGTGAGATTTGTCCCAGGTTGTAGACGCATTTCGAGGGCTTCTAGACACAGTTGCGTCGTTGCATGAGTACCCGTGCCAAAGGCGACACCTGGATCGAGTTTGAGGATAGTTCGCTCTGAATCTGTTGGTGGCTCCAACCATGCTGGATTGATCAACAATCGATCGCCGATCGGTTGTGGTTGCCAATGTTGTTTCCAACTACTCGACCAATCTTCTTCATCAATCAGATTACACTTGGTTACGGGCAACTCGCAACCTATTTCTCTAGCATCATCCTCCAATACCATGGAGAGATCGGATATTGCCAGTAGTTTGACCTGAACCTGGGGAATATATGCAGAAATTAGAATTTCTCTACCTTGCTTTTGAGTAGACATTCCTTTGCACCCAAATTCACTCAGTCTCCAAAAAATATTTTCTTCGAGATCGGGGATACACTCAATTTTAATTTCCCACCAGCTATTAGACATATTTCTAAGTGTTGACGTATAAATTCTAATAACTATCTTTAGATATTATTAACTGTGGTGAATAGTTAATATTTCATCACTACAGTAGCATAATGTTTCTCGATGTCAGCCAGATTGTCACAAATTTGCAAGAACAGGCTTGAGTATTACAGGATGTTTGAAAAGTCTCATTGCTACGTTTGCAGTGGGTAGATCCCCCTGCTTGGCTCGCTAAACCCTCGGCTTTGCCTACGTATGGCGCATCCGCTAAATCCCCCTTAAAAAGGGGACTTTTAACAAAGAGCCTAGATCTGAGGGTACCCACGAGGGATACCCCTACACAGTTAACCTGTAGGGGTATCCCTGTCTTGTCGTTTTTTTATGCGGGGGGAACCCCCGCATAAAAACGCCGCTTGTGGGTACCCTAGATCTACTGCTGTCAACTGTCAACTGTCTAATTAATTAGCGTCACAGTGTAAGCATCGCTAATTCCCGTAACTTGTTTGATTTCTGCTAAAATTCCATCGGGTAATGGATCGTCGAGACTCAGTACCATGACAGCATCGCCGCGCACGATTTTGCGTCCGACCTGCATACTAGCAATATTGACATTAAATTTACCCAGCAGCGAACCAATAATCCCAATAATTCCTGGGACATCTTTATGCACCGTAAACAACATGTTTTGAGTAGGTACGACATTGACAGGGAAATCATCAACACTAGTAATTCGCATCTCAGCATCACCTAACAGCGCACCTGTAACCGAATGTTGACCTAAAGAACCTTTGGCAATTAGCTTGAGTGTCGCCGCATAGTCGCGAACTGATGCGTCGCGAGTTTCCGAGACATGGATGCCCCGTTCCTTGGCTTCGATACCTGCGTTGACATAGTTGACTCGTTCTCGCAGTGCAGGAGAGAGTAAACCTTTGAGCGCGGCGGTAATAATCGGTCTGGTTTGTTGTTCGGCAAGATCGCCATACAGACAAACTTGGAGATCGTTGATGCGTCCGCCAGCTAGTTGACTGACCATATTACCGAGGGTTTCGGCAAGTTGGAGATATGGTTTGAGCTGCTGGAGTGCGTCAGGGTGTAAGCCAGGAATATTCACCGCAGATCGAGCTGGTAGCCCCAGTAGTACGTCCCGAATCTGTTCGGCAACATCGATCGCGACATTGACTTGGGCTTCGGCTGTGGAGGCTCCTAAGTGAGGGGTGAGGACGATTTCTTTGCCTAATGAGCGTAAGTCTGATTCGCCGAGTGGCTCGATCGCAAATACATCGATCGCTGCACCAGCAATTGTACCCGCACGGAGGGCGATCGCCAAAGCAGCTTCGTCGATAATTCCGCCTCGCGCACAGTTAATAATCCGCGCCTGGGGTTTCATCTTCGCCAATGTTTCGGCGTTAATGAGGTTGGTTGTCTCTGGAGTTTTGGGAATATGGAGGGTGATATAGTCTGATTCGCGAAAAATCGTATCCAAATCTACCAATCTACAACCCAATTGCTCGGCGCGTTCTGCCGAAATAAACGGATCGTATGCTAATAATTTCATCCCCATTGCTTTGGCAACTGTCGCCACATGCGAGCCAATTTTGCCCAAACCTACGACACCGAGCGTTTTCTTGTAGACTTCAGTGCCGACAAACTGCTTGCGGTTCCACTGTCCGCTTTTCATCGACTGATTGGCTTCGGGGATGTAGCGAGACATCGAGAGCATCATCGCGAGTGCATGTTCGGCAGCCGCAATCGTGTTACCTTCAGGGGAATTCACTACTACTATCCCTCTGCGGGTAGCTGCGGGGACATCCACATTATCTACCCCAACACCTGCGCGTCCGATAATCTTGAGATTGGTAGCGGCTTCAATAATTTCTTTGGTGAGACGGGTTTCCGATCGAATCATGATCGCATCGTAGTCACCAATAATCCGCGCCAATTCTGCTGGCGGTAAGCCAATTTTAACGTCTACAGTAGCGACTTGCAAGAGGATATCAATCCCCGCTTGGTCGATAGGATCGGAAACAAGAACTTTAGACACGATCGGTTTTGTTGGGTAAAGGTCAACGCAATAGCACATCTTAACCGGATTAGCTGTCCAACGGGGCGATCCTTTGTGCAATTTTTATAATTCATCCTGTAGGAGCCTCGCGAAGATCTGACTTTGCGGCGATCGGCATAATTAAAATTAAACATAAAGCTTTTATAATTAAGTCATCATGAATAATAATTATCTAGTTACTGTGTTGGCCGATCGCATCCAAGCGGAATCAGCATATACGCTATTGGAAAAGCAAGGCTTACCTCTGAGCAAAGTTACCATCCTCGGTCGTGGCTACAAAAGTATCGATGAATTTGGACTAATCGATCCCAATGAAATAGCACAAAAACAAGCTAAATTGATGGCAACTTGGCTGGTTCCCTTTGGCTTTGTGGGTGGAGCTGGTTTTAGCATCCTCACAAATTTACACACATTTGCCTGGGCGGGAGAAATCGGCGACCATATCATCAGTGGCTTACTCGGATCGATCGGTGGTGCGATGGGTAGTGTCTTTATTGGTGGTGGTGGGGGCATCGGCTTTGGTACTAGTGATTCTGTGCCATATCGCAACCGAATTGATGCAGGTAAATATCTAATTGTTGTCCAAGGTTCTCAACTACTGCTGCAACAAGCCACAACAATATTGCGTAAATGCGATCCAGAAAAGATCCAAGTCTACACCGATATGTATCAATAGAAATATCGTAGCTGTCAACTATCAACTGTCAACACTTCGGCTTCGCTCAGTGCAAGCTGTCAACTGATAAAATGCTCCCAAGAGAAGAATTATTAAAACGTGTCATCGAAAATCGTGAAGTCGTAGCACGCGCGATCGATCTAGCCGAACAAGCAATCAAGACTTGGGAAGTAGTCGAGACAGACTTTCTATCCCCACCAGAAATCGCCGAAATCAAAGGAGTATTTACCCGTCTCTCCGACATCGAATTAATCGCTACAGGTGGATATCCACAAGCCGAGAGACAAAGGTTAGGATTCTGTCGGAGTGAATTACCATTTGAACCCAGTCAAGTGCCTTTAGCAGCCATCCAGATCGCTGGAAATTTTCTCTTCGATCCGCCCACTCATCGAGACTTTCTAGGTTCGATGTTGGGTTGTGGCATCGTCCGTGACAAAACAGGTGATATTATCGTCTTAGGCGAACAAGGTGCCCAAGCAATCGTTGCACCGGAATTGGTCGAGTTTTTAGAAACTCATTTAACTCAAGTTCGATCGGTACCTGTGAAGACTCGACGGATCGAATTAAGTGAATTAAAGATTCGCGAACCCAAGAAAAAAGAAATGGTGACGACTGAAGCTTCCCTGAGACTGGATGCGATCGCATCGGCTGGATTTGGGATGTCTCGTAGTAAAATGGTCGATCTGATTTCTAGCGGGGATGTACGCGTAAATTGGAAAGATATCGCTCAATCCTCTCATGCACTCAAAGCCGGAGATTTAATTGCTATTCGTGGTAAAGGTAGACTAGAAGTTGGCGAAATTTCCATCACCAAAAAGGAACGTTACCGGATTAATTTAACTAGATTCATGTAATTATAGTGATTCTAAATCAGACCCTTGGAAACGGATAGTGCGTTAGGCATGAGCCGTAACGCACCTTACATCTAAAACCTAAAACCTAAAGCCTAAAGCCTAAAGCCTAATTAACATGCAAGTCCAATTTCGTGAGTTCAGTCAATTTGATGTTTGGTTTTGGTTGGAGTTTAACAATGTACCTTCAGAACAAGAAAAGAAGTTAGTTGAGGAAGTTTTTTCTTCATGGTTTTTCTTGGGTAAATTGGGTGGATTTAATGCCGAAAATAGTCAGGTTCAAGAAACAGGCTTGGATCTGAGTTACATGGATTATGACAATGATGCTGCTGACAGCACAATGATGTCGCTCATGCACAATATGGGCGACTTTGAATATGAGGGAAACTGGGCGCGATGTTGGATGGATTTGGGAACTAGTGATGCGATCGCGATCGATATTCTGATCAATTCACTGTCCCAGTTGAGTAAGGAATACGTCGAAATCGTCCAAGTATTTATCGGTGGTGAGAACGAAGAATGGGAAATCGATCCTAGTTATAAAGAGTCGTTGTTTCAGGACATTAATTAAGAATTGATGCTGTTCCACCGCTGCACCAATCCGATCCCATCTGCTGAATTTTCGATCGACAAGAGCGGGTAGATTTAGTATCTATTGTCGATCGCGGTAATTTTCGTATCCCAACATACAGCTACATTTACCCGATCGAGTCTTAATGGATCTAGCTGGATCGTAAATAGATAGCTAGACTTTTGTTACGGAGTATTACCCGTGGTTGAATCTGGGAAGGAAATGCTCGATCTAACCCAACTATTGGTAGATTTGCAGCAGGTAAATTCGATCGCGAACAGTTTGAGTGGTTGTCTGGAGCCAGCGGAGATCGCTCGGAAAGTTACCGATGGCTTAGTCGAGAAATTTGACTGCGTGTTTGCCCGAATTTGGCTGATGGAAACAGATCGCACCATGCTCAAACTCGTCGCATCAGCAGGGCTATATCAGCGCACGGATGGCTTCTTTGCTAGAGTTCCGGTGGGTGCCTTTAAAGTGGGTAAAATCGCTCAGAATCAAATTCCCTTTTTGAGCAACCAATTAGCGGCGGAAACCTGGGTACTCGATCGAGATTGGGCACTCGCTCATGGTATTAAAGGATTTGCGGGATATCCGCTGGTGGTAAATGGCGATTCGATCGGGGTATTGGCAGTATTCAGCCAGTACAAGATGTTGCCCGAATT
>ENA-OFCD01000564-OFCD01000564.1-metagenomes-genome-assembly--contig:-NODE-564-length-22950-cov-3.554226_pt1 | contig 22950 bp, 16 predicted proteins | sample MGYA00153392_OFCD01 | MGnify analysis MGYA00153392
ATAAAATGCCATTCGGTATATTCCATTTGTACTTGTAATGTGGTTACATCCTCCCCATGCACTCACAACGAGATCACGCCATTACTCTTGATGTATTCTTTGGAAAAAATGAATGGTACGTTTTATGGGAGCGGGCCGCCTGACCCAGAACGACTGCTTTCGACGACAAAGCGGAATTACAGACTCGCGAACTGATCTGCCTAAAGCAGTCATCCGATTGGGCTGCGCTGCTAACTTTACGGCGGTCTGGATTGCCGCGTTTCCGGTCCTAGGAATTTGCGACCTGCTCGCTCCATAGCAGCCATTGGAAGCAAGGGAGTGACGCCATGTATGTGACTTCGGAAGCCACCTACCGCAACGTCCGCGAAAACAAGCTGAACAGGCGCTCCCAGTGCCGCTCTGCCGCCGCCATGTTGTAGATGCCTGTGCGCCTGGGGAACACAAAGCCATGCTCAACGCCAGGGTACCACTCGATGCGGTGGGCGGTGCCTGCAGCCTTCAGGGCATCTTGCAGTTTTTGGATGTCGGCGGGCGGTGCCCATTTATCAGTCTCGGCACAGGCAAAGTAGCTTTCGCACATGATCTTGGGTGCCATCAAATGCGGTGAATCGGATGCACCGGTCGCCATCTGCGCACCGTGGATGGACGCAATGCTGTTGATGCGGTCGGGGAAGGCCGCCGCCGCCCACATGACAAACGGACCGCTCATGCAGTAACCCACGGCACCTATGCGAGCCGCGTTAGCCTCGGGCTGTGCGTCTGCAAATTGCAACAAGGCGGCGGTGTCCACCTCGGTTGTGTCACGGGTGAGTGAATTCATGTGGGTGAACATCACTTCCATAGCTGATTCAGTTCGTTCCTGCAGGCAGAAGTCGTGAGTGCGGCGGTAATACAGGTTGGGCAAAATCACGTAGTAGCCCACCGCGGCAAAGCGGCGTGCCATCTCATGCAGTTCTTCCCGCTTGCCGGGGGCATCCATGTAAAAGAGGATCACCGGGTGCGGGCCGTTCACTTCAGGGAAAACCACGAAGCTGTTCATAGAGCCGTCTTCGGTACGAATATCAATGTGTTTTTCAATCATGCAGAGCCCAGGGTTTTAATGAAGGATGAACTTATTGTTACCTGATTTGCGCCCTGTCAATTTTCTCTGAGGCATCAACCGTGGCCAAATTCAGCGAGCATGACCCCTGCTTTCTACGCGTCAGCAGGGTTTTTTTGAATAAACCACGGTTGCTTTAACCCACTCGAGGACACCCCCATGGCCAGGGCGACCACCACACCCCAAAGCCTTATGTCCGCCAAGCCTTTCGCAAATATCTGGAATGCGGCATCTTTGCGCACGGTTTTGCCAGGGCGTGGTGTGACGATTGTGGACACGACTACTTCGTCGCCTATTCCTGCAAAGGCCGTGGCGTCTGCCCCTCGTGCAATACCCGGCGCATGGTGGAGACGGCGGCACACCTCTGCGATCATGTTTTTCCCCGCCTGCCGGTGCGCCAGTGGGTGCTCTCCGCCCCGAAGCGGCTGCGCTACTACATGCAGCGTGACGGGGCGGTACTGAACATGGTGCTGCGTATCTTCCTGCTGGTCATAGCGCAAAGCCTGCAGGGCCACTGCGCCGGTGCGGCCCAGGTGGACAGGGCGGCCCTGCACATTGGCGCAGTCGCTTTCATCCACCGCTTTGGCTCCAGTCTGAACGGGCATGTGCACTTCCATGTATGCGCGGTCGATGGGGTGTTTGTCAAACAGCGCCCAATATTTTCCACTGATCAGCGTCCAATATTTTCCACTTTGTCGGTTTTTTGAGAGCGATTTTTACGCTGTCCTAACTTGATGTAGAGCTTGACTGTTCGAATTTAATCTTCGTATGGACACGCGAAATACCTCTAGGTAATCCAAGTTATTGGCCGCATCCATTGCGCAGTTTTCGGTCGGCGGCATCAAACAAAGGCGTCTTATTCGGGGCTGTTTCTCCTCCGCTAATTCAGCTGAGCGATTTTGGCCAAATCGGCAGTAAATTCATGGCTCGCTCGTCGTGTGATGGAATCATTTTTATTTCTGGCCGGGTTGCCTGCAAATGGGCCAATGCATGAATCAGTCGCTGTACGTCTCCTGGGCTGTAGTCAGCGATCATGCGACTCAGCCAGGGCTTGGGTACCTCTCGACCAACGCCTTCCATTTGCCACACGATGTCACCGATCAAGGCTATGCGATGACCTGACGGAAGCGCAATGAATGCAATGACTGATCCAGGAGTGTGCCCTGGGGCGGGGACCAAGACGACTGAACCATCGGCCCATACATCGTGGCTACTTGAAAATCCCAAGTAGGGGCCGTCGGCGAACAGATAGGGCTTCTTTGGAAAAGTCCCAATGCTGCGGGCCACCGCTGTGGAACGATGGCCGCTGTCGACAAAGCTTATTTCTTCGTTCGTCATCCATACGGGCACAGAAGAAAAATCTTCAACGCCGCTAATGTGATCCCAATGCGAATGTGTCAGAACGATGCCTGCCAGATTTGAGGGTGAGTAGCCGTGCGCCAACAGTTGTTGCGCCGCCGGAATGCCTGGCTTCACCTTTGTTGCTTTGCGCATCAACCAAGGAAGGGCGGAAAAGTGCGTTTGCCAATTTTTTCCAATACCAGTGTCGAAGAGCAGATCGCCGCTAGGATGTCGGACAAGCACCGCGCACAAGGCAAAGTGGCGCAGGTCACTATAACTACCGCCGCTGAATGCCAGTGCCGCGCGTGATTCAATTACACCAGTGGGTATCGTGCTGATGGACATTCCCGGGGGTGGCGAAGCCCTCGGCAATTCTTCAATTTTAAATGTTGAATTACTTTTCGCATCAATCTCCAAAGCGGCCAGCACCAATGAATACATGCTGGATAAGAGTGGGCTGCAAACAGGAGTTCCCCAGCGAGTATTCATGGCATTCAATCGCGGCTTTCGTTGATGGGTGGAAAAGGCAAGCGTCCGATAAGGCTATCGTGATGAAGGACTAAGTCCAAACACGATTTACATGATGAGCCGCATGGCAAATCAGCCACTGGCATATCGGGCGAGACATATGTGCAGCATCAGCGCAGCCGTCGCAACGGTTTTTGCGAGTAGGCTGCCAGAAACACCCTGACGGCTTCATTAATTGCATCTTCGACGTTTATGTTGCCCGGCGCGCTTGTTCCCATCACCTTCGGCCAGATCAGAGGTTCTTGAATCATTCCAAGAAACTGGTAGGCCGCAAGAGTCGGATTCTTACAGTCCAGTGTTTTGACCTCTGTGGCCCGGCGCAGGTAGTCGACAAAGGCATCAAATAGGGGGGCTTTGCCGTGCCTGTGAAAATCTGCGGCGATCCACGGGCGGCTTCGTGCCTCAGAGATGACAAGCCTCGCAAACTCGATCCGCCCCGTGTCCTCAACGAAGCCCAATATGCCATGGGCCACCTCATGAAGAATCTTTGCGGGGTCACTTTGAGAATTCTCGAATACATGGCCCACCGGGAACCGGCCCCAGTAGTCTTCAATGACGGCTTGAAAAACAGCCTCCTTGCCTTGGAAACAGTTGTACACGGTCTGCCGCGCGAGACCGGCTTCCCGCGCAATCGCGTCCATGCTGGTTCTGTCATACCCGGCTTTTAGAAACAAGCGCTTGGCGGCATCCAAGATGGACTGGACTGACGGGATAACTTCTTTTCGCGGCCCGCTGGCGCCGGGTAATACGCTTTCAACATTTAACTTCATAGCTTGACGTCCTTTGCATTTGTACTATACAGTCCAGTCCATTGTAACTTACGACAGACGGCCAACAAAATGAAAATCGTTTCACTGCTCTTTGCCGTTATTGCCACAGCGGCTGGCTTGGGAATGCCGGCATTTGCAAGTCAGCCTTTTGCCGCCACACCGGCCTATGGCAATGAGTTGCCGGAGGCACGCCCTCCGGGCGCAATGACACTAAGAGCCTTGCCTTCAGGCAAGATTTTTTCACGAGCCGCCCTCGCGTATGAAGGTGGCAATTTCACGGACCAACGCGAGTTCAATGTGGGTGCCATCTTGGTGCAACATCCCTCCGGAAACCTGCTGTTTGACAGCGGCTTCGGGCAGCATGTTAACGAGCACGCCAAGACTAGGACACGATTGATGCAGTGGACCGGCCGGTATGAACGGGGCTCCACGATTGCCCAACAGTTGGCGATGAATGGGATCCAGCCGGGCGAGCTGAAGGCTGTTGTGCTGACCCATGCGCACTGGGACCATGTGAGTGGCCTAGAAAATTTGTCAGGGGTACCAGTCTGGGTCACTCAGCAGGAATTTGACTTTGTGAACAGCGGACATCGCTCAACTGAGTTGGCTAGGCAGTTGGGAATTGGGAACTATCGCGTTTACGGATTTAGTAATGTGCCGTACCTTGGGTTCAATTCAAGCTACGACGTGTTCGGTGACGGCAGCGTGGTTCTAGTGCCCGCGCCAGGGCACACGCCGGGTTCCATCATCGCGTTCATTGCGCTTCCATCAGGTCAGCGCTATGCCCTAATTGGGGACATTGCCTGGCAGATTGAAGGCATTGATATACCAGCAGAGAAGCCATGGATATCCCGGAAAGTTGCCGACAACGACGCCGATGCAACGCGCAATTTGCTTGAACACTTGCATGCGCTAAAGAACGCGTTCCCCATGCTCATTATTGTTCCCGCCCATGATGCGCGTGTTTGGAACAAGTTGCCGCGTTTGCCCGTGCCGTGAAATCTATCTACCCACAGGGATTTAGATGATTCTTCTGCCGAAAGCAGGAATCGAGAACCGACATTAGCGGAGTAGGGTTTTTTACCACTGAGAGAGACAATAACATGCTCCCTATTCATCGCATTTCCCGTGGGCGCCCTTACCCCGCTGCTTGGCTAGCGCCAGCCCTGGCCGTCATGGCTGCGGCGACGCTCACCGCCTGCGGCACACTTCCGACGTCCAACAGCCGCTCGGTTCAGATTGAACGCACCCCTTACGGCATTGCGCACATTACGGCATCAGACTATGAGGGTCTGGCCTATGGCAGCGCTTATGCGCAGGCACAGGACAGCATTTGTCAGACCGCACAGCAGTTGGTGACGGTGCGCGGTGAGCGATCGCAATACTTCGGGTCAATGGCGACCGGATTACTCGGGCTACGCACCTTGCCCAATACGCAAATTGACCTGTTCATTCTTAGTCACATGGATGACGTGGCGCTGGCGCGCGCGCGCGCCACGCTGGGCGCCGATGCGCAGGACGCGTTGCGTGGCTATGTGTCGGGCTTCAATCGCTATTTGCAGGATTCGGGTGTGACCAACCTGCCCGCTGAATGCCGCAGCGCTGCCTGGGTCAAGCCCATGACCGATGCTGAAATGAGTCGATTGACGGAGCAGTCGGTGGTCCTGGGTGGCGTGGGCGCGTTCGCGGACGCCATCCTCGCTGCGACACCTCCGCATGGCGCCAGCGCGGGGGTGCCCATAGCGGCAACGGAAGTGACACCCGAGCAGGCGACTATCGCCTTGGCGCAGTACAGCTTCAACCAGCGGCCTGACGGGGGGGAGCTTGGGTCCAACGGTTGGGCCTTTGGCCGCAACGCCACGCCAGATGGAAGAGGCGTCTTACTGGGCAACCCCCATTTTCCGTGGGTGGGAGTAAATCGGTTCTGGCAAATGCACCTGACGATTCCGGGAAAGCTGGACGTGATGGGCGTCACCACAGGCCCTAACCCGGTGGTGACCATTGGCTTCAACCGGAACGTGGCATGGACCCATACCGTCTCCACCGGCAAGCGCTTCACCTTGTATGAACTGACACTGGACCCGTCCGACCCGACGATTTACAAGTTGGATGGACAAAGCAAAAAAATGATCGCACGTACCGTAACCTTGCCTGCAGTCGGCGGCGCGCCGCCGGTTCAGCGCACGGTCTACAGCACCGATTGGGGTCCAGTGCTGGTGATTCCACGAGCTGGGCTCAACTGGTCTACCACTCGCGCGTATGCAATTGCAGACGCCAACACGCACAATGCGCGCTCTATTGAGACCTGGATGCGCATGGGTCGAGCCCACAATGTGAATGAATTGCGTGCCGCCATGGGCAACCAGGGCCTCCCGTGGGTCAACACCATTGCCGCAGATCGCGACGGCAATGCGTTGTATGCAGACCTGTCTGTGGTGCCGGATGTCTCCGCCGATATGCTCAGGCGCTGCGCACCATCGTCGAGCGCCGCAGCGCTGCTGGCTGCAGCCGGATTGCCTGTGCTTAACGGCTCACGAAGTGACTGCGCCTGGAATCGTGATCCAGCCGCGGCTGCACCTGGCTTGACTCCGGCCGCACGCATGCCAGTGATCGTCACGCCGGATTGGGTACAAAACAGCAACGACAGTTTTTGGCTGAGCAACCCGTCCATCCCCTCCCTGGCCGATATCTCGCCGCTGGTGGGGGTGACCAAAACCCAGCAACGGCTGCGCACACGCAGCGCAATCCTGGAAATCCAGGGGCGACTTGCTGGTACCGACGGCCTGCCGGGCAACAAGATGGGCGTGAACGAGGTACGTAGCGTGTTGTTTCGCGATAAAAATATGGCGGGCATGTTGGTGATAGACGATCTCAACACCGCCTGCACGGTCGCAGGTGACAGCCTTACAGCCGATCAGCGTGAAGGTTGCAGTGTGCTGTTTCGCTGGGACCGCTCCAGCAACGCGGATGCCCAAGGGGCACCACTTTTTCGCGAGTTTTGGCGCAAGGCCAAGGATATTTCTGACGTTTGGCGAGTTCAATTCGATCCAAATCAGCCCGTGGTCACTCCAGCGGGGCTAAACATGGAAAACAAGGCGGTGAACACAGCGGTGTTTAAGGCACTTGGCGATGCAGTCTCGCTCGTTAAGACTGCAGGCTACCCGGCCGATGTCGCCTTGGGGCAGGTGCAGTATCGAGACGTTAGCGGCCAGCGGGTGCCCATTCACGGCGGCGATGAATTTGAAGGCGTGCTCAACAAGATGGAAACTCAGGGCCAGCCTCTGATTGTACCGGGTGGCTACCGGGTCAACTTCGGCAGCAGCTATCTCCAGGCAGTGACATTTGACGCGAAAGGACCCGTAGCCTATGGCCTGTTGACCTATGGCCAGGGCAGCAGCGCAGAGTCCCCATTTGCGTACGATCAGCTTCCATTGTTCTCGGCCAAGCGATGGGTAGCGCTGCCATATCAGGCGGCCGATATTAAGGCCCAGCGCGTGGGTACACCGTTGGTACTGGCGTACTGAGCCCGAAGTAGTCTTCCCCCTACCCTCGGCTTAGAAGGCCGATGATCTACCCACCGAGCTGCAGGCAAAATTGAATACGAAAATTGGCTGAGTAAGGCACATATGAAAAAAGCCCCCAGAGCGGGCTGCTGGAGGCCGGGCGCATTGTGGAGAGCGGCACGCATGATGAGTTGGTGGCGCGCAATGGCGGTTATGCGGCCCCGTGGCGGCTGCAGACGGGGGAAAGGGCCTAGAAACAACTAAATTCAACCTAAATTGGGTTTGTCGTCTGATTCTTAAGAGAAATCGGACCGTAGCCCCCGTGAAATATGCGTTGCGTGCTATCAGTTCAGGATTGAATGGCGACTGCGCAGGGCGAAGTCAAAACTTGGCGAAGCTGGATATAAAAACGGGGTATGCCTTTAGCTCCACAGCAGTCAATTACTGGGTTTTCCCCGCTTTTCCACGACGCTCTGGTAGGTGACCGGCTTTGTAACAACCGCTTGCTGAAGCAAGCCATAAAACAATAGCCGGCGTGATCGTGAGGTTCGCCGATTGAACCGAAATACATACTCATCGAGATAATAGTCCAACTGTCCAGGCTGCACTCCGCCGTGGTGTGTGCCCATCATCCAGCGTTGCAGCAGTGAGGCCACGCGGTGAACGCCTGGCATTGACTCATGGGCAGGTGTGACTGAGCCAAGATGGACCGTTTGCCGATGTCGGTATCCGTTTTCTTGGAGCTGTCTGTAGGCGGGGGAGCCATCACTGTGAATGAGTGATCCCGCACGTATAGAGGTCTTGATGAATGGCATCAGATTTTCTTGGTCACCACGATCAATCTGCTGCACTCGTATTCTTCCAAAACCTTTGGGTTGCAACATCTCTACTGCTATGGCCACCAGCACTTTGGTGGTGTTGCTTTTGCGGCCAACGGCACTGATGGGGGTTATCCGATCCGTGAGCGCAAGATAGGTTTCATCGACTTCAACTTCCCCGTGGAGCAACTCCCTGTCGGGACGAGCCATGGCACGGCGCAGTCTGTGCAGCATGGTCCATGCTGTCTCATAACTGCCCAGGCCCAGCACGCGTTGCAGTCCCAACGCGCTGACACCACGCTTTTGGCTGGTAATGTACCAAATGGCGGCGAACCAGACGCGAAGCTCAGTGCGTGTTTTGTCAAAAATGGTGCCCACAGTTACCGTTGCTTGATGCCTACACGCCGGACAAATCAATCTACCGCGACTGCGTCGCTCAACTTGCGATATCACCCCACACTTCGGACAAATCAGCCCGCCGGACCAGCGTAGTTTTTCCAAATAATCCCGACACGCTTGTTCAGAGTGAAACCAATCAAGGAACTGAACCCAAGTGGTTGGATAATCTTTCCCACCTAGTGGGGCTATCGTCGGTGCGTCCATTCGGCGATTTTGCCACTTGTGGAGCTAAGGGGATACCCCGTATTTTTTGACAGCTTTGCAAAATTCGGCGTAAAATTTTAGGGCTATGTCTTGTTCCGCAGCTACGCCCACACTCCCACTATCGGCCTTGCTGGTCGATTTCAATTCTTATTTCGCATCGTGCGAGCAGCAGATGCGGCCGGAATTGCGTGGCAAGCCGGTGGGTGTGGTGCCGATGCTGGCGGATTCAACTTGCCTGATTGCGGCGAGCTATGAGGCCAAGAAGTTTGGCGTTAAAACGCTCACGAATGTAGGTGAAGCCAAGCGGCTCATCCCGGATATTCAACTGGTTGTAGCGCGCCATGAAATCTATATCGATTTTCATCACCAGGCGGTAAAAGCGGTTGATGAAATCGCGCCCGTGCGGCAAGTGTTGTCGATTGATGAAATGGTGTGTGATTTGCCGGCGGGCTACAAAACGGTGGCGCGCGCGATGGAATTAGCGAACGATATCAAGCGCAATCTTGCGGCGAAAGTGGGTGAATATTTAAAGGTCTCGATCGGCCTTGCACCCAATACATTTTTAGCCAAGCTGGCGTCCAATATGCAAAAACCAGATGGCTTGGTGATTTTGCAGGCATATGATGTGCCCGCCAAAATTGAGCACCTGCCACTGCGTGCGCTTAATGGTATTGGCAAAAATATGGAGGTGCGGCTAAACCACTACGGCATCGACACCATTGCCCAACTCTATGCGCAGACTACGGAACAATTGCGCACGGTATGGGGCGGCGTGGGCGGTGAGCGATTCCACGCCAAGCTGCGCGGGGTCGAGATTCATGTTGATGAAACCGAGATGGGCTCGATTGGGCATTCACACGTATTGCCGCCAATACTGCGCAATAAAGATGATGCCTACGCGGTGCTCGATCGCCTGACGCAAAAAGCTGCGATGCGACTGCGCAAGGTGGATTACTTCGCCAGTCGGCTCGCGTTAAAGGTGAAATTCTTGAATGCACCTTCCTGGGAAATCGACACCCGCCTGATGCAAACCCAGGACACGCTTTCGCTGCTGCATGCGTTGGAAGCAATGTGGAAAAAATATCCCAAGCGCCGGAACGCCACACCACTGCAAGTTGCCATCACGTTGCTGGAGCTTGCGCCTGCAGGCCATCACACCGCGTCTTTATTCGACACCGACAGCGATAAAAAACAGCTCAATTCCGCTATTGATGCGGTCACGCTCAAATACGGCAAACGCGCCGCTTACTTTGGCGGCGCGCATCGTGCGATTGATCACGGCAAGATGGCAATTGCGTTTAACCATATTCCGGATGTGGAGACAGAGCGCTAAATTCGGAAAATTAAATTCGGGAAACTAAAATCACAGAGTTAAAATCATTTGCAAAATAATTTTATAGCCTCGCCTTTCTATCAAGATATTTCTTAAATCGGTATTCCTCAAAACTATGTCTCTTAAAAATAATGTCACCATCATCACCGGAGCATCAACCGGCATCGGTGAAGAACTCGCGTATCAGTTGGCCGATCAGGGCGCGCATCTGGTGCTTACCGCACGGCGCGTAGCTGAGCTTGAACGCGTTGCCGATAAAATAGCCGCGAGGGTAGCCGCAAATGGTACGAAAGGTACGAAGGTCATTGTCGTCAGCGCTGATGTGGCGGTGCAAGCGGACTGCAAAAAAATTATTGATGCCGCCATTACTGAATTTGGCCGCATCGATACACTGGTCAACAATGCGGGCATGACGATGTGGGCGAAGTTTGAAGATATTCAGGATGTCGACATGCTGGCGAGAATCATGCAGGTGAACTATATGGGTAGCGTGTATTGCACCTATTTTGCGTTGCCGCATTTAAAAGCGAGCAAGGGGCGCATCGTCGGTGTGGCGAGTTTGACGGGTCTGGTCGGTGTGCCCACCCGCACCGGCTATGCAGCCAGCAAGCATGCGATGCGCGGGTTTTTTGATTCGCTGCGGATTGAATTGACGGACGCAGGGGTCAGCGTGACGATGATTTACCCCGGCTTCGTTGCCACCGGCATTCGCGAGAACGCGACCGGTGCTGATGGTAAGCCGGCATTGATTGATCCAGTGGATCAGGCCGGCGTGATGAGTGTGGCTGAATGCACTGCGCTCATAGTGCAGGCGCTCAAAAATCGCAAGCGCGAAGAAGTGATGACGCTCAAAGGCAAGCTCGGTCAATGGCTGAAACTGATTGCGCCTGGCGTGATTGATGGGATGGCTAAAAAGGCCGTTGAAGGCAACCAGAAATTTGTTGAGGGCAAGCAATAGCAGATGCATCTGCATCTGCAGCGCATTTAAATTAAATCAGCGCGGTAGATCTTGAAGAGTATCCCGCTATTCATACTAGCTCAGGTGCGGACACCTTCAAGCCATTTCGTATAAAGCTGATCTGCAACACGGTTTAGCGTGAGCAAATTCTCCGGCATCTGGCTCAGCATCTGTTCGGGCTTTTGGATCGTGGGCGACCCTGAATTGGCGTTCTCTTTTTTCCAGTCCTGGCACCAATCCACGATCATCGCCGGCGTCATTTCGATATGACATTGCATGCTCAATGATTTACCGATCACATAAGCCTGGTTGTGGCACGCATCGCCCGTGAGAATGCGCTCTGCTCCGATTGGAATAGCGAATGTTTCCTGATGCCACTGAAAAGTAGTCCAGCGATGCCAATCAGCTCCGAACCAATCGCGTGCAGTCGGCGAGGATTCCACGCACACCGGATGCCAACCTATTTCTTTGACGGCATTCGTCGTCACCGCACCACCAAGCGCTTTGGAAATTAGCTGCCCGCCTAGACAGTGGCCCAGGCAAGGCGCATCGTGTGCAATCGCTTGCCGAATCAATTGCAGCACCGGCGGAATCCACGGCAGATCATCATTCACGCTCATCGGCCCGCCCATAAAAGCGAAACCGCTGTACAAGCTCAAATCGGTAGGTTCTGTAACACCTTCATCGACCGCGAATAGCGTCCAGGGAATCGCGCGGGCATCCAGGAAGGCGGTGAAATAACCGGGCCCGCAGCCAGGCGAAAAACGAAAAATGGCGATAGGTTTCATAACAGATTTCAATGCAGGTTTCGGCTGCAGGTTTCGGCTGCAGGTTTCGGCTGCAGGTTTCGGCTGCAGGTTTAAGTGCCCGCGCTCAAACAGCCGAACTCCATCTAAGCGGCACGTGCAATCTGCGGGGTTGATGAAGATAACAATGCTGATGCAGCGCGCATCTTGTCCACCGCCACCGCAAGCCGCCGGATACCTTCATCAAGTTGCTTCGGTGTAGGGGTTGCGAAGCTGAGGCGAATCGCGTGGCGTACCGGCGCGTCAGCGTAAAAATGTTCGCCGGGCACGAAAATCATTTTTTCCGGCAGCGCGTATTTCAGCAGTGCGGCGGAATTGATCGAAGCATCCGTCCACTTGGCCCACAAGAACATGCCGCCATCTGGCTGCACATAGTTCAGCGCGCCCGCAAGATGACGTTGCAGCGCGTCGGTAAGCGCTTCATTACGCTCTTTGTAGCTCGCACGAATGCTGGGCAAGCGTTCATATAAACGTCCTGAATCGAGATAGCGCGCCGCAACTGCCTGGGTGAATGTTGAGGTATGCAAATCCATGCCCTGCTTGGCAATCTCGGCATAGTTACGTAACGCGGGCGGCAGAATCATCCAGCCGATGCGAAAGCCGGGGGCGAGAATTTTTGAGAGCGTGGAAAGATAGCCGCACCATGCTTCGGCGCCGGGGATTTCTTTGGCAACAGCAATCAGCGGTGGCAGCGTATCGCCGCGTGAACGCAACTCGCCGTAAGGATCATCCTCGACCACGAATACCTGATGCTTGACCGCGAGCTGCAATAATTTTTTGCGGCGCTCAAGTGACATCGTGGCACCCGACGGATTTGCAAAAGTGGCGACCGTGTAAATCATTTTGGGTTTGACCACACAGGTATCAAGCATGACTTCGAGCGCGTCCACATCCATGCCGTGATCATCAACTTCCACGCCGACAAATTTTGCCTCCGCCAGCGCGAAGGTTTGAATCGCCGCCAAATACGATGGCCGTTCGATACAAACAATATCGCCTGCGTCCAACAGTACGCGCGCCATCAAATCAATGCCTTGCTGCGAGCCGGTGGTAACCACCATATCACCCGCATCAACGGTGGCGCCGCGGGTGTGCATGAGTGTGACCAGCGATTTTCTTAATTCGGGCGAGCCCGCCGTGACGCCGTATTGCAGTGCGGATACCGGAATATCGCGCATCACCTCAGCACTGGCTTGGCTCAGACCTTCCAAATCGAACAGATCAGGTGCTGGCAACCCGCCAGCCAGTGAAATCATGCCGGGCTCGCCAGCGTGCTTGAGCAGATCGCGAATCGCCGAGGAAGAAACATTGCGCATACGCGTTGCGACGTGGTAATTAATAGGGTCGTGGCTGGTGTTCATGGCTGCTCCTGATTTTGATGCCGCATCGTATCATGCGAGACAAAATATTCATTGATAGTAGGTGATAGTTTTTTACATCATACGCTTCGTACTCAGGTATAATTTTAATTAAACTCTATCATTGGCGGGTGTTTCAAGCCATAAATGCTTCAAGAAGCCCGCCAATAAACGAGTTTTGATTGCCGGTTATTGCTCTGCGGTTGAGGCGCGGCTTGAGAAAGCGCGTCAGATAGCTAATATACAAAACCCGAACCTGACCTTGTTTCCATTGGGCAAGCCTACGATGCAGATGATGTTGATGAAATGGCGGACTATGTTCGGGTTGGGCAAAGGCGCTGCGTGGAATCAGTACAAAAAAAGCGCAAAAAAAAGCCCTCACTTGTGTCGTCAATGTAGCGTTTTTTGCGGCTATCAAGTACACAAACGCAATGCTATATTTAGAACCTGCATCGCCTATTGCTTCCCTGTTGATTCCTGTTGCTTCCTTGTTGGGTTCCTGTTGCGTTCCTTCCGCTGATTTGATTGCGAGTTTGTTTGAGCACCTTTCCACCCAGCCCACCCGTCGGCCCAAGCCCCATCAGCCATGAAGTTGAAGTGGTTTATAGCGAGCTTAAGCGGCTGGCCGGCTCGCACATTCGCCGCGAGCGTGCGGATCATACTTTGTCGGCGACGGGATTGGTTCATGAAGCTTATTTGCGATTGGCTGAATCGAGCCCGCAATGGGAATCACGCAGTCATTTTTTCGGAATCGCGGCGAATGCCATGCGTCAGGTGCTGGTGGATCATGCGCGTGCGCATCGTGCGGAAAAACGCGGTGGCGATTGGCTCAAGCTCACACTGACTTCAGCCATGCCTGAGATCGAGGGCCAGCCTGGCGCTTATGGAAATGGCAATGGCGATGGCGTTGATACAGCAGATGCGGTGGATATTATCAGTCTCAATGATGCGTTATGCGAGCTTGAGCAGCGCGACCCGCGCCAAGCCAAAATCGTGGAGCTGCGTTACTTTGGCGGTCTTTCAATCGAAGACACGGCAGCCACGTTGAATCTCTCGCCGGCCACCATCAAACGCGAATGGCTGGTGGCCAAACTTTATTTGAAACGAAAACTGGATAGATGAGTCAATTTTCAGCGGGACAAAATACCTGGCAGATCGCCAAACAAATCGTTGCCGACGCGGCTGAATTACCGCCGGCCGAGCGCGATGCCTTCGTGATTGAGCAATGTGGTGATCACGCGGCACTGCTGGCCGAAGTCCAGTCATTGCTGGCGCAGCTTGACGGCATTGACGCCTATATTGAAATCCCCGCCGTGCTGCCGGAAAGCGCAGCGCCGAATGATGGCAACACCTCTTTCTCGCTGACCGGGCAAACCATCGGTGCCTACCGGCTGGGCGCCCAAGTTGGCAGCGGCGGCATGGGCGTGGTCTATGCGGCCGAGCGCGCTGATGGCGCGTATCAACAAAAAGTCGCGATCAAGTTACTGCGCGGCGGCGGTGTTGGCAGCATGGGAGGCAGCGGCAACAGCGAGCAAGACGCCCGCCGCATGGCGCGCGAGCGGCAAGCGCTTGCGCAGCTCGACCATCCCCATATTGCGCGCTTGCTCGATGGCGGCACCACCCCTGACGCTGCACCCTATTTGGTAATGGAATTCATCGACGGTGAAGCCATTGATAAATATTGCGAGCATGAGCAGCTCGACCTTCGCGAACGCGTGGCCCTGGTGCGCGGTGTGTGTGCAGCGGTACAAAGCGCACATCAGCGCTTGTTGATTCATCGCGACATCAAGCCCTCCAATATTTTAGTCACCCGCGAAGGCACGCCCAAGCTGCTCGATTTCGGGATTGCGCGGCTGCTGGAAGCCAGCACCGAAGGAGGCAGCCAGCCGCAAGATGTCACCCACGCCACGGCTCTGCTGTTTACCCCGCGCTATGCAAGCCCTGAGCAGGTACGCGGCCAGGCGGTGACCGTTGCCACCGATGTCTACGGCCTCGGTTTACTGCTATATGAATTGCTGGCGGGTGCGAGCCCCTATGAGCGGATTGCCTCGTCAATTTCAGGCAGCGCCGCCGAAGCGATGGTGGCCGTGATGCAGGATGCGCCGCGCCGCGCCAGTGAAGTGGCACGCAAGATCATTCATGGTGGCAGCACATCCGCAGGACTCAACGCAGATAGCGTGCGCAGCATACCGGGCACCACAAGGTTCGATCGAAATCCGAACCAGCTCGAAGGTGAGCTCGATACCATCCTGCTCAAAGCCTGCGCCAAACTCCCCGCAGAGCGTTATCAAACCGTTGCCCAGCTAGACGATGACCTCGCCCGCTGGCTGACCGGCAAGCCCATTTTGGCGCGGCCTCAAACCTGGGCTTACACGTTTTTTAAACTGGTCAACCGTCATCGCTTCGCCACCGGCATGATCACACTGGCGTCAACCGCCATCATTGCCGGGGTGGTTGGAACGGTGGTACAAAAAAATCGGGCTGAGCACCGTTACGAGCAGGTTCGGCAAATTGCCAACACCTTTATTTTTAAGTACTACGATGAAATTGAGTCGCTGCCCGGGGCGACAAAACTTGCAAAAGAAATGGCCGGTGATGGCATTAAATTCCTTGATGATTTATACGCAGACGCGGCCACCAATCCCTCATTGGCAGTCGAGCTGGGCGCAGGTTATGGTCGGCTCTCGCGGGCGCTTTATAACGGGCGCGGGCTGCCCAGCCTCGGCAATAAAGCGGGCGCGGCGGCGGCAGCTGAAAAAGCGCATGCCTTATTGGAAAGTGCGCTGTCTCGCATACCTAACGATGCTGGTGCACTGATTGAAATAGCGAAATTGGATCGCGATGAAGCAGCACTGTTAGGGCAGGAGGGTGATCTTGATGCCAGTCTGACTAAATTGGATTCTTCGGCCGCTCGCCTTGAAAAAGTATTGCTACGCGAACCCTTAAATCGGGAGGCAGCCGAGCAATTGCCGCAGGTGCTGCTGGCAGAAGCGTTGGTGCAGTCGCAAAAGGGCGGCGCAGATCAAACAGGGAGGAGCGCTGCCACCTATTTGGATCAGGCCCGCAAGGCCATTGATCATTGGGCCGCCCATTATCCGGATGATCCTGAAATTGTCGGCGTACGTTTGCTGCATGTGCGGCGGCAATTCATGAACTCAATGGCAACCGGCGACTATGCAGCGTGCGTGCGTTTTGCAGATCAGGAAATTGCCGGTTACGACGCTTATTTGAAAAAATCACCGAACGACTTTGCTTATGGTCTCTTCCTGCAAACTGCGCTTCTCAACAAAGGCGGTATGCTGAATCTGCTGAATCAACCCGACGCCGCGTTGGTCGCACTTGATCGAGGCTTGGAAGTCAGCGAAGCACTGAGCAAGGCGGACCCCAAAAGTATCGACGCCCAAGTTAGTCGTGCGCGAATCTATTTTCATCACGCTAAAGCATTTTTTTCATTGGGGAATAAACAAGCCGCCACGAACGATTTCGCCTTAAGCGTTGCGCAATATCATTTGGTTGAAGGTAAAGATATACCGCCTTACGCCAGACGTCATCATGGTGAGGCGCTTTGGTGGCTGATTAAAATGCGCTATGCCGAGCACGATACTGCCAAGCTAAATCAAAGCGTTGCGGAACTTACGGCCTTGGCGAAAAATCATCCGACTCTTTTCAGCAAAGCTCCTGCGGCTGATTGGGTTGCAGAGGCGCAACGCATGGTTAAAACATAGTCATGCGTTGGATTTAAATGGTGATCTGTCCACGCATCAAAAAGCCGTCATAACGCGCTGGCATTCACTCACCACCTACTTCACCCCCAGCTCTTTTAATGCATCAATAGCAGCTTGATAATTTTGTGTGGCTGATTTTTTTACCCATTCGATGCCATTCGCGCGATCCTCGTTCATGCCTTTGCCGTTGATCATGCGCAATCCAAAATTCATTTGCGCTTTGGCACTGCCGTTAAGGGCGGCGGCTTCGTAATACATATTGGCATAGGCGTCATCCTGAGTGACACCCGCGCCTCTGGCATACTTGGCGCCCATGATATTTTGCGCATCAAGGTTGCCAGCTTGTGCGGCTTTCTCAATATATTCAGTGCCGATTTTCATGTCTTTGGTCAGTCCATACATGCCCATCTCGCGCATAAAGCCGTATTGAAACAGGGCACGATCTTCGCCAGCATCAGCGGCTTTCTTTAAGTAAGCGACACCACCGGGGCCATCCTCATCCATGCCATACCCACCAGTTGCCGCCTCGCCATAGCGAAGCATGCCAACAATATCCCCGGCATCGGCGGCTTTTTTCCAGGCGGTGACGGCCGCTACTGGATCCGTTTTGGCGCCCACACCATCACGATAAAAATCGCCGATCAAGGCGCTGGCTGAGGCCAAGCCGGCGGCGGCTGATTTTTTCGCCAACGCGAGGGCTTTTTCAGGATTTTTTTCAGCACCCATGCCGTACCGATGCAGCACCGCATAGTCGCGTTCAGCTTCGGCTTTACCTGCCTTCATCGCAGGCGCAATATTGCCTTCGATTTCTTGATCCGCGCCACTGCCCGCACCAAATTTTGACAAGCGTGCTGCGCCATATTGGTAGCCCGCCTCAACATCACCCGCCGCGCCTTTATCGCGCAGCGCCAACACAAAGGCGCGTTTGGTTAAGCTCGCATTCACCGATTTGGCTTTAAGGTAGAGAGCGGTGAGCATGTTGAAGGCATAGTCAGTGTTGTTATGAATTCGAATGGGCGCGTTAAGAATACGTTCGCGGTCTTCGGCGAGCGCTTCACTCATGCCTCTCACGCTGCCGAGTGGCGCGGTTTTAGGTACCGGCGCCATCTCGGCAGGGGCAGTGATTTGTTCGGCTTGCGCGGTATGCGTCAACGCGGTCAATGATGATGCCAAGGCAAGTGACGCGATGGAAAAAGTAAGATTGATGTGATGGCGGTTCATTAAAAAATACTCCTAAAATTTGGGTTGGCGCGATCAGTTATAGATTGTAAGTACTGGCGGGGGCGGGCGGGGCGTGAGATGAGAGAGGTGAAGAAATGAGCAGCGGCGCATTTGCCGCGTTGCACTTCAACCCTACCCGGCTGACTTCATTTTTTGACGCAGCGCTCATCGCCACCATCGGCGCAGGCCTTGAACCACTTACGCGATTCAGCCCGGTCTTTTTCGACGCCGCTGCCTTGTTCGTAAATCACGCCAATATCGTGTGCGGCATGCACATTGCCTTTTTCAGCGGCGAGTCGGATCAGGCGCTCAGCTTCGATGTTGTCTGTCGCAATGCCGTACTTGCCGTTGAAGGTTATGAGGCCCATCATATGCAGCGCTTCAGGAAATCCCTGCACCGCCGCTTGGCGCGTGTACTTAACGGCGATCGCGTTATCTTCGGGCACACCCTCACCATCAAAATAGAGGCGACCGATCTCATAATTGCCGCGCGCTGAGCCGTGCTTTGCCGCCTTCGTAAACCACTCTGCGGCCAGCTTCATATCTTTTGGCATGCCATAGCCACGCTCGTAATAAAGCCCGATGTAGGTTTCAGAAACGGGATCTCCCGCGTCTGCCAGCGGCTTACGTTCGGCAAAAGCGCGCGGCCAATCTGGCTCGGTGCCGTAGCCACCTTCATACAATTCGGCCAGTTTATCGACCCCGTCTTTTACCCCTGAAGCAATGGCCTTACGATAATAGGCCTCCGCTTTTTTGATGTCCGTTTTACCAGTCTCCGAAGGCATAGCCATAAACTTGCCCGAATATAAATTGCCCAGCGTCAAATTGGCAATGCCGTCGTTCTTGCCCGCCGCCAGCGTTAACCAGCGTTGCGCTTCTGTGGGGTTTGCGGCGACGCCGGTGCCATTTAATAAATCAATGCCGGTGACGGTCATTGAATCAATATCACCCGCGGTTGCCGCTTTGACCGCCCACTCATGGGACTTTGCCAAATCGAGTTGTGTGTTGGCCTCGTTTTTGGTGCGATACCAGTAAGCCAATGTCGACATCGCCGTACTGTCGCCGCGATTGGCGGCGTCCTGCACCATGCTAATGCCGCGCTCGCGATTTTGCGTGACGCCTTTGCCGGTAGCGTATTGATAACCCGCCGCGCCCATTGCCTTGATATCGCCCTTCGCGGCTTTTTCAAGATTCAATTCAATCAGCGGGATTTCCTTAATTTTATAGGTCGTCTCCTTGAGCACGCGATTACGTTCGTTGTATGCGTCAACCGCTTTACGGTCTTCGGCATCGCGGGCGGCGGCACGTTGATTGTGGCGATCCATCATGTTGCTCATGGTGCCGCTTAACATCCCGACAACACCGGAATCAGCACCGCCACCGCCTGCAGCGCTGCCACCATTCGATGCATAGCGGTTGGCGCGCGCAGATTCGTCATACATGTTTTGTTGCTCACGGCGGGCGGTGCTGGCGCGCTCTTGGTTAAGCATCGAGGCATAGCGCGCGTAATCTTGCGTGACAGTCTGCGCGGCTGCCGGATTGAACGCATTGATAGCGCCTGCGCATAACACGCCGCAAATTAAATATCGCAACAGCGGCATGGCAAAGGGCACATCGCCTCGGCGGACCGCGGTGCTGGCTTGATCAGCGTGGCGGAATAGATAAGTGTTGTGATGATGCGTTTTTACATGAGTGCGCATGGCAGAGTTTTCCGATAATAAATAGATGCAGCTATCCAGTAATGCGCGAAGCGCTGCGAAACTGGCTCACTGATTTACCGAAAAAATTGAACCCTTCAACCCTTTAGGAGAAGCCGCGAGTACAAGCGAAGTTATTTAATCTTTTAAAGTACAGAATTTGAAACTCGTTTATTGACGAGCATTTCAGGCCTTTTATGCTTCGAGATGCCCGTCAATAAACGAGTTTTCTGTCCAAAAATCTACAGCGGCTTCAAGGCCCCCACGAGCCCGCCACCTCGCCTAAAGCTCACTTTAAAAAAAGATGAGCCACTTTTCCGCGATATGACGCTTTACTCATTAGGGATTATTTTTTAGTCAAACCAGGAGGCGTTATGTTTTACAAATCATTTTTTAGTCCGTCTGCGGCGGCAGCGTTGTTGCTCGGAGTTGGTCTGATTGCCGCATCATCATCGGCGTCAGCCGAAACTCAGGTTATCAGCGACGTTAACCTTGATGGCAACGCCACACGTGCCATCCTGATACGATCAGACAGCACCCCGCCACAGCTTAAAGCGGGCCGTCTGGTCAATAATCAGATGCAGTTCACCACGCTGGCAGACCCGGGTGCTAATTTCCGTATCGTCGCTGCCACGGATCTGAATAAAAACAATAGGGCCGACCTTGTCTTTCAGGATATTACCCAAGGTGAATTCGGTGATGTCTCGGTGTGGCCGGATTTTAATGCCAGCGCGCAGTTTCTTTTGCGCAAAGTAAAACGGGTATGGGATGTGCAGGCAGTCGGTGATCTGGATGGCGATGGCTTTGGTGATCTGGTATGGCGCTATACCGTGGTCGCATCGCCTGATACCGGTGTTTCCTATATCTGGTTTACCAACGGCACTTCAGTTACGCAAGTACGCAAACGCGGCGGCGCGCCGGTGAGCTGGACGCTGCTCGGTGCGGCTGACCTGAATGGGGATGGTGCGGTGGACATGGTGTATGTCGATCCGAGCAATAACATTCGCGTCCTGATGGCCACACCCAATCGCACCTGCGCCAACTTGACAGGCCAAGCCATACCGCCGGGTTACAAGGTACTGAAGTTTGGTAAATTTGCGAATTTTTTTGGCGTCAATACCTATGGCGTCTTGAGCCGCAATCCCACCACCGGTGCGACGGCGATTTCATATTTGGATGCGACCGGACTTACCTTGCCTCCCTATACCGGCGCACCGGATGATCAGAACGCCTCCTGCACACCAAGCTCATTGATCATTAGAAATACCGCGACCGATTTACCCATGACCGATCCTACTTGGCAGTTTTATGCGGTAGGTGATTTCAATGGCGACGGCATCACCGATATTGCCTGGGTGCGACCTGATGGCACGCTCGCCATATGGCTGGTTCAGGCGGGTGCGTTTAATGCACCCATCGTGATTGCCAATGCGGGTGCAGCGCCATTTTACACACCACCGTTGCCAGTATCAGCGCCGACCATTACCAGCACAACACCACCCAACAGTGGCACCATCGGCGCAGCGTATTCACACACCTATGCAGCAACTGGCGGATCAGCTACAACAACCTGGAGTGTGACCGTTGGCGCACTGCCCGCCGGTATTACGCTCAATAGCGCCACCGGCGTTCTGTCTGGCACGCCCACCACCGCAGGCGTCTTTGCCTTTACCGTACAGGCCAGCAACGGTACGCTGCCAAATGCAATCCAAGCCGCTGTGATTACCGTGTCAGCAGCTCTGCCACCCGGCCCTCCGGTAAGTGGACAGTGTCTGAATTCATTTGATTTTGGAACCGGCAATCTTTACGTCAGCCGCACCACGGGCGTGGGCTTGGCAACCTCTGAAATGCAACAAAAAATCATTGGCCCCGGTACGTATCTCGGTAAAGCAGTCACCATTGTTGAAGGTCGTAATCTCATCAACGGTGTTCCCGATGCAGCCAACTATGTCTATACCTACTATGAAGATAAAGGAGCCACGATTGGCGTCATCGCGGTAGATCAATTCAGCCCGACGGGCACAACCACCACGACCTATGATCCGGTTGATTACAGCGCAAAAATTGTAACCTCAGGCGCTACCTACGGCGGCAATTACATCGCCAGTACCATCAGCGTGCAAGGTGGATTCACAGCCGTTGCCAAAACGTATTACAACTACACGGCCCACGCCAGCGGCACAGAAGATGTGACGGTACCGGCAGGCACCTTTAATGGCACCTGCAAAGTTTTTCTGGATAATGTCACCGTACGTACTACGTTTGAAATTTCAGCCTTCCCGGGCATTGGCGCTCTTGATGCTACCTGCGTAATCAATGGTGTCACGAGCAACGCCAGCGCGATTGGCAATGTACGAACCTTCGGCAAAGCTGGACTCTGTACCTCGGCCATACCCGGCGGCGCGCTGCCACCGCAAATCCCAACGACGACCGAGCTCATTCGCGCAACGGTCAACGGACGCAGCTATCCGTAAGTAAGGTCATCTACAAACAGTAACCAAAGCAATACGCTTATTGCATTCAGTGCATTCAGTGCGTTCAAACAGAAAACCACCCTTCGAAAGAGCGGTGGTTTTTTGTTGGGGCTTTTGTTGGGACTTTTTGTTGGAGATTTATCATTTGATGGTGATGAGTAAAGAGACGGAACCGTTTTAGTGAGTTGTTTGACCCGAATACCAGCGGCTCTGAAGGCATTCTCGGCACCATTATGGGAGCCCGCTTTACGGCGTATTTTGGCCGCATAAAATAGCCGGAGACGTAAGCAAATGAAGTAAATCGAGCTTGCCGGTTTACAATCGGGCACGGATCAAAACAGATATGTTTAAACAAAGCCCTAAAGCTTAAGTTCATATCCGTGTCCACAACCGGAGACGTTCCATGCAACATCGCGCAGTGCTTTTCAATTTCATCCGCCTGAGTCGTCTGGCGCTCGCCACTTTGGCTGGGGGACTCGTTGTCGCGGCCAGCATCAGTGCCCGCTCCCCAGGGTGGTAGCGGACCACGTCCGCAGGCCAGCCTTCCTGGGGGCTATCGATGCCTCGGGTGACGGCGAGGTAACGCTCGGCCACCGTGCCGGCCACGGTGACGGTGGCGGCAGCGCCTACGGTTTGGATAGCAAAGCGTTCGCGCTCGTCACCGTGCCGGTGGCGGCGACGGTGATGGCGATCGGGCTGCCACCGCTCACCACGGA